>Ga0118677_10010536_pt1 | contig 11572 bp, 11 predicted proteins | sample AliMusrvi5mmetaG_FD_86154 | JGI IMG/M metagenome (GOLD analysis project Ga0118677, IMG submission 86154) | reverse complement strand
GTAGAAGATCGCGAGCGAGAGCAGGCCGAGCTGGATCTGCAACTTTCTCGACGGAGCGTGCGAGAGCCGGACCGCGAGCGCGAGCCCGTAGAGCATCATCGGCATCGCCGCGACGTAGTTGAAGAAGCCGATGAGCAGCGCGATGCCCACTGCGATCCATGGCGTAAAGACTGCCGCTATCAATGTGCCGGGATGGTTAAGCGAAATAGGCGGAAGGCGGGTCATGCCGCGGGAGAGACAGGTGTCGCCAAGCGGGGCGCAGATGGAGACCAGCGCCAATATCATGTATTGCCAGGGAGAGAGGTTTGGTTGAGCCATGATTTTCGTGCAGTTCCTTCCAGAACAGGCAAGAAAATGAGGGCGAACGCACCGGCGCCGCCCTCATGAAAATAGACCAGGAGCTAAACGCCGGCGTTTGCCGGTGCCGGTGGTTTCGGCTGGTGGCTACGTGTTTCCTTCACCATCTTGTTGCGCTGCGCGCGCAGCTTGAGGAAGGCCTTGGCCTCGACATACAGCCGGGGCAGGTCGCGGTTTACCATCGCCTTCCAGACCACGCGGAACGCCGCCTTGGGCCGGAAGTAATATTCGTCGTAGAAGCGATGCACCATCTCCATCACGTAGTCGGTAGGCAGGCCCGGATATTCGATGTGCGCCATCTGGTGGCCGCCTGAGTCGCTCATGGCCTGGGTGTTCACAATGAAACCGTTGGCCTTGGCGTAGTCATAGAATTCTGTTCCCGGATAGGCGTGCGCAATCGAAACCTGGATGGTTTCGCAATCCAGCGTCTTGGCAAAGTTGATCGTGTTGCGGATCGACTCCTTGGTCTCGCCAGGCAAGCCCAGGATAAAGTCCGCGTGGATGGTTAGACCCAGGGCATGGCAGTCCCTGGCAAAGTCGCGTGCGCGCTCAACCGTCGCGCCCTTCTTGATGTTCTTCAGAATCTGCGGATCGCCCGATTCGAAACCTACAATGAGCAGTCGGCAGCCCGCTTCCTTCATGGCTTTCAGCGTATCGTAGTCGGTGGTGACGCGCGAGGTGCAGCTCCAGGTGAGGCCCAGCGGCTTCAGCTTCTCGCAAAGTTCAATCGTCCGGGCCTTCTGAATGTTGAAGGTGTCGTCGTCAAAGAAGAATTCCTTCACATCCGGGAAGTTCTGCTTGGCCCAGGCCAGTTCCGCCGCAACATCGTCAGTGGAGCGCTTGCGCCAGGCGTGCCCGCTCAGCGTCTGCGGCCAGAGGCAGAAGGTGCACTGCGCGGGGCAGCCGCGCGTTGAATAGAGCGCGATATAGGGGTGCAACAGGAACGGCACGTTGTAGCGCGTCACGTCCATGTCGCGCTTGTAAATCTTGGTGGCCCAGGGCATTGCATCCAGGTCTTCGATTTGCGGCCGGTCGGGGTTGTGGACAACCTTCCCGTCCTGCTTGTAGCTTATGCCGAGAATCTCGTTGAGCGGCTTGCCCTGGGCAAATTCGACCACTGAGTAATCGAACTCGCGGCGGCAGATAAAGTCCAGCGCGGAACACTCGTTCAGGGCCTTGTCAGGGGAAGTGGTCACCGGCGGTCCGACGAATGCGACGCGGATAGACGGGTTGGCCGCCTTGATGGCTTCAGCCAGGCGTTGGTCGCCTTCCCAGCCCACGGTCGATGTAAACAGCACAAGGAACTCGAAGTCCTTGCAGATGTTGATGGTTTCTTCAGCGGAGACGTGGTGCGGGGGCGCATCCAGCACGCGCGAACCCTCAAGCAGGCCAGCCGGATAGGTAAGCCATACAGGGTACCAATAGGACTCAATCTCGCGTGTAGCCGGCCAGCGCGAGCTCGCGCCACCGTCAAAATTCTCAAACGAGGGCGGATTCAGCAATAGTGTCTTTAGGGGCATAGTCATTCCTTCTATTCTAACATTTTGTCGATTTTTGGAGCTTGCGTGGCTACTTTCCGTGCAGTTCGTTCAGCCAGTCTTGCATGTGGCCTAGAGCGCGCAGAAGGCCCAACCGAGTCTTGCTCAGGTCAAGCTGTGCGTCAAGCGAGTCCTGGAATTTCTGATGCTCGTCAATCCGGGCCAGTTGTTCAGCCTTGGGAGACAGTTGCGCGGGCGCTCCCGGCGAGATTCCGGCCCCGTTGCCCAACTCCAATTGTGCCATCACAGTCCGCAATTGCGCATCGGCAATCTGCTGTTTCAGGCTTGCGATCTCTGCCAGTGCATCCAGTTCCCTGAGGGTGCCGGTTAGTTCGGCAATGCGGATATCGTTCTGGCTTTGTGCCTGCTCGGCTTCTACCGTGGCCCGAAGCGCATCGGCCGCTGACTCCCTTGCCTTGGCTCGATGCCCCATGTCGAAGATGGGAACCTGAATTGAGATTCCAGAACTGAAATTGTTAGCCGGTAGCGGCTTGGCGAAGAAAGAGTTCACATCGTTGAGCAGCGTGGTGTTGCGGTTGTATTGCGCGATGAAGCTCAACTGCGGCAGGTAATTGATCTCTTGGTCGCCCTTGGCCACCTGCTGTTTCGATAGCGCCAGCGCCTTTGCCGATCCGGTGCCTGCAAGCATGCGCGCTGGCAGGTCGCCCTTCACCTGAGGTATCTCTGGAATACTGCCATGGTCCGGCGTGATCGATCCAACGGGAAGGCCCGTCAATGCAGCCAACTGCGCGCCGAGCGTAGCGGCGCGGGCCCGCAAATGAACCTGTTTCAGTTTGACCTGGGCAGCCGTCAAGCGCGCCTGCAACATCTCGCTCAATGGATCGACCCCTGCCTCCGCGCGCTCCTGTTCGATTACAACCAGTCGATCTGCGAAGTCGGCCTGCTGTTTTGTTACGTCCAGTTCGCGGTTAACGGTATCAAGCTCGATGTAGGCGGTTGAGGCGTCGAGCGCGACTTGTTCCTGGGCATCGCGCAAATTTGCCGTGGCCGCCTGCAATCCGAAACGCGCCGCGTTAATATAGCGCTTTTGCGGAACGCCGAAGACCAGGGACTGGACGGTCGCACCCCAAATGGAAGGAGGAGTGCCCGTGAAGCCTACCTCTGGAAAAGTTGGAAGTCCGGTGTTGAGGAGCACCGAGGGAAATACGGCATCCTTGCTTTCAGAGAGTGCGGCCCGGGCCTTGTTCAGGTCCGCCTGGGCCATTCTGAACTGGGCGCTGTTGCGCTGGGCCAGGTCCACCACGGTTGACAGGGACACCTGCGCCTGAAGCCCTGCGGCAGCAGCCGCGAACGCGATGCTTGTCAGCATCGGTCTCCATGTGCGTCGCGGCTTGTCCATCATTCTCACCTGTACTCTTCCGTTCACTGCCTGGTTTCCTTGATTTTCAAATCCTGGGCCGGCTTGTATTCGCGGGCCAGAGCCAGGGCTGTTGCCTTGTCGCGTTGGGCGCCTGCCAAATCTCCCAGCCCCATCTTTACGCCCGCCAGTTTTGTGTAGGCCGCAAACGCCGGCGCTTCCTCTGTCTTCGCCTGGCCGGCAAGATAGTCCTCAAGCATCCTGGCCGCCCGCGGCAAATCGCGGTTGGCGTCAATCAAAAGTAAAGCCCCATCGAACAGAGGAACGCCCGCGCGCTTGTCATGCGCCGCGGCATTCACGCAACTTTGTATAGCCGAATCCATCTCTGTCCAGCGCTGCCGGCGGCGATAGAAATCGGCTAGCGTCGTCCACCGGAATGCGGGATGCGCGCTGACCGCAATCGCCTGCTTGTACTCCCGTTCGGCCGTGCCAAAGTCCTTGCGTTCCTCGGCGATCCTGCCCCGCAACTCATGGGCGCGCGCCGGGTCAGCGCTGTCCAGTTGAACGGCAACCCCCTCAGCCTTGTCGAGTCCGCCGCCCACCACTCCGGGCGCAGAACGGTAAAACTCACCCAGGTCAGCCAACGCATCGGCATTGCGGGGATTCAATTTGACTGCTTCCTCAAACTCCACTCGCACTCGTTTGCCCAGCGAAAAGGCACTCAGGAAATTTGCCTGGCTTGCTTTTCGGCCCAATGCCCGGCCAAGCCACATGTGATAGTCCGAGTTCTGCCTCTCGATATTCACCGCCTGCTGGCAAGCGTCAACGGACCGATCCCACTGCTCTACGGTGAAGAGCACCCGGCATTCAAGATTTTTTGCTTCGGCCTGTGTCTCATTAGTCGGAGGAAGGGAATTGAGCAATGAGAGCGCCTTGTCTGCCTCCCCTGCCTGCAACGCCTGATTGGCCTGGGCGAGCTGCTGCCTTTGAGCCCCGGCGGTTGTGGCCATGGTTACACAGGCGGCCAGAATCGCCGCTGATAGTCCACGTTGCACCAGGCGCAACCGGGTCACCGCACAACCTTGATCGGGATCCCCTCCTGCAAGGGCTGCCCGCTGGTTGTTCCCGTCGCCACCCAATCTCCCTGTTCGAGTCCGGAGAGGATTGCCTCCTGGGTCAGGTTCAGATTGCCGGTGACCACGGGCGTTCTCTTCAACTCGTCGCCCGCCACCTTGTAGACGTAAGCCTTTCCGTTCTCTGAGTGCAACGCTTCGCGAGGAACAGTCAAGGCGTTTGCCTCGCTGGAAGTGGTCACGGTCACGGTAACGTTCGTATCCGGCAGCAGGTCGCTGTCGTGTTCATCTATTTTCACCAGCACCTCGCCCACATTGCGGGTGCCGAAAGTGATTACGGTTACCGGGGTGCGCTCAATATGGCCCTTCCACGACTTGCCGGGCTTGGCGTCCCACTTGATCTGAATCTCCTGGCCCACTTGAAGCCGCCCAATCTCCGGCTCGTCGAAGTACGCCCGCACCCGTTCCTGGCTCAGATCGGCCAACTGCATAAGCAGCTTTCCCTGCTCGACAAACTCCGTGGGCCCAGCGCTGATGCTGTACACCGTTCCAGCGATAGGAGCGCGAATCGAAGTTTGCCCCAGCACTTGCCTTGCCGCCGCCAAGCCGGCTTCAGCGTCGGCAAGCGCCGCCTGTGCCCGGACCACCTCGGCGTTCGAGTAACGGCTCTGCGCGCTCTCCTGGGACGAGTGCAGGCCGGCTTCAGCATTTTGCAGCCGCTGCCGGGCTGCCGATACTTCGCTCAGCGAGGCAGCTCCTGTGGCATTCAGCTTGACCAGCGCATCCAGATCGTGGCGCGCCTGCTCGCTCTCAAGCTTTTCACGGGCAATGTCGGACGCCGCCATCTGGCGCTCCTGCTGGGTGCCATTATGGGTGGCTGCCTCAACTGCGGCCTGGGCCGCTTTTACGCCGCTCTCCGCGCTGGCAACCTTAGCCCGCGCCTCGATGTTGTCAAGCTCCATCAGTAGTTTGCCGGCCGGCACATGATCGCCGGGCTGCACGTAAACTGCCTTCACCGTGGTAGACAACGGACTGTGTATCTCGTGGTTCGCTTCAGGCTCGACCCGGCCGTTGGTGCTTACAGTGCTGGCCAGAGGAGCATGGATGGCCTGCGCTGCGCGAACCGGCAATCGATCCCTGGTGAAAGACCGGACCGAGAAGAACACAATGATCAGTAGGGCAGCGGCGCCAAACCAAAGCCAGCGCCGGTCCATTTGCTTTCTTTCTTGAGTCATTCGGGCAACCAAAGCCAGTATATAGGACTCAGGAACGGTGACCGAGGAACCATGAATTTGTGCTCTGCAAGCCTGAAACTTCGCGCCTGGAGTTAGCCCGGGATACGCCCGGCACGACGCATCGACGAGGCGCGGTGGTGCGTTTCTTGCCTGATGCGACGGAAGATATGAGAGGCGGCGAGCCTGTTAAGCGAGCCCTCGATGGCGTCAGAATCTGCCGAATCGTACAATGCAAATATGCCCCTGGAACCGCGCTATACCGACGACCACGCCAAAGCCGGCCTCGATTTCGCTTTCCCTGCGATTGAAACCTGGCAAAACCAGTTTCCCGGATACGAAATCGCGATTGACGACCCCGAACTGACCTCGGTCTGCCCCAAGACAGGACTGCCAGACTTTGGAGTTCTGACCATCCGCTACATGCCGCGTCACCACTGCCTCGAGCTGAAATCGCTTAAAGAGTACCTGTTCTGCTACCGCAACCTGGGGATCTTTCAGGAGAATATCGTGAACCAGGTTCTCGAAGACGTGGTCAAGGCTTGCAACCCGGTTTGGGCCGTGGTCCTCGGCGTCTTCCGGCCGCGCGGCGGAATCGGGACTACCGTCGAAGCCCGCTGGCCGCGGCCCATCCAGGAAGTGTGAGCGCCGCGCCGCCGTTACTCGGTTTCGAAGTGGGCTTTGTTTTTTGCAGTACATGACGCCGGTGTGAAATCCTGCATTCCTGCAGGAGCCAAGCCCTTTGCCGATTGCCATTCAAGTTTCGCGCCCCCGCGTCAGCCCTGCAGTTGTGACGCTGGGGCTGCTTATCGCCCTCAACCTTCTGAATTACATTGACCGCTACATTCTGCCCGGCGAGGTCTCGCTCATCCAGAGGGAGTTTCACTCGACCGACCAGCAGATGGGTGCGTTGACCACCGCACTTTTCTTCTTCTACATGTTTGCCGCGCCGCTTACCGGCTGGCTCGGGGACCGCTTTCCGCGCAAGCCGCTCATTATTGCCGGCGCAGTGCTGTGGAGCGTGGCCACGCTCGGCACTGCCTGGGTGCACGACTACTGGACTCTCTTTGCCCGCCACGCGCTGGTTGGCGTCGGCGAGGCTACCTTCGGCATCTTCGCCCCTGCCGTGCTGGCCGATTTCTACCCCGAGCGGGACAGAAACCGCATTCTGTCGATCTTCTACCTGGCAATCCCCGTTGGCGCGGCATTAGGCTACCTTGCCGGAGGGCAATTGGGCACACTCTGGGGCTGGCGCGCTCCATTTTTCTTCTGCGCTATTCCCGGTCTGGTTGTGGCCGCGCTTTATGCATGGATTGGCCGGGAGCCTGTGCGTGGAGCGAGCGACCACATCAAGCCCACCTTGAGCCGGACCACTTTCTGGGGATTGTTCAGCAACCCAGCCTATCTCACGGCCACTTTCGGCCTGGCGATGCTGACTTTTGCCATGGGCGGCATCTCGGCCTGGGTTCCCGAGTTCCTGCGTCGCTCTGCCGGTCTCTCGGTTGGCAGCGCCAGCCAGGTTGTCGGCGCCATCACGGTGATCGACGGCATTGCCGGAACCCTCATCGGCGGCTGGATCGCCCAGCGATGGCTGCGAACGAATCACCGCGCCCTTTACCTGCTCAGCTTCTGGAGCGTCGCCCTCACACTGCCCTTTGGCGCGCTGGTCTTTTTCGGCCCGCACACCTGGTCAATTCCGGCGCTCTTCGCAGCTGAGTTTTTCCTCTTCCTCAATACGGGCCCGCTCAACGCGGCCATTATCAACTCGGTTTCGGCACCCGTTCGCGCCACCGCCGTCTCGTTGAACCTGTTCTTCATTCACTTCTTCGGCGACACATTTTCGCCGCAGATCATTGGGGCCATCTCTGACCGGTCGAATCTGCGCATCGGCCTGGGAGCAACCCTCATCTTCCTGGTGCTCTCGTGCCTGTTTCTCCGAGCCGGCGCACGGTTTGCGCCGCCGCTGGAAGAAACAGCCGGTGTAATCTCATAGGGGCAGCCTACTTTGCCGGCTTTGCTTCCTGATCATGGGAGTTCATGAATGCCCGGCGTCCGCCCTGCGAGCGCAGGTTGGGGTCGCCGATCGCCGGGCGGCTTTCGTCGGCGCCGAAGCCGCGAATCAGTTTCGGGTTGGGCCTGAACTTGGCCGGCCCGCCATAAAACTGCCGCGCGTGGCTCAGCACCATCCCTGCGCGCCCATGCATGGGCCGCACAATGCCACGAACATGGACATCCATGTCCCGGTACTTGCGCAATTCGCCCACTTGATCGCGGTCTTCGAACATGCTGACAATCGTGAACCGGCAGCGCTCGTCGGGCGTCTCGGGCGCGCATACATCCAGGTAGCGCGTCCCGTTGGGCAGTTCCACCACATCGTAGATGTGCGCGGTGACGCAGACGTCCTTGTTCACCAGTTTGGTGGCTTCGTCTGCAGTGACACAGGGCTTTTGCGCGGCGGCAAAAGCCAGCGCTGGAAAGAGCGCGAGAATCAGCGCGACTCGGCGCATCGCAAACCTCTCAAGAGAAGTTGCAAGCAGCTTACACCAGTTTGAATGGATGGCGGTGGGAAACGGAGGCCGGTTTGCGGCCTTACCGGGTTCCCACCAGTTCCGAGGCCGTTGCGCCTTGCCCATAGTGGCTCACAACGTAGTTGTCCAAAATCTGCTTGAACTCCGCCACGATGGTGTCGCCCTTCAGCGTTGTGTAGAGCTTTCCATCCACATAGACCGGCGCTTTGGGCTCTTCGAAGGTGCCCGGCAAGCTGATTCCCAGGTTGGCGTGCTTCGACTCGCCGGGCCCGTTTACCACGCAACCCATTACGGCCAGCTTCAGTTCTTCAACGCCTGGGAACTTCTTGCGCCACTCAGGCATTGAGGTTCTCAGGTAGCTCTGAATCTGCTCGGCTAGTTCCTGGAAATACGTGCTGGTTGTGCGGCCGCAGCCGGGGCAGCTGGTTACCTGGGGCATGAAACTGCGAATCCCAAGCGATTGCAGAACCTGCTGCGCGGCCAGGACTTCTTCTGTCCGGTCGCCGCCGGGCTTGGGAGTCAGGCTTACGCGGATCGTGTCGCCGATTCCTGCCAGCAATAGAGGCGCAAGGCCGGCCGTGGAGGCGATCAGCCCCTTTGCGCCCATGCCCGCCTCGGTCAATCCCAGATGCAGCGGGTAGTCGCATCGCGAAGCGAGGTTGCTGTAGACGTCAATCAGGTCGCGTACTCCGCTGACCTTGGCTGAAAGAATGATCTGGTCTTTGCCCAGGCCAAAGCGCTCGGCGGCTGCGGCCGATTCGAGAGCGCTCACCACCATGGCTTCCATCATCACTTCGCGGGCCGGCAGGGGCTGCGGCAGGCGGCTGTTCGCGTCCATCATGCGCGTCAATAATTGCTGGTCGAGCGAGCCCCAGTTGACGCCGATGCGCACCGGCTTCTGGTTCTCCGCAGCGCACTCCACCATGATCTGGAAGTTGTCGTTGTCTTTTTTGCCGATGGAGGCGTTGCCCGGATTGATGCGGTACTTGGCTAGCGCACGCGCGGTCTCGGGGAACTTCTTCAGCAGCAGGTGGCCGTTGTAATGGAAATCGCCCACGATAGGAACGCGGATGCCGCGCTTGTCGAGGCCTTCAACGATGTGAGGAACCGCCGCGGCGGCTTCTTCGTTGTTCACCGTGACGCGGACGATCTCAGACCCCGCCAGTGCCAGGGCTTCAACTTGTTCGATGGTTCCCGCAATGTCCGCGGTGTCGGTGTTGGTCATCGACTGCACGACGACCGGAACCTCCCAGCCGACGCGAACCTGTCCAATCTTGACCGTGCCTGTTTTTCTGCGCTGGATCTCCGCCATGCATCTAGTTTACGCGCAGACAGGCTCCCGGCAAACTAGGTTTGCTCAAGAGGGCAGGCGCTGGATTTGGAGCCTATTCCGGGTGGTCGGGCGTCATCAGGCAGATTGCCAAAGCGTCTATCGGAATCAGTATGTTGCGTGTTATCAATCACATAGAGTTTCGATAAAAACGCCAAAATCGTCAAAATAGCAATTGTCTCGTACAAAATTCGTACAAAATGACCCGTTGGGAACCCGGCCCATAAAGGCCGGGCAGTGTGCAGGCAGGGAACTACCGTGCCTGAAGCCGACAATGGGCCCTATGAGCAACCGAATGCGGAATCCGAAGCGAGCAATAGCCGCGCTTGTTCATCTTTTCAGGTCGATCAATCTTCAAGACTCCAGCTTCATCGAGGAACATATCCCGGATGCAGTCAGAGCTCAATCCCCACAACTTCGCCAATTGAATCGGCGTGAAATGGGGCTCCAGGGAAAACACTACGGCCGCCGTTTGTGAGCCGGCCGGGGTTTCGGTTGAGGTTGTACCGTCCAAATTGGCACGGCTGCGGAGTTTGTGAGTAGATTGCATTCGCAATGTCCATGATTGCTGAGATTGCCGGTACGGGCGCCGTTCTGTGTCCGAGCAGCCTCTATGCGGCTAATTCCGTCATGCGCGGCTATGAACGGTCAGAACCCGCGCGAACAGTGTACTGCCTGCTGTCCGAATTTGGATGTGCCGACGATCTCGCCAAGTTTTCGGATCGGGTACCTGTGCATGGAGACATTACCGGATCACAGGCGCGCACACCGAAGCCGCGCGCAATGGCCTCGCACCACCAGCGAATCCCTCCGAGCAACCCTGTCACCCGCAGGCGATCATTCACTTTGGAATCTTGGCCTGCCGTCCAAATCTCCGTAGTGGCATGGCATTCAAAGACGAGCGACTTTGGCGGGATCCAAGCAAGGGGAGCGGCGGCTAAAATGGGTGCACACATATCAATCAGCGGCCTCCACGGCTTTCTTCAAGTAATCGACAGCAGGGACGGCATTTCTCCAGATTCGCTCGAATTCATCAACATAGAACCGAACGAGTAAGTTCTTTCTTGTTCCCCCTGTCAGCCGCAAGACCATGCTTCTTAAGCCGGTTTCTCGGTGAAGCAGAGGAGATAGATAGACCTCGGAGTCATCAACGATGTGAGCCCAGTAGCGACAAATCTCACTGTAGAAACGAACTTCAATGTTCAGGTTAGGAAAACTTAGATAGGTCGACGCGGTGTCTCTTATGCGCCTGCAGGTAAGTGCGGCGCTTGGATCGGTAAGTTCTATTTCTCGGCCAGTTTCGTGCATGTGGGACTCAAGAACCAGCTCCGGTCGCGGCATTAACAGGAGGATTTGTATGGATGTGCCGGTGAGGCCATTTTCGGGCCGAGTCGTGAAGGCTCGAAACTCAGAAAGAAACGTTGCCCCACTCACACCAACGTAGCGATATTTGTGTCGAGCCCGCCGCCAGACAATTAGATTCTCGGGAATGTCAAATTTGGGATAGACGTCATGCACCAAGCTTGTCACACGCAAGAAACGCAGAGACACGATCACAAAGACAAGCAGAATGAAGACCGAGACCAAAACCCAATTGAGAGCAGCATGCTGCTTCTCGAATCCTATTAGAAAGTCGGCGAACATTAGGAAGGTTGCAGCGATGGCAAACCAGTTCGCCCACTTCTCGTACTTCGGAGTCATGCTCTATCTCCTTGGAAGCACATCACGGCAGATTCTTGGAAGAATGCAACTATACCACCACTGTCAACTTTGTCAAATCCTAGAATCAGTGCCGACGCCACGATCAAGCTGGCATCCTCGGGACAGGCTGGTCGACAGGGAGGCAAACCTGATGGTACATGGCACGCATGTCTCAATGTGATGGCGACTTAGTACACAGCCAATTCACCGGTTTTGACTTTTCGATCGATACTCGTCCGAGAAAGATCCTGCCAAATTACGGTCCTTGAGTTCAAATGGACCAAGGGTCGTAGGAAAAACCCTCTTCCCCTACGTTTTTCTGCCAAATCGGCCACTACAATCGATGGCAGGACTGGGTTATTTGTTGGGCAGTTCGCCTAGGAGACTGTCGGGGATAGTGATTTCCGGTGCGCAGTTTGATCTTTCGTGGGAGTTTGCGGACTTCTGATCGATTGGATTTTTTCGGTCGGGTCGGCAGGTTGCATAGGCGCGGGG
>Ga0118677_10013760_pt1 | contig 11573 bp, 13 predicted proteins | sample AliMusrvi5mmetaG_FD_86154 | JGI IMG/M metagenome (GOLD analysis project Ga0118677, IMG submission 86154) | reverse complement strand
CTTGGCCTTGAATTCCGGCAGGTGCACGTTGCGTTTCTTCTTCGATTCACTCATTTGGATTTCCCGTTTCTTTCGACAGTGTCCTACTTAAATCACTGTCCCAAAATCCGGGTCCACTTCAGTACTTGGGCTTGACTCGCAACGACAGCAGATGAAAGGTTTGGGAAATCAGAAGTAACGGATAAACCACCTGCAACAGGTCAGCGATCATGCGCCACTCAGCCCGTATACCTCTCCAGTAGCCTAGTTTTTCGGACTTTCTCGCTTGTGTGACCTGTGGCCAGTGCACCACCAACACCGATAGTTGGCGATCTATGATCGCGCGATTCATGAACACTTCAATTCCAAAGCGAGACAGCACAAGAATCTCCTCCAGTGATTCGCCAAGGAGGTCTCTTCTGATGACACGTTCGCCGGAAATGAAATCCAGACCGATGGCGCGGAATACCCAAAGACTATTCTGCCGCAGGCTTATGCTGACATCCGTCATTCCCGATAAGACGGGCATTGCGAGTGCTGTGATTTGATCGGCGGCAAGACCGGAAAGGTCCGCATCCAGCAGCATTAGTAGGTCGCCGCTTGCTGCGGCGACGCCTGTTGCCATCGCAAAGCTCTTGCCTTGATTGATTGGGTAGGTGATAAACTTTACGGTTGGGAAACGCTTGACAATCTCGGCAGTGCCGTCGGTCGAGCCATCGTCAACGACGATGACCTCATACAACAGAGGATGCGCCGACGCAACCGCCAGTACCATGGAGATTCTTGGCGCCTCATTGAACGCGCAGATGATGCAAGAGATTCGCGTGGTGTCCGCCCTCATTGCGGATCAGCCAGGCATTGCCCAGGCCCGCAGCGCCCGCAACAAGGGACGTTTTTTGGTCTGGTGATCCTGCAAGCGGCGCAGGATGTCATCCAGCGTTCGCATCGCTTCCGTGATGTGGGGCCCCTTATTGAGCATCACGCATTCGGCCCGCTCACCCATAGCCGCATCGGTGATTTCGGCGCGCGACGGCAAACCGGTTTTGGCCAAGGTCTCCAGTACCGGCGTGGCCCAGATGACGGGCATGTGCGAGGCCTCGGCAGCCCAGAGAAGTTCTTCCTGTACTTCCGCCAAACGCTCGTAGCCACACTCCACCGCCAAGTCGCCCCGGGCGATCATGATGCCGGCGGCCTTTCTGGCCATCGCCGAAAAGAGCAGTGCCGGAAGGTTTTCAAAGGCACGGCGCGTCTCAATCTTGAGCACGATGGCTTAGTGCCCGATGCCGTGTTCTGCGGGCACTTGATAGCAAGTGCGATCTCACCGACGCTCACAACCGACCAGGCCAAGCGCGGCGTGTGAAAAGGCTAAAGCGCGGCGAGTGAACATGTGATTCTTCTCCAGATTGATGATGGGTTGAGCGTACGCAGTTTTCGTGACGGCTTGGTGACGCGGTGCGCGCCTCAATAGATTTCGGGCACCACAATCTCCTGCGGAACCGGTTGGCGAACGTAGTCGTCATGGCGCTCACGCGGCGGCAGGACAATGGTCGGATGCGCGATTTCGCCGTAGGGAATTTGTTGCAGCAGGTGGTGAATGCAATTGAGTCGGGCCTTCTTTTTGTCCACCGCTTGAACCACCCACCACGGTGCTTCTGCGATATGGGTGCGCTCCAGCATGATTTCCTTGGCCTTGGTGTACTCTTCCCAGCGCCGCCGTGACTCCATGTCCATTGGGCTGAGTTTCCATTGTTTCAGGGGGTCGTGGATGCGGCCCATGAAGCGCAGGTGCTGCTCCTCGTCCGAGATCGAAAACCAGTATTTGATGAGTTGGATGCCGGATCGCACCAGCATCTTCTCAAACTCCGGGACCGAGCGGAAAAACTCTTCGTACTGTTCATCCGAACAAAATCCCATGACGCGCTCAACACCCGCGCGGTTGTACCAGCTGCGGTCGAACAAAACCATCTCGCCGGCACCCGGCAGGTGCGCTGCATAGCGCTGGAAATACCATTGGGTTTGTTCGCGTGCGTTGGGCGCCGGCAGGGCAGCCACACGGCAGACGCGCGGGTTCAGTCGCTGTGTGATGCGCTTGATGACGCCGCCTTTGCCAGCGGCGTCGCGACCTTCAAACAGAATCACGACCTTATGCCCGGTCTTGACCACCCAGTCCTGCAACTTGACCAGTTCACCCTGCATGCGGAACAGTTCGCGGAAATACTGGCGACGGCTTTCCTTGTACTGCTGCGATGTCGTGTCGAGTGTGCTTTCTGCCAGCTCGTCGATATTGCGATCTTCAAGCTCGAGTTCGAGTTCCTCGTCGTAGCTGTCGGTCAGGTCGCGCCGTATGCGCTGGACCAGTTCCTCATCAATTGCATTCAAGCCTAACTCCCGTTGAAGGTTTCTGCAGGACCATGAGCGTAAGAAGATTTCATGACGAAAATGTGACCACCGAATGTCTGAACGAATCAGTCACCTTCGTTCGCCCAGGCCCCAAATTGTAAAATATCACGTTACTGTCATATAAGCTACTGATGCCTATCGCATCGAAAGCACTCACCCCATCTTTGGCCCGCTTTGGTCGGGCTGCGCATCATCGAGCTTTCATCACGTTGTCAACCTCCCGCAGGCTATCGTCCTTGCAGCCCAAAGCAGCGCCATTCCCCCGGGACACGAAATTCGGGTCGTTCACGTTCTCCCCGGAAATATCTTGTTCCGAAAGACAGCCAGGAGTTTGAGCGCTTTGGTCGACGATTGAGGTCAACGCCGAGTTGGCAGTGATAACGCAGATCAGAGGTGAGTCTCGTAACAATGGCAAATTCGATGCCCGTAACGGCATTTTGGAAAAGAAAGACCCCCAGTGCTTGTCTGCCAGCAAGCCCCGCTCCTGTAGTGATGGGTTTGGTACTTCCGAACTCATTAGTTCTCTCCGGTTGATGCGCACAGTTTCACTTTCGGTAACAGACTTCAGGGACGCAACGCATACCTCAGTCGGTCTAGCCAGACCCATAACGTGGAGCTTCAGCGCTTCGTGCGCTGAGTCCATTCGCCAATCCCCTAGATCGCAGGCTCATTGCGGTTTGCCGAAAGATCAATATCCACTCAACCTGCAAGGACAATATAAGACCGTTGTGCGTGACAAAACAGTGCGGACAAATGTTTATTTTGCTGCTTTGGGCGGCGTCACGGTCGTAACAAAACTTACAAAAATGGCTTGCCGGGAAGCTGACACCGACGACTGGTAGCAAGCGCTGCACTGAATCTGCACAGTCGGCATAAATTGCGCTGCGACTCCGAAGGTCTGCTTTCTTATTTCTGGGCGGAAATCGAATGTCAGCTTGACTTAAGCCGGAGCACCCGCAATGGGCACGTTGAAGTCAGCCAAGATGGGCGGCTAGATGGCTTTCAAATTCATGAAATTGATTTGCCCGTAAGCTGACACTGGCATCAGTCTGTTTGACGCGGTGTTAGAGTCAGCGTGCGGTGCCATGATCATCGGTAGGTCGGCAAGATGATCGAGCGGTTGACCATGACGTTAAACGTCATACCAGGTCGAACTTGCAGTGTGGGTGAAATGTTCAAGCTTTTCTGCAAAATCTTCGAGCTCACATCACTCAAGGAATTCATGGCGGCAGCAGAGGCTTGAGCCGAACCGGACGGGGTGTTGAATGCACCCTGGTTTTGTGGCTGCGACTGTTGGGCGGCAACACCCAAAAAAGACACCAACAGAGCTGACGACCAGGTTTTCCAGAAGTGGTTATTGACCTGATCTTCAATGCCAGATTGACCCTGACCATCGGCCGCCGACATGCTGCGCAGGGAAATCCGCGAACCATTTGGCAAAATCAGTTCATCCCAAGCCGCCAGCACCCGTGATTGACCATAGGCGACATCAGCAGAGTACCTGCCGATCAGACGCGAGCCCTGCGGGATCACCACAGCGTCAGGTTCATTGGTGGCATAAACAGTTTGGCGGGTTTGGGCCACGATGGTTCCAGGCAGATCGGAATTGATGCCAGACAGCATGACGGCGGGGATGACGGAGCCAGCCGTCAATTCAAATTCCCCCAATTTGGGTTTGAGCAATTCTGGCAAGTAGCCGTTGTCAAATGCTTCTTTCATGAAAGCCTTGTTGCGCGCTTGGGCCGCCACCGCAGGGTCAAGACCTGCGGAACCGCCACCAGCCAGAGTGGCAGGTAAATTTCCTGAATTACTGCCGGTACCTGCCACCCCGGCTGGCGAATTCGCCATGCGCATGGCCTCAGCCGTTGCAGAGGCACGCGCATTCGCAGCACGCCCATTGGCGGCTGACAGCCTTTGATTCACACCGCCACCCACGCCCTCACCATCAGCATTCACGCCCATGATTCCTCCCGCCGTCGATTTGGCAGCCAGCGCGGCACCACCCTTGCTGATGTCAGAGGTTTCTGCGGAATCAGAAGCCATGATGTGCCCCTGAATGCGCTCATACTTGCGCTTTTGCAGCCACAACCGGTGTGCCTCAGCGGGCGAGGGCGGTGAGGCACCACCACTGGCAGTTTGAGTTCCCCCAGGACTGCCTTTTGGATTTGACGAGCGGCTTGTCAATGGCCCTGTTTGCTGGCCATCAGTTATTTGAAGAGTGGCTTGATTGCCAACCGCTGCAGCGGCAACAGTTGCTCTGCGCTGGATGTCTTCAGCGTTTTCCTTGTACGGAGCCGCTTGACCCGGCGCATCACTGGCGGTCAAGTGTTTTTTTGACTCGGCATTGCCACCACTTTTGCCGCTGATCATCACGCCGATCAAAATCGCCGATGCGACCGTGGACGCGCCACCCAAGAGTAAAAACTGCCCTTTCTTGGACAGTCGCTTGGTGCCAGGTGGTGGCGTATGAATTTCCAGCGGCTGACCCGGGCCATCAATGGCCGCCACCTCAACGTCAGCTGGATCGTCAGTCTGGGACTTTTTGCCAAATCTGAACATCATTTGGTGCCCCAGCTAAACAAACTGTTTGGCACTGATTTTTGGCATTTGACGGTTTGGGCGCTGGCACCCACACCCAGAACCAGACTGAGTTTGGCAGGTTTGCCATCGATGATGTAGTAGCCATTCACCAGCCGGGAATTCAGCAACTCGGTTTCATTGTTCGAGACATTGAACACCGCTGGTGCATCACTGGCTGATACGCCAGGTGGCAACTGAATGAACATGTGCGTGTCATTGGCAAAGACCCGTGATGGTTTGAACGCAGCCTCACCGGTGCAGGTGTAGCCAAAATCAAGCGTTGTCGGATCGAGCTTGCCAACTGACTTGTCCGCCACGACCCGTTGGGCTTTGGCTTGTTCGGCGGCAAGCTTGGTGGCCGCCATCGTTGCCTCAAACTCTGCCTTTTGCCGTGCGGACGCCTGCGCCTCAGCACTCAAGTCACGTGTCATGGCAGCCGGGTCATACCAGCTCACCATGGGCACATACTCGGTTTTGCTCGACACCAGGTGCATGTAATAGATGCGACCCTTGTCAGTCGTCACCACCAGATTGGTTGACAGGCCCGCCTGTGTCGGTTTGATCATCATTACCGGCTTTGCCCCGGCTGTTGCGGTCTGTAATAACCATCGCACCGTATCGCCAATTGACACACTGGTCGCGGCCTCGCCATCTTGCAGTGCTACAGAGCAGACGTGTAAGGGGGCGCATGTAATTGTCGGGCGCGAATATCCATAGGGATATTCGACAACGCCACCGGCGCCGACCAGCGCATCAGCCGTGCCTGTTTGTTCCCAGCGTTGCGCGGCGGCAAGCCTTGCGGCATCGGCGGCAGGTAGTTTTCTGACCTGGACCTTGGCTGTTGGCAGCATGGGTGTCGGAGCCAAGACTTCAGGGGATGCCGTGATTTGTTGCTTTGCAGGGGTGATATGCAAAGCCAGGGCTTCAACAGCCGGAGGTGATCGCGGGATTGATGGTTGAGTGGATATCAGGCCGTGATCGTCCGCTTCGATGGTTTCGACGGCGGCAGGCTTTGTGGGCGAAGCAGCAGCATTTGACTGTGCAAATGCGCTGCCAGCCAAGGCAAGAGCGGTGAGGGTGAGGATGTATTTTTTCATGATGACTGCCTTTACAGAACTTCTTTGGTCCATGAGATGGACTTGACGTAAATGCCAAACGGGTTCCAGAGCGCGACCTTTTGGTTTTCCGCCAGCTTGGCGTCAACCCCGACCGTGACGACCGCTTTCCAGTGTTCCGCCACAGCCGTCGCCCCAGGCTTGGCTTTGGTCTCCACCCATGACACTTGATAGGCTTCACCGCCTTGCGGAATGACGGATGAGATGTCAACGCGGGTGACCGAACCATCGACCGAAAAAGGGGAGTTGTCTTTGAAAAACTCATTTAGAAACCCAGCCACGTCGCGCCCAGCCATGGCATACACCCGGTTAAGCGTGACCTGTTGGGCAATAGCATCGGGCAACATGGAGCGGACGTCTTTGATGAAGGCGGCCAGTTGGGCCACCATCAACCGCTTGTCAAAATCAGCCTTGGCAACCGGCGCAGGACGAGCCACAGCAACAGGCGAGCCAAGTTGATCGGTGACAACCACAAACGGCTGGATCTTTGATTGGGACCCGATGAAAGCAATGCCCACCACAGCCACAACCGCGACAGCCAAGGAGCCAGCCGCAATCAGTTGCCAATTGCGCGCGCGTGAGATCAATCCACCGTATCGCTCATCCCACTCCCGGCGGGCGTTGAGGTATGGATTTTGATTTGACATGCAGGCGTCCTTTTTGAGTGCTGTTGCCAAATACCGGTTTGGCGCAAGTTGCACAAACAAAGGGAAGCATGGAGCCCAGTCAGCGGTTAAGGATCATGTCCAAAACTCAACCTGAGAATCGGCCATAAGCGAATATGTCTCGCCAGATGAAACGCCCCCGTCAATTGCAGCCAATTTTGGCCATAGCAGTAGATGTTTGCACTCCATCGCAGCCCTTTGGCTGTTTGCAGACGCACTCATACCTGGGCCCTCTGCAAAAGCAGCTTCCTGGCCATCCAGATATTGGACAAGGCAAACAAGGTAATGAGTTGTGCCGTGTTCTTGGCCAGTCCGCGATAGCGAACCTTGCAGTGGCCGAACTGGCGTTTGATCACCCTAAAGGGGTGTTCTACCTTGGCGCGCACACTGGCCTTGAGTTTTTCAGCCTGCTCTGTGAGCGAGCCCCAAGGGGTGTGCTTTTGCTGCTTGCGTTTACCGGGACGCATGGCAATGTGCCAGTCCACACCGGTGGCATCGTCTCGCTTGGGCGCGCCTTGATAGCCAGCATCAGCGAAGACGATTTGCTCATCACCATGCAGCAAAGCGTGTCCCTGGGTGACATCGTTGACGTTGGCTGCGGTGCCAATAACGGTGTGCACAAGGCCGGACTCTGCATCCACGCCAATATGCGCCTTCATGCCGAAGTGCCACTGGTTGCCCTTCTTGGCCTGATGCATCTCAGGATCACGCGCGCCTGTCTTGTTCTTGGTGGAACTCGGTGCTGCGATCAGTGTGGCGTCAACCACGGTGCCGGTCTTGAGCAGCAGGCCGTGGGCCGCCAATTTGGCATTAATGACTTCCAGAATCTTTGGACTCAGTTCGTGCTCTTCGAGCAGATGGCGAAAGCGCAGGATGCTGACCCGATCAGGAATACGTTCGGTGCCACTGATACCAACGAAATCACGCAAGAAACTGGTCTCGAACAAGGCTTCTTCGGCGCCCAGATCCGACAGGCCAAACCATTGCTGCAAGCAGTGAATACGCAGCATCATTGCCAGATCAAAAGGCGGGCGTCCCGTCTTGGCCACAGGTGCGTGCGGCGCGATCAATGCCAGAAGTTCGCCCCACGGCATGACCAAATCCATCTCGTCAAGAAGGATCTGCTTGCGCGTGCGCCGAGTGCTCAGATCAAGGCCAAGGTCTTGTTGTTTCATGCCGTCATTGATCGCAATTTGCGTGCCTCAGTTACGTATTTGGCAGAATAGTTTTGAACATCATCCTTAAGGGCACATTCACCAACTCCACAATCCACAAACAGAAAACGGGCTCCCGAGCCAGCCACCTGCAAAGTGTTGAACTCGCATGAATTATTTGCGCGCATTGAAATAAACGTGCGCAATAAATGTAATGCGCACATAAAACTCATGTCAGAACAGAACTCGTACCGGACAGTGCGTCGCAACCCTGCCTATGACATTTGTCCTCAATCGCGTGCAGGTCAGCAAGCCTCGCAAGCGATGCTCGTTTATGGAGCACATCGCAGCAGTCAGGTGGCGACGTGCGTAGCAGCAGCGCCGTCTTTTCTGCTTGGACGAGAAGAAACGATTGGCATCGTCAATCACCAGGTTAATGTCATTGAGCGCGAATGGCTGGCGATCTGTAACGAAGCCAGCATGAGCACAGTGGATCAAACGCTCTTTTGGCAGCGGCAGTTTTTGAACCCCTTCGCCTTCCTTGATGCGCCAGAGGGGGTGCGTAGTCCTGACCTTGCCCTCGATATGTGATCCGTTAATCGAGAGCAAGATCAATCTGTCGTTCATCACCGAAATTGATAAGGCTTGTCGAATTTTGTGCTGATTGGTCGGGCGCGGACTGTGGGTTTGTCTGAAAACTGTAGGACTCCATCCTTTTTTGTCGGATTAATTGCTAATCCAAGGAATCTTCTGAATCTGCTTCAATTACTGGAAGGTGGCCACACTGTTCGACGACATTCAGAATGACCGGCGAGCGACCGAATAAATCAAGCGTCCATCTCAATGACGCGGGCCACGTCGCCACGGCATTCTGCACATACCCCTACAAGCAACAAGTCGCCAGCTTTAACGGTTCCCGTGAAGTTGGTGATGGTTACGCCGTGCCGACATTTTCCGCACCAAACATTTGCCAGCAATTGCTTCTTGATTGCGGCAGGAACGTTTGCCCACAATTTCGCGGCGGGCTCGGTGAATTTGGGAAGGGACTCAATGCTGACCGTGCGTTCAATTGGTATTGGTTGACCAGCGTCAGCCAAGCGCGCCAATACCTTTCCTCTGTGAAAGAAATTTTGCTCGTTACCTGCTTTGAGGGTGATATTTTTCATGAAAACACAAGCTCTGTTGCAGCCAACATATTTTTATCTACTGCCCCCACAAGGTCGAGAGTGGCGCAGCCCAAATGTTATCCCCCAGCGGCATCGTCTCATCGCCGTCATACAGCAGCACGCCCATCTTGAACTGATCACCGGCCAGACTGGATAACTTTTTGAGTCCCCGTAAATCACTCTCCTTGACCGTTGCTGCCGCCTTGACCTCGACACCGACCAGTTGTCCAGCAGCGTTCTCGATCACCAAATCGACCTCAAACTTATCAGTATCCCGATAGCACATCAGCCGATAGTTGCCATCCGCCGTTGTTGTATGTTTAAGCAACTCCCCGAACACGAATGTTTCCAGCACATTGCCAAACCGCGTCCGATCTTGTTGAACTTCCTCTGGACCCAAGTCGAGAAGTGTTGCCAACAAACCAGAATCGATGAACTGCAGCTTGGGCGTCTTGACGACACGATTGAGGCGATTGCGGGCCCACACATCAACGCGCTTGAGCAAGTACATCTGCTCAAAGACGCTGATATACCGAGAGGTGGTTTTTCCATCGAGACCGACATGTCCACCCAGTTTGGTGTAGTTGCACATTTGTCCAGCGGTCTGTGCCAACGCACGCAAAAATCGCGGCAACTGATCCAGCTTTTCAATGCCTGCCACATCGCGAACATCACGCTGGATGATGGCGTCGATGTACTGCCGCGACCAAGCAACTCGCCGTTTGGCCGAGGCACGCGAAATCGCTTCTGGATAACCGCCACGCAACACTCGCTCGACCAGATCACTGCCCACGGCATGTGTACCAAGTTTGAGAATTCGCCCCGCGAATACGCTGTCGATCCAGTTCGCTGAATGCCCCTCAATTTCGCTTTGTGACAAGGGCAGCAATGACAAGGTCTCCATTCGACCAGCCAGCGAATCAGCAACCGTAGGCAATGCCATCAAGTTGGCTGATCCAGTGAGCAGAAAGCGTCCGGGACGACGGTCCTCATCGACGCTTTTTTTGATGGCCAGCAGCAACTGCGGAGCACGTTGAATCTCATCAATCACCGCACGATCCAGGCTGCGAATCATACCCACAGGGTCCTCGCGAGCCGACAACAGTGTTAGCTCATCATCCAGTGTCAGATAGCGCAGTCCCTTGTCTGTCATTTGGCGCACGAGGGTTGTTTTGCCAGCCTGGCGCGGGCCAGCCAGCAGAACCACTGGCGTGTCCAGCATGGCTTCGGCAATGCGCGGTTCGATTCGACGTGGGTAAAGGATTGGCGTGTTCATATTTGCATAATACCGTGAATTACGGAAAGTATGGCCGTTAAATCCGGAAACTAATGCCGTGAATTGCGGAGCTTATGTTCAGCTTTTAGGGCCTGAAGCAGCCCTGGAAAGATCGATCTTGCCAAGTAATCCAACCCGAGATCCATGGCATTGGGGCCCACGGACCTGCGTTCCTGCTAAAACATGGTGTCAGCGCCCGAATTCAGCCTCTTTGGGTAGTCGGTTTTCTCTCAAAGCTAAAAAGATGTCGGGTCGCGCTTTTTCAACATCAGCAGCCGGTGCAGCGCGGGCAATGTAGTCGCGAACGGCCTGGGAGCCGCCCTCGCCGAGCAGATCCCGCGCATCAGTGCCAACTTGACTTGACGCAGGAGGCACGGCCAAAGTGAATCCCGTCACCTTTGCAGCCTCCAAGGCACGCGGGATGGCATTCGATTTGAGTCTTCCAGCCGCATCACGACTGATGTCGTGGTCTGTCGCAACAACGACACCCGGAAATAAGTCGGATAGGTCCGATTGTTTGACCCATCTGGCGACTGCCATCACGTTGTTCGACGACAACGCGCAAAGCGTGTTGCCTGCACCGCTCTGTTGAATCGCAAGTCCTGTTGCCACCCCTTCACAGATCACCAGCGGCTTCGTTTTGTCAGCGACTGCCAGCCATGCCTGTAGCGAAGCCAGCGAATCGCCGGTCATTGCTCTCATTAACGAATCAGGAGCTGGGAAAGGTACAAAGGCGCCAACTGTTCGAGAGCCTTTGGCCATGATCTTGTCGGTGCTGAACGTAACCTTGGGCATTAGGTGTTGCACCCCGCACAGCTCCACCGTGTCTCGCCTGCCCATCGGATCAGGTCGAAACATGGGAACCATCATCGTATCGGCATATCTATGATGCCTGGGATACACCCGCAAATCCGAGCCATCCAAAGTGGCATTACCTTTGACAAGGTGCCTATGATCAGCGGGCGGGATTTCAGCAGCCATCCATGAATTGATAGTGTCTCGATTCAAGTCAAGATCGACCGGATTAAATTCAGACGCTTTCACCGGGCGCGGTAAAGCAGGTGAAGACCGGGGTGGTGCAAGATCGCCATCCAGCCCCAAGTCGCGTCCCGTGACGAACATGGTTTTCTTGCCATCACTGGTTTGCCTGCCTACCCGCCACGGTGCAGGGAGATCGATGTCGCCACGAAATGAAAAAGCGGTTGCAACGCCGTCGTTCGACACCAGCAGCTTGTAGA
>Ga0118677_10009775_pt1 | contig 11573 bp, 7 predicted proteins | sample AliMusrvi5mmetaG_FD_86154 | JGI IMG/M metagenome (GOLD analysis project Ga0118677, IMG submission 86154) | reverse complement strand
CTTTCACAATTCAGATCCCCTCCAACGCGTCGCTTTTTCCGGTAGGGCGGGGCCGCCGGACCAGCCGTAGCCGCAGGCAGTCCCTTGCCTGCGGCACGATCATTTCCAGCGCGTGTCCCGGTCCTGCTGCGGGCAAGAGACTGCCCGCAGCTACGGTGCTCGGCGCGCCCGGCGGTCGCGCCCTACCTTTTTCAATACCACACCTGCCACAGGAACAGCCCCTGCGGCGCGGCCGTCGGCACGCGCGCCGTGCGCGGCGTGCGATGGCGCAGCAGTTCCGCGACCGCCTTCGGAGGTTCCGCCCCCTCGCCCACGCGCAGCAGGAACCCGACCATGCTGCGCACCTGCTTGTAGAGAAACCCGCCCCCGCGGACGCGAAACACGATCTCCGGCCCGCGTTTGCGTACCGTGAAGAGCGTGATCGTCCGCACCGTGCTCTCGACCACCCGGTTGGGATTGGCGGTGAAGGAGGCGAAGTCATGTTCGCCCACAAAATACTGCGCCGCCTGCTGCATGGCCTTCACGTCCAGCGGCCGGTAGGCATGCGTGGCGTAGAGCCGGCGCTCCGGCGGCAGGGTCGGTCCGTTCCAGGTGAAATAGCGGTATTCCTTCGATTTGGCGCTGCGGCGCGCATGAAAATCAGCCGATGCGTTTTGCACACGCAGCACGCGGATGTCCGGCGGCAGGCGCGAGTTGAGCGCCCGCAGCAGCGCCTGAGCGTCCATGCGCGTTTGCAGATCCACATGCGCCACCTGCCCGTGCGCATGCACACCCTGGTCCGTGCGACCGCTGCCGTGCAGTTTGACCTCCTGGCCGTCCCCGACCAGTCCGCGCAGCACGGTTTCGACCTTCTCCTGCACGGTTGGATCGCCCGGCTGCACCTGCCAGCCGGCATACACCGTGCCGTCGTAGGCGATGGTCAGGCGGAAGCGCTGGAGTGTTGGCAGCATAATTATGTGAGGGGATACTCTTTCATTTGGAACTCCGGAAGGCGGGAAGGCGGCGGGCTTTCACGGACAACTCGCTTGACCGTCAACGGCATGGTTGCGAAGTTGAGCAGCAGCCAGGAATCCTCGTAGATCGACTCCAAAAATCCAGGACCAAGTGCCTTATGAACTGTAATAGCCGCTTGGATAATACGAGCGGTAAGTTTCTTGTCCGGCAATTCTTCTCCCGTGCCCACAATTCCCGCCTTCCTGAGTTCCAGATAAAAAAGCAGCCGAATCACACATATTTTGCGCCATCCGGGCGCTTGCCGACCTGCTGCACGAGTTTCTTCAGGTCCTGCACGCGGTCGCGGTCGCAGACCATCGTCACTTCGCCCGCATGCACCACCACCACATTCTTCACCCCGAGCAGCGCGGTCAGGCGTCCTTCCGAAATCACGACATTGTTCGTGGCGTCAACCGCCTCGCAGGTTCCTACCACTACATTCTGCGCGGCGTCCGCGGCAATGTGGTTGCCCACGGCGGCCCAGGTGCCCACATCGTCCCAACCGAACGAACCGCGCGCCACGACAATGTCCTTCACATGCTCCATAATGGCGAAATCCACGGAAATTTTAGGGAGCGCCGGATAGATCGCATCCAGCAGGGCATCGAGCCCGGCGGATGGCGTGGCTTCCGCCCGGACGCAGAGATCCAACAGGTGCGGCGCATGCTGCTGGATCGCCTGACGCATCACGGCCACGCGCCAGATGAACATGCCGGCATTCCAGTAATGGCATCTGCCCGCCAAATAGTGGGCGGCAACCTCGGCATTGGGTTTCTCGACGAAGCGGCGCGCGCGTTGGAACCGGGTGACGGTGCCGGTCTGCAGTTGTTCGGCCGCCTCGATGTAACCGAACCCCGTGGCCGGATAGGTGGGCTGGATGCCGATCGTGACAATGGCATCCCGCGTCATCGCCACTTCCACGCTGTCCGCCAATATCTGACGGAACGTCGCCTCGTCCGCCATCAACTGGTCTGCCGTCAGGATGCAGACCACGCCCTGCGGATCGCGCTGCGTCACCAGCGCGCAGGCCAGGGCACAGGCGGCGGCGGTGTCGCGCCCCATGGGTTCGCCGACGATATTTTCCACCGGCAGGTTCCAGGCCGCCTCGCGCGTGGCCGGAACCAGATCGCGCGACGTAATGATCAGGATTCGCTCAGGCGGAATCAGCCCGGACAGGCGGTCCACGGCTTGCGTCAGCAACGCCTTGCCGCCGAAGAGCGTCAGAAACTGCTTGGGACGGGCGGCCGTGCTGAGCGGCCAAAACCGCTCGCCGCGTCCGCCGGCCATGATCACGGCGTAGGCGTGGTTGAGGGATGGGGTCATGCCTCGTTCTCCTTGGAACTGATCCGTAAACCTCTTCTCGTACGGCGGCGCGCAGGGGACTGCGCGCCCTACCATTCGTCGATTGCTTGTTCCGAGAGGTAGGGCGGCCGCTCCGCGGGCGCCGAAAGCGCGAGAAGATGTTTACGGATCAGGTCTTAAATTCGTTTTCGGATCTTTGGAGGGCGGGCGGCCTCGCCCGCCGTTTTCCGACGCGTCTCTTTTGCCTGCCTGGCGGACGCGGAGGCCCGCGTCCCTCCATGCCGAACACGGGTCTTCTGCGCCTCGAAGATGCATCCCAGCCCGAACAACGTCAGCGTCGGGTCGATGACAAACGGCATGTCCAGTCCCTTAATGGCCCAACGCGCATATCCGCCCGTGGCGCAGAGATGCGGTTGGGCGCGCAGCGAGACGCGTAGGTAGTTCACGATCTCGCGCACCATGCCGCGGTAGCCGATGTGCGCGCCGATGCGCATGGCTCCCTTGGTGCTGCGTCCGATGCGCGGGCAGGCGCCGCCCAGTTTCAGGCGCGGCAGCAGCGCCGTGCGCTCGAAAAGGTAGTCGGTCATGACCGGCAGTCCCGGGGCGATGACGCCGCCCACGTAGCGGCGATCGGCCGTGATGATGTCGAAGGTCAGCGCGGTGCCAAAATCCGCCACCACCAGCGGCGCGCCGTAGCGCATCACGCCACCGCAGGCGTTGGCCAGGCGGTCCGGGCCAATGGTCCGGGGCTTGGGATAGTCCACCCGCACCTGCATGGGCGTATCCGCCCGCACGACCAGCAGCGGCACGCCGGCCACGCGACGCACCAGTCGCTTCCAGGCCGCATTGACCCGCGGCACCACGGACCCCAGCGCCGCGCCATCCACGCAACCATCAGCCGCGCGGCGCAACGCACGGGCGCACGCCTCCGGCCGCTTGCGAATGCCGCCGTCGATATGCGTCACGTGCGACACGCTCCCGTTTTCGTAGCGCGCGATCCCCGTGGAAGTGTTGCCAACGTCGATGACGATACAGCGCATGTAAAAGTCCATGGTTCGGGGTTCAGGGTTCAGGGTTCAGGCGTCGGGAGTCAAACGATTTTTTCTTTTGCTTCCATTCTTCAGGAGTCGAACCATAGTAAGAAGTTAGGTTGCTATATATCTGACTAAGGTTATCGCCTTGAAAACGCCCATGTGGCACACCACAAACATGCCCGAAAAAGGAATGAATTATTCCTTGGCTATCTTTTGTAACGACTGTTCCACCCCAAGGGTTCCCATGGCTGTTGGCCCAAGCCCACACAATCCATTCTCCGTTTGTGAACTCCCGAACAGCAAGGCCTTTGTACAATTCATGTGCCTGAACTGGGTCGTTAATGCCCTTCAACCTTATTTCCCACTTCCTTGCAAAACGAGGTGAGCCTTCACCCATTGGAAGAACGGCATCCATCAACATGAGCACGCCAATGCAGGCACCGAGTCCAGCCAACAACCATTTCAGAACCAAGAACACTCTTACGCCCCTGCCAATCTTCTCGGCCGGTTTAGGGCGCCACCAACTTGGCGGGCGTCTCATCATTTTCGTAGGTTCTCGTCTTTTGCTGCGAACAAGAATCACTCTCAGGCGCGGGACTGAACCCCGAACCCTGAACCCTGGCCCCTTCTCACACCGCCGTCCATTCCAGCGACAGATCCACCGCCGGCGCGGAGTGGGTCAGGCCGCCGACGGAGATGGCGTCCACGCCGGTGGTCGCTACGTCGCGCACACGCTTCAGCGTGATACCGCCCGAGGCTTCGGTTTTCGCGATCCCCTGCGCCAGTGCCACACACTCGCGCATCAACTCACAGGACATGTTGTCCAGCAACACCCATTCGGGCCGCCCCCGCAGGGCGCTTTGCAGTTCCGCGATGCTTTCCACTTCGACCTCCACCGGCAGGCCGGGAAAGCGTTGCCGCGCTGCCGCCACGGCCAGGTCGAGGCGGTCGGGGTCGCCGGCGTGCCAGAGGCGGCGATGATTGTCCTTGATCAGAACGCGGTCGTAGAGACCGAACCGATGGTTGACCCCGCCGCCGCACAGCACGCTGTACTTTTCGAACAGGCGCAGGCCGGGGGTGGTCTTGCGCGTGTCGAGGATCAGGGTGTGAAAATCCCGGACCGCCTGCACGAACTGCGCGGTGCGCGTGGCAATGCCGCACATCCGTTGCATGAAATTGAGGGCGGTGCGTTCCGCCGTGAGAATACCGGCAGCCGCGCCCTGGATGCGCAGGATCGCGCCGCCGGCGCCCACATCGCCGCCGTCCGGCACCACCGTTGTACACTGAATGGCGGGGTCGATCTCCCGCAGCGCGGCGGATGCGACATCGCCACCGGCCACGCGGCAGGCTTCACGGGCCAGAATGGCGCCGCGCGCCTGCACCGTGGAATCCACCAGCGCCAGCGTGGTGACATCGCCGCTGCCGATGTCTTCGGCCAAGGCGCTTCGCACCGCGGCAACCGCGCGCGGATCCTGCATGAGATCGGGAAGTTTCATTTTTCGGCAGAGAGAAATTGTTCCGTCCGCCCCGCATTGTGGCAAAAAAGAGGGGCCACTGCACCGCAAAACTCCCGCAGTTCCGTATTGCCTGAAACAGCGGGGTGCGCTATAAGATATTGGGCAACGGCAACACTGGAGGCCACTGTGCATATCAATCCGCATGTCGCAAAGTTCATGGCGCAAAATCCCGAACTGGGGCTGACGTTCGACGACGTGACGCTCGTTACGCAGTACGCCGATTTTCTGCCCGAGAACACATCGCTGGTCTCTCGCCTGACCGCCCGCATCAATCTCAACATCCCGTTCGTCAGCGCCGCCATGGATACGGTGACCGAAGCGCAGATGGCCATCAGCATGGCCATGCTCGGCGGCATCGGCGTGATCCATAAAAATCTGCCCGCCGATGTCCAGACGCAGCAGGTGACCGCCGTAAAGCACCACCTGAACGGGCTCATTCGCAACCCGGTCTTCTTCCACGCTTCCGACACCATTGCCTACATTCAGGATTATCGGCGCGACCACCACCTCTCCTTCAACGGTTTCCCGATTCTTGACGAGCAGGATCAACTCGTCGGCATCATCACCTCCAGCGACATGCGTTTCACGGAAAACGCGAACCAGCGCGCGAGCGAGATCATGACCACCCAGGTGGTCACCGCGCCCCCCGGCGCCACGCTGGAGGACGCCTACCGCCTCATGATGAAAAACAAGTTCGGCAAGCTCCCGCTGGTGGACAAGCATGGCAAACTGGTGGGGCTGTACAGCTTTACCGACGTCAAGACGCTGGTGGAGAACAAGCAACCCCTCTACAACCGCGACAGTCATTACCGCCTGCGTGTGGCCGCCGCCGTCAGCCAGTCCGACCACGCCCGCGCCGAGCAACTCGCCGCCGAGGACGTGGATGTGATCGTCGTGGACAGCGCCCACGGCCACACCAAGGGCATTCTGGACATGGTAAAATGGGTGGTGAAGCATTACCCGGACATCGACGTGATCGCCGGCAACGTGGCCACCGGCGAAGGCGCGCTGGCGCTGCGGGATGCCGGCGCGCATGCGGTCAAGGTCGGTATCGGCCCCGGATCGATCTGCACCACGCGCGTAGTCTGCGGCGTCGGTATTCCGCAGATCACGGCAGTCTACGAGGCTGCCCACGCGCTGGGCGGCTCGATCCCCGTCATCGCCGACGGCGGCATCCGTCATTCCGGCGACGTTCCCAAGGCGCTGGTTGCCGGAGCCGACACCGTCATGCTCGGTTCGGTCCTGGCCGGCACGGACGAGAGCCCCGGCGAGAAGATTATTCACGAGGGGCGGCACTACGTGATCTATCGCGGCATGGGAAGCCTGGCAGCCATGAAGGAAGGCACGGGCAGCCGGCAACGCTACGCCCAGGACAATGTGGCCGACGACAACCTCGTGCCGCAGGGGATCGAAGGCATCGTGCCGCTCGTCGGTTCGGTGAAGAAGATCATGGTCCAGTATTGCGGCGGTCTGCGTTCGTCGCTGGGGTACTGCGGCGCCCGCACCATTGCGGATCTTCAGCGCACCGGACGCATGTATCGCGTCACCATGGCCGGCGTGCGCGAGGCGCATCCGCACGACATCAAGATCATCAAGGAAGCGCCGAACTACCGTACCTAGCGCATTTGGCCTTTGACTTCCGCCGGGAAAGCGGTATTTTATCCCCCTTCTTGGTCCGCATCGGGGAGTAGCGCAGCCTGGTAGCGCGTTTGGTTCGGGACCAAAAAGTCGGGGGTTCAAATCCCCCCTCCCCGACCATCTTGAAAAGGCCAATAATCCAAGCGATTATTGGCCTTTTGCTTTTTATGAAGGGAGTACTTGCGTGAAAAAACTGCGTCTTCCGCCTTTAATCCTGCCGGCCATTCTGCTGGCCACCTTCGTCTACGCCGGAAACGAACCCGGCGTATTCTGGGTTGCCCGCATCACAGGCTACTATGGCGAAGTCACAAACGTCGTGTTGACCGACGCGCAGCGCGATCAGGCGGTCGCCGATGCGTTTGACGCCAACAACGTTGCCGCAGCCGCCTTCGGTTCGTTTGTCGAATCGTGGCGAAAGGCGCAGCAAAAGCCAGCCGATGCGCAGAAAAAAACCGCCGCGCAAAAGACGCCTGTGGACCCCGGCATGCTGAATATCGTACTCGAAAAGCCGGGCCATAAAAGCGTCCAGGCCACCGGGCCGTTTGCCACACGTAAGGAAGCCGAGGCGGAGAAAGCGGCGCGCGCGGCCAAGGACGTCGATGAACATGGACATCGGCAGGAAACGGAGAATCAACATGCCGCCCAACCGGCGGATAGCGCAAAGGCCGGAAATGAAGGCCGGATGTTCCTGCGCAGCCAGCAACTTGCCATGTTTCTGTCGATTGCGGCGCAGATGCAACAGGTGGAACAGAATCAGAAGGGCCTGAAAACGACTACCGGACATGGCGCCAATCATAAACTACTGACGTCGAATCCGCCCCCTCTGCACCGTCCGTCCACCAATACAACCGCGGCGGCGAATTCCGGCCCATGATGTTTTCCGATCCTGGGACGCGCCATCGCCTTTATAAAATCGAGTCCGTCAAGCAGGCGGTTGCCTTGGTAATTTGATCATCTGCGGTTCGATCCCGATTTTCACACAGGTGTTGCCGGCATCCGCCACGCGATAGACCGAGGCGCGGCACGATGCCATGCCTGCTTCGTGCAGTGCGGCGGAAACCGATTCGGCTTTCCAAATTCCTAGCATCGCCGCGTCATTTGCGGAGATTTTTGGACTGACCACAAAAACGCGCACACCGCGCATGGCCGGATCGGTCAGGTGGCGCAACCGCACCGCCTTATGATCGCCCAGCCGGTAGCCGCGTTGCCGCACAACCGCCACGGCCGCGGCGTGTGTCGGTGCTTCGCGCAGCAGCGTCACAAAGGCGTCCTGTCCAATCCCCTGCGGGCAGGCGGCTTGCAATACGATCACACCGCCATCACGCACCGCCCATTCGCTGTTTTTGATCCCTTTTTCCGCCTGATAGAAACTACAGGTCAGTGCGCCGGTCACTTCGACCACCAGCGCATCCGCCGCGCGTGGAATTTGCCGCAGGTAGGTGGCTTCGACTTTGGGCACAAGTTCCTGCAGCGCCGCCAGCGGCGCGCCGCCGGCAGCATCCACGATGTCGGCGCCGATTTGAAAGAGATTTACCACGGCGGTGCGCCTGCCGGTTTCCAGCAACCGCAACATGCCGACGATCCCCTCGTGCACCGGAGTCCCTGCCAGGCGGCAGGGACGGCAGGAAGGCTCCAACGCCCCGGCGTGATTGCGTTCAATGTCTGCATAGCCTGCGCAACCGATGGTCAGGGTTTTGTGCGCGCCGCTAAAACCAGCGAAATAATGCGGCTCTACGCTGCCGATGGCCAGCAGGCTCCGCGCGTGGGCAACCCATGGATGCGCACGCCACCCGTGCGTGCCATTCACGGGGACCAGGTCGGCGTGGTGCGCATCGTGCCAGTCCCATGCGCCCGTGGCGACGCCGGCGCAGGCCCGTTGCAGCGCCTCACGCGCCGCCGGAACGAACGTGTGGCTGCCTGTGGCGACCACCACCCGCGTGCGGGAGAGATCGAAAAACGCTCGCGCCTGCACCAGTACGTCCGGCGTGGCGGTGGCGCGCTGCGGATCGTTGATCAGCAGCAAGTCCGGTGCGTCCGCGCCCAGTGCGTCGCGCGCCTGCGCCAGCGCATGGCGGACCGCCGCGTGGCGCGACACAGGTTTTTCCGGTTCCAATGTCAGCATGGATCTCCTGCCGCAGACAAGCTGCGTGTGAATATTTTTACCATGAAAAGCCTTGCGCAGGGAAGCCACGCATTCGATGGAAAGTTCGCCGACGAACTATCGGATTGCCCACGGCAAGGTTCCATGCTATCTAAACAGCTTGTGTTGACGGAAATCCCGTGTTTTTTCTGTCCGTTGACCGGCCACGAACGCCGCGAGGTTTTTTGTGTATCTTAAGTCGCTGGAAATTAACGGCTTCAAAAGCTTTGCCGATCGGACCAAGTTGCTGTTTGAACCGGGCATGGTCGCCATTGTCGGACCGAACGGTTGCGGCAAGAGCAATGTCTCGGATGCCATCCGCTGGGTTCTCGGCGAGCAGCGTCCCACCGCCCTGCGTTGCGCCAAGATGCAGGACATCGTCTTCAACGGCACGGACAACCGCAAGCCCCTGGGCATGGCCGAGGTCAGCATCACGTTCGCGGACTGCGAAGGCATCCTCGCGACCGAGTTCAATGAAGTCACCATCACGCGCCGCGTCTTTCGCTCCGGCGAAGGCCAGTACTTCCTGAACAAGAACCTCTGCCGCCTGCGCGATGTCCACCGCCTCTTCATGGGCACTGGCATCGGCACCACCAGCTACTCGGTCATGGCCCAGGGGCAGATCGATGCCATTCTCTCCTCCCGGCCCGAGGACCGCCGCGCCATCTTCGAGGAAGCCGCCGGCATCACGAAATTCAAGGCCGACCGCAAGGAGGCGCTGCGCAAACTGGAGCAGACCGATGCCAACCTGCTGCGCCTCGCCGACGTCATCCGCGAAGTCAAGCGCCAGATCGGCTCGCTCCAGCGCCAGGCCGGCAAGGCCCGCCGCTACCGCGAGCTGCGCGACGAGCTGCGCGGCCTCGATCTGTTCGTCACGCGCCGCCGCCTCGCAGCTCTCGATGTCCGCGTCCGCGAGCTCGACGCCGAAACCATCCAGCTCGCCGCCACGCTCGCCGCGCGCCAGGCCGACGTCGCCGTCGGCGAGAAGGCCACCGCCGCCATCCATGCGCGCACCCTCCAGGCCGAGCACGAGATCGGTCGCCTCACGCAGTCCGCCGCCCAGGCCGACGCCACCCTCGCTCGCGCCCAAGAAGTCGTGCGCGTCAACGAGCAGCGCATCGCGGAGTATCGCGAGTGGTCCGTCCGCGACACGCGCGAGATTTCCGCCACCCGCGAACAGATCGCCACCCTCCAGTCGCAGCAAACCGAATTCCTGAAACGTCAGGCGCAACTGCGTGCGGAACGCGAGACCGCCGCCGCCACCCTCCGGACCGCCCAGGCGCAGTACGAGGAGCATTACCAATCCGTGGAGCAGGCCCGTGCCGATGTCCAGCGCCTGCGCGGCGAGGCCGTGGACCGCGAGCGCCGCGCCGCCACCATCCAGAATCAGCTCTCCGCTTTGGAAACGCGCCAGCGCGAAATCCTCATCCAGCGCGAGCGCCTTTCGGCTGAACACGCCCAGCTCGCCCACGCGCTCGCGCTCGTGGCCAGCACGCGCAACGAAGTGCAGCTCCAGCTCGACCTACGCGCGCAGGACGTCTCCACGCATGAATCCCGCCTGCAGACGATCGAGACCGAGCGCGCCGCCATCGCCGCAGAACTGCTCAAGCTGCAGGACGAGTCGAGCCGCCTGCAGTCGCAGGCGGCTGCGCGCCGCGCCCAGCTTGACCTGCTTTCGGACCGCGAAGAGACTGCCGGCGAATACCTCGAGGGCTCCGACCAGTTGACCGTCCCCCCGGACCTCCGCCTCGCTGTCGAGGCCGCTCAGCGCGCCTGGCTCGACGCCGTGGTCGTGCGTGATGCAGACGCTGCCCGCGCCCTGATCGGCGCCCTGCTGCAGAACAGTCGCCAGCTTGCCGCCCGCCTCGTTATCGCCACCGGACCGCAACCCGCGGCGCCAACCTGCCCTGCCGGCCTCCAGCCGCTGCTGGGCCGGTTGCAGGTCGCCCCCGCATTCGCTCCTGCTGCGGCGCGGTTGCTGGGAAATGTGTTTCTGGCCGAGACGCCAGCTGAAGTGCCGAACCCGCTGCCGACGGGTGTCACGGTCGTCACGCGCACCGGCGCCGTCTTCCACGCCCACGGCTGCGTCGAGGTCTGGATCCCCGACCGCGCGGTCTCCAGCCCGCTCGCCCGGCGCATGCTCATCGCCGATGGCACCACACAACTCGAGCAGATCGATCGCGACCTGATCACCGTTCGCGCCCGCCTTGAGGAACGCCGGGCGCGCGCATCAGAATTGGCCGCAGCCGTGGTCGATGCCCGCCGCGCCTGCGACGAGGTCCGCCGCCAGGCCGCCCACAAGGAGGGCGAGCTCCAGACCGTCGCGCGCGATGCCGACCGCGCCCAGCAGCGGCTGGACGTAGTGACGCACGAACTGCAGGAGCTCAATCTTTCCACGCGCGAGGACGACGAGCGCAAGCGCACCTGGTCTGTCGAACTGCAGGAGCTCAACGCCACACGCGGCACACTGGTCGAATCCGTCGCCGCCCGCTCCGAGGAACTCCGCGTGCTGGAAGGCGCCTTCGGCGCGCGCAACACCGCTCTCACCGAGGCGCGCATCCGCGATTCGGCCGTCGCCCAGCAATGCGAGCACGCCGCCTCGCAGGCCGAAGCCGTGGCCGTGCGTCTGGCTGAGCTCGACCGTACGCTCGCCGGCCGCAGCCAGGGCGTGCAGTCGTACGACGAGGGCATCCAACGCCTCACCACTGAGAATGCCGATCTCGCCGGCCGGCTCGACGCCATGCGCGACGAAGCCGCCGGCTTCCACGAACAGGCCAAGGCTGCCCGCCAGGCCCGCGCCACCACGGCCCGCGAACTCGAACAGGCCGATGCTCAACTCGCCGAGCATCGCCAGGCGCTCGAGACCGACCGCACCCGCAAGGCCGCCGCCGACGTCGAACTGGCCGAGTGCCGCATGCGCCGCCAGAACCAATTTGACCGCGTCGGCAC
>Ga0118677_10013759_pt1 | contig 11574 bp, 4 predicted proteins | sample AliMusrvi5mmetaG_FD_86154 | JGI IMG/M metagenome (GOLD analysis project Ga0118677, IMG submission 86154) | reverse complement strand
GGGTAGTTTCTATTTATAAATCAGAAAATATGAAAAGAATTTATTTCCTTCTGCTCTCCCTTTTTATAGCTTTAAACCTGGTTGCACAACCATGGATGAAGAATCTCCCCCAGGGAAAACCGAAGGGGCAACTGAATTTCTCACATTACAAAGATGCCTTTAATCAATACTGGGCACCATTTAATGTTGATAAGGGAAACTACATGGTAAATGGAGTTCAGACAAAGGCCAGGGGATGGAAGCAATTTAAACGATGGGAATATTATATGGAACATCAGATAAACCCAGCCACGAATGAATTCCCCAAACAAACGGCAAGGCAGGTTTACAAAAATTTTGCAAGTACAACACCCCTGTTAAAATCGGTAAGTTTAACGAATACTTCAAATTGGATAACGCAGGGTCCAACGAGTTCCAATGGAGGTTATGCCGGTGTAGGACGTTTAAATTGCATCGCCTTTCATCCGACCGATAATAATACCTACTGGGTTGGGGCAGCAGCCGGAGGCCTTTGGGTCACCAGGGATAACGGAACCAGCTGGAACTGCTTAACCGATAACAATGGCGTCCTCGCGGTAAGCGATATTAGTATTCCCACGGATTTCGCCACATCAAATACGATCTACATCGCCACAGGTGACCGGGAGAATTGGGACAATAACAGCATAGGGGTATTAAAGTCTACCGACGGCGGTGTAACCTGGAATACAACGGGAATTACTTTCCCGCTATCAGCCTGGGCGGTCGTATCCCGTTTACTGATTGACCCATCAAATAATCAAACACTGATTGCCGCAACTTCTAACGGAGTTTATAAAACTACAGATGGCGGCATCAACTGGGGTACTCAATTATCTGCAATTAATTTCTGTGACCTCGAGTATAAACCAGGGGATTTCAACACCTTATACGGATCAACAACCGCCGGGTCAATTTATGTTTCTGCAAATGGAGGGTCATCCTGGAGTAAGAGTTTTTCGGATGCGGCTGCCTACCGGATCAGCCTGGCCGTTTCAGCGAACCAGCCTGCTTCAGTTTATGCTATTGCTGATAATTCTGCCAGTGGATTTTACGGCATATTTAAATCAACAAATAGCGGAACTACCTTTACCCAGGTTTATTCGGGAACAACGAAAAATCTTTTGGGATGGTTGTCGACGGGCACTGACACTGGGGGTCAGGGTTGGTACGATTTAAGTATCGCGGCCTCCCCCTCAAATGCCAACACGTTGCTGGTGGGGGGAGTCAACACCTGGCGCTCTGTTGATGGAGGCGTAAACTGGTCGATTGTTGATCATTGGTGGGGCGACGGGGTTCCTGCGGTCCATGCAGATAAACATATGCTTAGCTACCGGAGCGATGGAAATTTATTTGAGTGTAATGATGGCGGTGTTTATATGTCTACCGATAATGGGACTACATGGACAGATAAAACAAACGGGATAGTGATAAGTGAGATGTATAAACTAGGCGTTTCACAAACCGTTGCGGGTGAAGTGATCACCGGATTACAGGATAACGGGACCAAATTAATATCCGGGGGAACCTGGAAGGATGTTAAAGGGGGTGATGGAATGGAATGCATCATCGATTATACAAACGCAAATATTCAATATGGCACCTACACGAATGGCCAAATCTCCAAGACAACCGATCATTGGGCTTCCTCAACCGATATCTCAGCGAGCATAACCGGTGGAGCCTCCGGAGCGTGGGTAACCCCTTATCTTCTGGACCCGGTTAATCCACAGATTTTGTATGTCGGATATTCTGACATCTGGAAAACATCAGACCAAGGTACCTCCTGGACGAAAATATCCTCGATGAATACTTCCAATAAAATCCGGTCGATGGCGATCGCACCCTCCAATACGCAGGTTTTGTACGTTGCCGATCCCTCCATTATTTGGAAAACCACTGATAACGGAACATCATGGATTAACATAACTGGCACTTTACCTGTCACCCAGGGATATATCACTTATATCGCCGTAAAGAATGATGATCAAAATACCCTTTGGGTTACCCTGAGCGGTTACAGTGCCCCCAAAGTATTCCAATCTGTAAACGGGGGTACAACATGGAGTGATATTTCAACCGGGTTGCCCCAAATTCCTGCTTATACCATTGTCCAGAATAAACAATCAGTTTCTGAAGTCCAGTTATATGTTGGTACCGAACTTGGAATTTACTTCAAAAAAGGGTCTGATAACTGGATAGCCTACAACACTGGTCTCCCTAATGTATCGATTGGCGAAATTGAAATCTATTACGCTCCCCTTCCGCAGGACAGCAGACTGAAAGCCGCCAGTTACGGCAGGGGCCTTTGGGAATCACCCCTCTACTATTCAGCTGCTCCAATGGCCTATGTTTCAAACACTACGACACAAAACAACATCTCAGGAGTTGCCCAAAACCAAACAAACCAGGAGATAATCGGCATTCAAATTGTTACAAGCGGAAGTGCATCACCATTGAGTGCAACCTCCTTTACCTTTAATACCTCAGGGTCGACAAATCCGTCAACCGATATTACCAATGCAAAACTGTTTTACACCGGAACAACCAGCTCGATGGCCACAACAACCCAATTTGGGTCTGTAGCGGTTTCTCCCAACGGATCATTCACTGTAACCGGAACTCAAACATTAAGCACAGGAACAAATTATTTTTGGCTTACCTATGATGTCCCTTTAACCGCAGTTGTCGGCAATCTACTTGATGCTCAGTGTACCTCTGTCACTGTTGGAACTCCCAATACCCCCACTGTCACTGATCCTTCAGGTAACCGGTCGATCGGAGTTGTAAGTTATTGTGCCGGCGGTTCCTCTTCAATAAATTATGAATACATCTCTAAAGTCACTTCCGGTACGATAAGTCAGACTTCAGGGGTTGGAGCAAATGGTTATGAGGATTATACGTCACAAACATCAACAACAATGCAAATCGGGGCAAATTACTCCGCAACAGTTGCCATTTCAAATCTTTATGCATCAGATCAGATTTTAATCTGGGTGGACTGGAACCATAATGGAATTTTCACAGATCCGGGTGAATTGGTATATACATCAAGCGGGACTATTACCTCCCCGCTTACGACTACCACTTTTTCCCCTCCGGCAGGTGCTACCCTTGGTACTACCAGGATGAGAATCAGACTAAATGACACTACCGGAGCGGTGTCCAATATAACTCCATGCGGGAATAGCAGTTACGGCGAGGTGGAGGATTATTCGGTAACTATAACGGGTGGATGCATTCCGCCTGCAGCGCCAACAGGAATGGCATCCCAAACGTTCTGTGCAAGCACATCTCCTACGGTAGCTAATCTGGTTGCCGCGGGCACTTCATTAAAATGGTACACAGCCTTAACCGGTGGATCTCTATTGGCCAATACCACCACGCTTGTCAACGGTACCCATTATTATGCAAGTCAGACAATCAGCGACTGTGAAAGCACATCGAGACTTGATATTACGGCAACTGTCGCTGCATTACCAACAGCTCCTGTAGTTGGGACAATCACACAGCCGACATGTGCATTAGCAACAGGGAGTGTCATTTTAACAGGCTTGCCTGCATCAGGAACCTGGACATTGACAAGAATGCCCGGATCGGTAACGACCACCGGAACAGGTACAAGTAAAACGATAACAGCGCTTGCGTCCGGAATATATACTTATACGGTCTATCTTGTTTCGGGATGTGAATCTGCGGCATCAGTAAATATAGTGATCAATGCACAACCGACAGTACCGGCTGCCCCAACGGGTGCAGCATCCCAGACTTTCTGTGCCGGCACTTCAGCGACAGTTGCAAGTTTAGTTGCAACAGGTTCCACGATTAAGTGGTACTCAACACTAACAGGGGGTACCGCGCTGGCAACCACAACTCTGCTTGTAAATGGTACTCATTATTATGCAAGTCAAACGACAGGGGCCTGTGAAAGTACTGCACGATTAAACGTGACAGTTACTCTCGCTGCAGCACCTTCGGCACCTGCAACAATTGGGGGGACCAAGAGTGTGTGCGTGGGGAGTACAACCACTCTGACGGAAACGACAACCGGAGGGGTATGGAGCAGCCTGACCCCGGCATTAGCTACGGTTAGTACCTCAGGAATAGTTACAGGGGTGGCGGCAGGGACTGTAACGATAAAATACACCGTTTCGAATGCAAGTGGGTGTACCAACAGTGCATCAGCCACTGTTACCGTCAATGCCCTGCCTGCCCTTTACTCCATTACCGGCGGAGGCTCCTATTGCACTGGTGGAACAGGCGTAAGTGTCGGTTTGAGCGGATCGCAAAGTGGGGTCAACTATCAGTTGAAATTAGCGGGTACCAATACGGGAACGGCGGTAGCCGGAACTGGTTCAGCCATTAGTTTCGGATTAAAAACCACAGCCGGAACCTATACCGTTGCAGGGACAAACTCGAATGCAACATGTCCCAGAACCATGACCGGTAGCATTGCGATTACGATAACTGCCTCACCGACAGCACCTGCTGCAATTGGCGGCACTAAAACTGTCTGTGTAGCCAGTACCACTAAGTTAACCGATACTACTACAGGGGGAGTCTGGGCCAGTTTAACACCTGCAATAGCCACGGTCAGTTCCAGCGGAGTTGTAACCGGCATAGCCGCGGGAACCGCCACAATAACCTATACTGTTACCAATACCGGTGGTTGCAGCAGAAGCGTGAGCACTTCAGTTACTGTAAACGGAGCTGCCGCCCAGCCCGGTAATTTTACAAAGTCGACGGCCAGTGTAACGGCTGGTCAACAGAATGTTACTTACACAGTACCCAAAGTGACGGGGGTAACCTATAAATGGGCTTACTCAGGATCAGGTGCGACATTTAGAGGAACTACCAATTCGACCTCGGTCAGCTTTGCAACTACGGCAACAGCCGGCACAATCAGCGTTACAGCAACCAATAGTTGCGGGACCAGTATTGCCAGGACGCTCGCAATTGCAATTCTAAAGGGTGCTGTAATACCATCTGCGTCAGCCATCCAGGGCACGATTGAAGATCCTGAACTTTTAGATGTTAGCACTATGAAAAATGAGCTGAAGGTATACCCGAACCCAACTTCAGGTCAGGTGACATTTGAATTCAGGATCAACGAAAATGCCAAAGCAACACTTGATATTTTCTCAATGAATGGACAGCGCATCTCCCGAATTTTTGATTCGAATGTTGAGCCAGGAATTAAGCAGTCGGTCTTCTTCGATCAATCACTTCCCACCGGAACATATCCGTGTATTTTGAGGTGGAACGGTAAAATGATCAGTGTGAAACTAATTATTGTGAAATGACTTTTCATCACTAAGTAAATAAGAGCAATATAATGTCGTAATTGTTTAATTCTTCTTTTGACCTCCCCCGACCCCTTACTTCGACAGCGCTCCTTAACCATGCTTCGGCAGGCTCAGTAACCTCCAAAGGAGGGGCGAAATGAATAAGTATCTCATAATGAATATAAAAGGTCTCCCCTTGGGGGGAGATTTAGAGGGGTCAACAATAATGAAAATGAAATTTATTTTAGTACATTCTATTTTTCTCATTACTTATTTAAGTTCATTCATATGGATAAAGAACCACTGACACCTGAGCTAGGAGAGAAAGGACAAATTGGGCTGAAAGCTGTCCTTGCGGTAGCTGTTGCCCCTGCTTTCAAGTGGACCTCTACCAACGAAATTGTCGCTGCGGTCAGAAATCAAGGCTTGGTAGAAGCTTTTTCCCCTTGAGAAACGATCGTAACGTTAAAATCGTCAGACGGCAGTACTAGAGTTTTCGTGAAAATGAATCACCGCAAATAATTTACTAAAACTTACAACCATACCATTATCAGGATAACGCTAAATATGAACCGTGGAGTAGTGAGCAGACCTTAAATTAAAGTTCATCTTAAGGAGAAAAATGAATAAATTGGTAAATAATCATAAACGCGTAGTGCTATATTACAAACTGATTGCAATCGTTACCGTAGCAGTTTTTATGGTGGCAGGTGTAGCTTGTAATAGCAAAAGAAATTTTGCTCAGAAAAGTATTTATGATGAGCAAAGTCATAATGATTCCTTAATTAAAGGATATAAGATTCCTAATCTGATTAAACCAATACTGTTAAATGATGGCCATGGTTGGGTAATAAATGAAAAAAATGTTCTATCTGGATTTTATAGTATGTATCAGCCTGAAGTTGTATATGCTAAGGGTGAAGAATATCCATACAAGATGTGGTTTATGGGATGGGCACAGAACACAAATAACGACAAACAAATACTTGATGATGGTACTTTGTATAATGGATTTCCCGGAGGAGATGCGATTTTCTTTGCTAGATCAAAAGATCTTAACAACTGGCAGGTCTATAGTAAGAAAAATAACGGGACCGGTAATCAATATTGGGATATTTCCGAGAAAGTGTCAGATTGGGTTCCCGTTTTGACCTGTCAGAATGTATGGTACGACGATTTTCATGTTGGGGATCCTTCAGTAGTTTATCAAAATGGGGTTTACTATATGGCATATTCTGCTATGGGAACAGATAAGCCTGATAATGTCTATAATAACCTATGGCAGGATGCCGCCTACTGCATTATGGGCGCAACTTCAAATGATGGTATTAACTGGGTCAGGAGCAAAATGCCATTGCTTATATGGGAAGGTGAATATGGAATAGATGAAAATATAACGCGAAGTGCAACAAACGATACCTATTTTGGAATGTACCAGAGACCTTCGATTATGTATGATGATGGGAAATGGAAAATATGGTTTGACTACTGGGCCGGCTATAATAGCGGAAACGGGACATCAATCGGATATGCAGAAAACGTTGGTGATTTTTTAACTTCCACTGACTGGAACAAGATAACAACGGACACAAAGCCCCTTTTAACACAATGTGTTGATTTTGATGTAGTAAAGATATCTAATGTGTATTTCGGATATGCAGATCCATTCATAGGGTCATTTAAAATAAATGACCCTGAAATTAAAAATGAAAGTCCAGAATGGTCAATGCGTCAAATAGTAGAATTTCAGTCATATGATGGACTTAAGTGGACAGCTACAGGATATTTTAGACCAGATACCGGATATCCAGCAAATCAGATACCGCAGGTTTTTCTTGATCATATAAATAATAGAATTTGCGTCTTTTACTCCACTCAACGCGGTAAAAGAGAGGGTGGTGGATATGACTGGCGTTGGGATAACTTGCGATATATGTATAAGAAAATTACAGATTTTGTAAATGAGTAACACTTAAGTTTCATCAATCATGGCAAGTGCGTCGTTCGTCATCTTAGTTATTGTTTAGAATACTAATATATTACCTTATGCACTTCTTGAAGTTAAATGCACATCAATGGATTTGAATTATTAAGAATTATATGAATTGAATAATCGTTTGGTCCGAACAGGTGTAAAATACTGCCGGTCTTTAAACAAAATTAATTGTTAGATGAAGAAAATAAGGATTTTAACAGCAATGTTTACCTTGTTAGCGTTATTAGCTAATGGATGCGGAAAGAATAGTATTACACCACCAGGGTACCAAATTAAGAGCATCCACACGGACACCGAATCGCTGACACTTGAAGTGGGAGAGAAGGAACAAATCCATGCGATGGCTGTTCCTGCAGTTGCTGTTCCCCCTGCGTTCCAGTGGGTGTCAGCCAATGTTGCTATTGCTACCGTCAGTAGTCAGGGGGTGGTCGAAGGTCTTTCCGCGGGGGAAACGATCATTACTGTGAGTTCGTCTGATGTCAGTACTACGGTTCCTGTGAAGGTCAATCCCCGCGAACAGTTAACTAAAACATACAGCGATACAATAATCAGGATAACGTTAAAAGGAGCAGACTGTCAATTTGCCGATCATGCCGATTACGGGGTTTACATTCCTACGCGATCCGAATCACTGCGCGGCGTGCTGATTTTGCAACATGGATGCGGCATGGAACAATTCGGAATTACGCGACCTTATGACTTACAATACCAGGCATTTGCAAGAAAATGGAAGTTGGCTGTCATTGAAACCGCGCTTTATGGCAATTGTGGAACCTGGCGCGACCCGGGTTCGGGTACCGCCAATGCATTGTTTAAAGTGCTGAACGACGCAGGCGACAAAACCGGACATCCCGAGTTGAACCTCGTCCCATGGCTACTTTGGGGACACTCCGCGGGAGGTTATTGGACACTCGCTATGCTGAAAGCTTATCCGGAACGAATCATGGCGGCAGTTTGTTATTCTGCGGCCTGGAACCCACAATGGGACTATCCGGCGGCAACTGCCAAAATACCGGTACTCATGCGCCATGCCGGAGCTAACGACGGTGATCCCAGCACGCTCTGCTGGGCGACGGCAGCACATACCTTTGCCAAACTTCGGAATATGGACGGACCGGTTAGCATTGCTTACAATGCCGGACAGAACCATAACTTCAGTTACATCCGTTACATGGCGATCCCTTTTTTTGAAGCCGTAATGAAACAACGGATGCCGGAAGGAAATACGTCCAACATGCGCGACATTGACCGAGCCCAAACTTGGCTTGGAGACACACTCTCTTTACAAATTTATAAGGAATCGGATTACACAGACACTAAAAGCGGCTTGTGCCTGCTGCCTGACGAAACGACAGCAAAGAATTGGAAAGAGTTTGTTTCAACCGGTACGGTAACCGACAAAACCCCTCCGCCCGCCCCATTCAACGTGAAAGCGAAATGGAACAATAACGCTCTTGAAGTTACATGGGAAGCAGATGCGGATATTGAGTCGGGTATTTTGAGGTTTAATATTTTCAATAACGGCACGCTTGTCGGAAAATTACCGGAAACAGGTGGATACCAAACATTCGATACCAACGGTGACAATACCTTACCGGTAATAGTCCCCGAAATGAAATTCAGGATTACCGGAATAGAAAATGCACACACGACGATTGGGGTGCAGGTGGTTAATCATTTTAATTTGACATCGGAGAGAACAGAAGTGGTTTATAAATGAAATTTAAGATTAAAAGAATGGCAAAAATAAGAGGCAGGATTTTTATTAATATTATTTTATTTGTCTTGCCGGCACTGTCAGCGACAGGATGCAGAAAGAATACTGTACCCGAAGAGTACAAACAAAATAGCATCTATGTGAACAAATCATCAGTGGCGTTGAAAGTCGGTGATCGGGAACAACTTACAGCGTCAGCTGTTCCGGCGGTAGCCCAATCGCCTGCATTTGAATGGAAGTCTGCCAATATTGCCGTCGCTACGGTTGTCAATGGCCTGGTAGAAGCGATAGCCGTCGGTGAAACCACTATTACAGTCAATTCCCAAGCCATCAGTGTGATTATTCCGGTGAAAGTGGAAGCTGCCGACTCTGTCAGCAAAAGCGTTCTCTATAACAAAACGCTGAATAGCAATAATTCGACTCCTGAATTGCTGCTGAACGGTGTCGGACAATATAACTCCGAAGGACTGAATGTTACTGTAAAGGGCAATGTCGCAAAACTGAATAAGTTTTATGCGCTCGCGGAACGGATGGTCCAATACCGCGTGAATTTCTCTGCTGATGCCAAAGCGATTTTCAAGAGCAGCGAAGGTGATTTCAATGCGTACATTGATATACCAAACAAGCGTATTTCCATTGCGACCAATCCGGTTACGGAAAAAACCGTTAGCTTTCTAAAGGGAAACCGGGAATATCTGGTTGAAATTTACCACATCTATCAACAGGCAAAAGTCCGTATTGTCGATCTGCAAACCGGTGAAGAAGCTGAAATATCTGCAACACACGACGGGCAAGGTGGCTGCGGGGCAGGTGCTGTGCATACTGGTTTTGGTGTCGGGATGCAGTGGGATTACTATTGTTTTGGACTGACAAACGGCACATCTATACTGGTGAAACAAATCACCGTGTTTGCCTTAAAAAACAAAGTGAAAGTATTGATTTATGGCGACTCCATCACCCAGCCGGAAGGCTATTTTCCGACCAAAGACTTTCCTGAGTCGTGGACTCAGTTGATTATTCGCAAACTGGATGGAGACGCTATGTCGAGCGGCCGTGGCGGGGGAACCATTGCAACGGTACTTGACTACATCAGGAACGAATTGCCTTATATCAAAGCCAAATACGTAATGGTTACTGTAGGCACCAACGGAGGGAATACGGAAGGTAACCTGAGCGAGTTGGTGAACTACATCAAGGAGCATGGAGCCATTCCGATCCTTAACAATACTCCGAGCAATGAAAGTGGAACGCAAGTGGAAAACAATACCCTGATAGACCAGGTGCGCCACAAATTCGCAATCAAAGGGTGCAAGTTCGACCTCGCCACATCTATTAACGGCGATGGCAAAGAAGTGGATAAATCAATGATGTTTTGGGAAGATTATTCAACCAGCTACGGATGGCAGATTTACCACCATCCCAACGGAAAAGGTGGGATGAAAATGTTTGAACGTACTTTGATCGATGTTCCGGAAATTTATGAATAAAAATACCACTAAACACGACGTTAAAAATTTAAATAATAAAGGCATTGATAAAATGGTTCTGGAAAACTCTTAAAGGTGTTATAGAATAACATAAAAATGGGAAAAAATAAGAAATGCATTAACCGGATACAATTTCAACTGTGGATATTTGGATTGTTGTTTTTCGGATCTCTGATAATGGCCTCGGCCAAACCATCGGTCATTGTTATCAATTCAAACTATCGTTTACTTTTTAATTCTGATAAGGGAACAATCGAATCATTCAGGATAACTGGTGGCGCTGATCACGAGTTGCTTATTCCAAATCACGGCCGCTTGCCGCTTTTCAAGATCGAGTTTCTTGACGCTGATTCAAAAAAATTCAGGACAATCACATCTGAAGAAGCCAAAAAGGTGAGCGTTACAAAGACGGCACAGGCTGGAGGTGAAATGATTGTTCTCAATTACGAAGACATTAGCGATTTAGGCATTGCTGCACGGGTCACGGTCCAGTGTCCACGCAACGAATCCATTACCTATTGGAACATTGAGGTGGATAATCCGACAACACTGTGGATTGGGCATATCCAGTTTCCGGTTGTTGAAGTGTCATTCGATAAGAATCCAAACGAGGGAGACAGTAGCTTCATCCTGACTTCAACTTTCGACGGCGTACTAACAGGGCCGGTTACACCGACTATGTCAACTAATGCGTGGAGGGGAACTGATCACGATACGCCGGAGATATGGCGAAGCCCCAACTATCCGCAGATATACACAACTCAGCTAATGGCCTACTATAATGTAAAGGGAGGGCTTTATGTGGCGTGTGATGACTCCAAGGGATTGCCAAAGCTCATTACACCGATCGTGGAGAATGATGGGGTAACCATGGGATTGGGGCATTTCCCGGGAACACGTGGACCTGGCAAGACGAGGCTGTCCTATGACGTTGTGCTCGGTACTTTCCGCGGTGATTGGCATGCTGCCGCCGAAATTTACCGGAATTGGGCCATTAAGCAGCCCTTTTGTGCCCGTAAGTTGTCACAAAGAACTGACTGTCCAAAGTGGCTGGTAGAGCCTTTGGTTGGG
>Ga0118677_10013758_pt1 | contig 11575 bp, 5 predicted proteins | sample AliMusrvi5mmetaG_FD_86154 | JGI IMG/M metagenome (GOLD analysis project Ga0118677, IMG submission 86154) | reverse complement strand
TTTAAAACCATGTTTGGCAATCGTGGAAGCGATCTGATCTGCATCAAAATTGGTCGGATTAAAGATGCTCTCCTTTTCACCACCCAAACCCCACTCCAGGTCGGAAAAGGTATTGACAGTAAAATGGAGAAAGCAGTACCGTTCCGTTTCATGCCATTTTAACTGGCGTTCGCTAGGTACCACACCATACGGTTTGGGAGGAAGATTGTTTTGGGCAGCTAATACTAACCCCCAAATGATCAAAGCTAAAGAAAGGACACATTTCATGGTTGAAAATTGAATTAGTTATTATTTTAATATGCTAGTAATTGATAGATTATGAATTAACTTTAGAATAAACAATCTTTCCAGGTACGACAGGGGTTAATTGAATCATAAACCAATTCGGATAAGCCTGACTCCATGCGAAGGAACTATCGTTTCATATTGATCCTTGAACATCCCCATATTTTTCTGACGCCAGACATCTCTAACCATTTGATGATCACCAATACCGAGACTTTTCCACGAGACGGCAATATTTTTTTCAGAAGTTCCAAGATTAAACAAACCGACAGCCCTGGAACCATCCTCCAATTCGCGCATCCATACTTCAAGATCCCCGTTTTTCGAGATCCGCGACGCCTGTTTTCCAAGCGGATCCTGATCGATATCAATCACCTCATCATTCGAAAGTAACCCAATGGTAAACTGATCCATTCTGGTCATGTCACATCCAATGAGTAAAGGAGCTGCGAGTAGTGCCCAAAGACTCAAGTGGGTATATTGTTCGTCTTGAGTCAGCATTGAAGGGACATGCCCAATTTCCAGCATATCGGGATCATTCCAGGATCCGGGATTGGCATATTTTTCAAATCCGGCCTCTCCAAAACCATTTTCTACCAGGCTGTTCCACTCCTCCCGAATATCGCTGTTAGTTCTCCAACAGTTACATCCAACCTGCTTACCCCATTCCCAGATCCTGGCTGCTGTCTGGATCGAAATACTGTAGACCATATCGCGATCAACCCTGTCGAGGGATTCCCTAAAACGTCTAAAAGGATCCTGATAAATTATCTGATCAATCTTACGTTTCTTTTCCTCACCGAATTTCATATAAATCCTGGCGATCTGTTTATCGATTTCGTTGAGCTCTCCGTAATCCTTTTTATATTCTTTGCCTACTGTCTCAGCCCTCAGCCTCCCGATCAATTTGGCTTCAGGCGAATCCATGGGTAATTCGGATAAGACTGCCTCAGCAGAGGGGAGTCTTGCCACCATGCCATAGGAGCAATAATCATATTTCACATAATCGACATCCCACTCTGCATAGCGTTTTACGTCTAAATCCTCATGTTGATAACTCCCTTCAAATCCGGCACAGGTTATTGGTCCCGGGACAGAGTAGATTCCAAATTTCAATCCCAACCCGTGTATATAATCGCTAAGGGCTTTCATATCGGGAAAATTCGGATTCCCCGATATGGCACCCTGACGATTGCGTTTGCCCTGCCAGCAATCATCGATATTGATATAGGTCCAGCCGTGATTGATCAATCCGGACTTCACCATCGCATCTGCCGCTGAACGCACATTGGCATCCGAAACAGCTGTTGAGAAACAGTTCCAGCTGTTCCATCCCAAAGGAGGTGTCAGTGCAATTTGATCACCCACAACAATCCGGAGCTTTCGCAAGGCTAACCCGGCACCATTTTTTGCATGCAGGGAAACAATGTGCTCCCCTTTAATTTTCAAAACTCCTGTAATTCGACCTGTTGCCGCATCCAGACTCAGGCCAGCAGGCAGATGGTCTGCTGAAAATGTGATTGGTCGGACACCTGTTGCAGTCACGGTAAACAGGAATGGATGACCTGGACGAACACCAAATATCCTTGCCCCAGTGATACGTGGAGCAGGTTTCTCTGCCGGTGTAAGTATCCGGTTTTCATCCGTTGATCCATACGAGGTACTCTGATTACCAGGTTGCGCCTTTCCCATAAAAGCGCAAAAAAAAGCAAGGAGTATTAGTTGAATTTTGTGACTCATGAATTATTTTACGTTCAATTGCGTTTTCAACCGGATATCCTCACTGGAAGCACCGATTTGTATCTCATAAGTTCCGGCATCCACAACAAAACTGTTCTTCGCCTCATCGAAATATCTCAGATCTTCCGATTTTAGAGGGATTTGAACGGTCTTTGATTCACCCTTTTTCAGGTTTACCCGTTTAAATCCACGAAGCGCCCTGATTGGCTGACCCTGTTTAGAAGCGATATTCCGGATATATAATTGGACAACCTCATCGCCATCATACTTTCCGGTGTTTTTCACATTTACAGAAACAGTTAAAGAACCGGAATTAGTGATTAAAGGCTTGCTGAGTTTCAGACCGGAATATTCGAAACTGGAGTAGCTCAGTCCGTAGCCAAATGGGTACAACGGAGTTTTTGTAGAATACATGTAGGTGCGCCCTTTCATGATTTCATAATCATCAAAAGGCAAAAGGTCGTCGGTGGATTTATAGTAGGTTATTGGCAGACGACCGGCTGGATTATAATTACCCAACAACACATCGGTTATTGCATTTCCACCCTGTTCACCGGCATACCAGGCATTCAGCACTGCAGGAACATTGTCGTTTATCCAGGTTACCGCCATCGGGCTACCCGATTCAAGCACCACAATGGTATTGGGATTCGCTTTATAAAGCATCCGGATCATCTCCTCCTGACTCTTAGGGAGATTTAAATCTTTTTTATCCTGCCCCTCATTCTCTATGGAGGTATTTAAACCCAAAACGGCAATCACATAGTCTGAATTTGCGGCAATTGTCTTTTCCTCCTGGTAAAAGTCCTCCAGTTTGGTTCCCGGAATCTTCCACCTCAATTGCGCAATGGCCTCACCTGTATTGTCAAAATATTCCAGTTTGATTTTATAGGACTGACCACCATTCAGATCGATATTGATGGTATCCCGGGTATCATATCTGACTAACCATTTATCAATCAACAGTTTGTCATCCAGGTACAGACGAACTCCGTCATCTGAATTTACAGCAAGGGTATACTTCCCTGAAACTTTTGGAGTAAGAACACCGGTCCAGCGCATCGATCTCTCGCCGAAAGGAGTTAGTGGATCGGGCGCCTGCTGTTTTGGATTGAAGTTTACACTTTCATCAATCCGTATTTTGGGAGTCCCTTTGAGATCCTTATTATTGAAATATTCGGCCTTTAGTCCTTTAACATTACTGTTCTCAGGATGCAAATACTCTTTAGAGATAATGGGAAGCTCAATATCATTTTTATCATCCCATGCCACGTAATTGATTTTCACCTGATCGCCGAGTTTGTTTTTCAAGGCCTGTAAAACAGAGACTGGCTCATTAGCCGACAGATCTGCACTATAACCGCCAAAGACACAGTTTGCGGAATTTGGTCCGAACAAGGCTATGGATTTAATCTTAGATTGGTCCAGTGGAAGCATGCTGTTTTTGTTCTTCAACAGGACAATCGACTGTCTGGCAGCTTCGCGGGTGAGTTCAAGGTGTTTTTTGCAACCAACCACTGATCCGGGTATCTTGTTATAGGGATTGGTGGAGAGGTCACGGTCGAAGACCCCCATTTTAAACCTGGCACGAAGGACCCGGTAGGCTGCTGTGTCAATCTGGGATTGCGTCACTAATCCTTTATCAAAATTGGGTTTCAGTGAATTTTTATATACAAAACAATCTGGACCGCAAAAGCCTGAACATTCAAGATCCAGACCGGCATTCAAACAGGCCACGGCCGACTGGTCAAATGATTTTAGATATTTATGGTCTGTGACCAGGAACCCAGGAGCTCCACAATCGGAAACCACAAATCCGTTAAAGCCCCATTCCTTGCGCAGTATATCTGTTAGTAATTTTTTACTGGCGGTACAGGGAATTCCGTTTATAGCATTGTAAGCGCTCATTATTGACTGAGCCTTTCCCTCTTTAACAGCATATTCAAATGGAACGAGGTAATATTCGCGTAACGATTTTTCAGAAAATTTTGCATTGCACTCAAAACGGTTGTGTTCCTCGTTATTTGCGACATAATGCTTTGGAGTGGCTACAACTTTCAGATATTTCGGGTCATTGCCTTGTAAACCCTTCACAAAAGCTACTGCAAGTCTGGCAGAGAGAAAGGGGTCTTCGCCATAGGTTTCCTGAGTCCGTCCCCATCGTGGATCACGGGCAAGGTTGATATCAGGCGACCAGAAAACCAGTAAGTCGCTGTAATGTTCCTTTTGCAGCTTCCCTTGTGCCAGGTCGTTCCATCTGCCCCGTGCCTCGTCGGAGATGGCGGTCGTAATCTTAAACATTAAATCGGTATTCCACGTAGCTGCCAACCCGATAGCCTGTGGAAATACGGTGAACTTTCCGGGGCGAACTACGCCATGCAGCGATTCATTTCCCATAAAATATTTGGGTACACCCAATCTTGGAACCCCGGGAGAGGTTTCATGAAGTAATGAAATCTTTTCCTCAATTGTCAGCCTGGATAACAAATCTCTGATCCGGGTATCTCTTGTCAATTGCTGATTCCAGAACGGCTCGCTGTAAGTTTGAGCGAATCCATCTACGCCGTATAACGTTAACAGCAGTGAAAATACCACCTGCAAAATAATTGCTCTTCTATAATTATTCATTTTCTTATTGTTATTGGTAAAGTTGAAGGATACTTATCTTTAAAATATTTGCCATTTGCATTTTTTGTTTTGTAATTTCCATTGTCTCATTTAAATAATTATTCCATGTTATTTAGAGGGTTTCATTACTGGTAACCACGACCGGTACTGATTTCCTGTTTGTCCGGCACTGGAGAAATCACAAACATTGATATTTATACCGCTCTTATCTTTCAGAACTCCGTAAACCCATGGTTCTACCGTTCCAACAAATTTTCTCCGTTCAAATGTTAAGGACAAAGGATCCAAATCGGGCAGCTGTAAAGGGTCGAGATCGTTAAATCGAGCGTCATAAGTACATAGTATGGGTCCCCTGAAAACTGAGACTTTGCCGGCGCACTCATTTTCGCCGTACCAGAATCGTAATTTAAAATCGAGCGAAAGTTCAATTTGGTCGCCTGATTTCCAATTTCGATAGATTGTCAGATAGGTTCCGGATACGGCTTTTTCTGAAATGACTTTGCCATTGACTTTCACTTGTGTATTGGCTGACCAAAACGGAATTCTTAATTGAAGAGAAAATGGTTCAGGTTTATTCAGTGATAATGTCAGATTGACAAGTCCTTCAACCGGATATTCGGTTTTTTCGGTAACGGTTAATTGATTTTTAGAAGGAAGTGTTGATGTCATTTTCCCGGGACCATAAAAATTCACAACCGGTCCATTGTCTGTTTGCATCAAAGCCCATTGTGCGATCATTCCCAACGGGCGGTATGCATTAACGGCGCAGCAATTCAGATCGGGTCCAGCCATAGGCGATTGCCATGATAATTCAGTTCCTCCGAAAGCCCGTGTCCCATCCATTGGCACATTATAGGCACACACTTTACCACTGTAGGGAATCGCCCCCAGAGCACTGTTGAAGGTACTCCACTCAATCTGGTCGGCGACCTGTGAATTGCCCGTCATCCGGAGTACATCGACCGAGAAGGCCGTCCAGGCGACAGTACAGCATGTTTCGATGGCCTCCAGCTTATACGGAGAACCGGTGAATCCTTCGCCGGCTGTGATCCCTCCGGTGTTGTGCCGGTCACCGTCAACGCCAAAATGCCAGATTTTCTCCAGGGCTGACCAGTATTTCAGGTCACCGGTCAGTTTATACAGTTCTCCCAGTGCCTGCCAGTCGTGGATTGCTTCCCACCGATGCATGGGAAATTCGATGATTGATTTTCCCGCCAGGACCGAAATGAGATATTTGCCGGCCCCCTCTTCATTCCAGGCTTCATTGACAATATAATTGGCCAGGTCGAGGTATCGTTTTACACCAGTGTTTTCATAAAGTAACAGCAATCCGTGACAAACAGCCATATTCATCTGGCCGCCCGAGCCGTCACAGGTCAATGTAGGTTTACCGGGACCAAAGGTTTTACATAACATATCTGCCGCTTTTTCACAGGCTTTCAATGCAGGTTCATACTGATTATCCTCATAGTAGAGCATCAGTCCAATCAAACAGTGATAATGCCCCCAGACATCCCAGTTTTTGCCTGTCAGACGTGAATCTTTGGGGAAAGGGCCCAGGTAACCATCCGAATCCTGACATGAAATCAGGCTACGGACAAACGAGTTGATGGTAATCTTCAGTTTTGGGTCATGGGTCAGCCTCCAAACCAGTTCCGCACCGGTAAGATATTTGCCAGCAAATTCACCGGCCCAGGGCATAAGTGGCTTACGTTGCGGTACCCGGTCGCGGTCACGGAATACCTGAAGAATTGCAGGACTTGATTCCGGAGTAACCAAAAAATAGTTTTGAATAGACTTATCGATCCGTTTTCGAAGATATCCATCCAATGCAAAAGATAGTTTTGTTCCAGGATTCAACAATGAGTGTTGCTTTATTTCAACCTTATCCTGTGCTTTCAGCTCATTATACAAGGTTAGCCATAAAACCATCAGGAATGAAAAGAATAAACAGATTTTCTTTTTCATCAATTAATAATTTCAGAAGTTATGACGTATCGAATTAAATTTAAATAATAATTATGTACTACAATATTTACTTCCAGCGATAGCAGTCAATTTCAATCACTGTGAGTAATACCATTACGCTTTTGCTTTTCATTCATAAAATATTCACCCTTAAGTTTAAGGTCCATTATTTATATCTTAGGTGAGTTGTTACATAAAAGTTACACTCATGTTATTTTTCATTTTCATCCGGACACCTGCCACATTCCTCATTCCTTCAATGTGGGTTAGCGGATGAAGTGATTCCCCTCTATCATCTCTTATATCAGACTGTTTCGGGTCCTGAACCGGTATACAGATCTCTACCAACTCTTCAGGTAACTCCCCTATTAATGTTACAGTAATGGTGGCTTTTCCCACCTCCTGATGGATTATTTTCAGACCAAGCCGAAGATCCTTCCTGTTGGGAATTAATAAATTACTAATCTCTATTTCTTGTTTTAAGAGCTCTTTTGGAATATGTGGTGTGATCCGAACCCTTTTTTCAATAGCATCATAATCAACACCAAACAGATTTTCAATAATTGCCTGGATGTATTGTGAAGCGCTCCATCTATATCGCTGTACCCCTTCCCCTGAACCTGTAGAAGGGACCAGATATTCGCAAAAGCGTTCATTAAAAGCTTTTATGGTTGACCAGTTTAGTTCAGCTGCCAGATCATGTTTACCTGCATTTTGCAGTCCAATGATAACCGGCAGATTTCTCAGTGTCCAGATATCTCCAAACCAGGCACGACCATCGTAAGGACCTTTGGCTTCGAGATAACCCGGTTCTGTTTTGGCTATGGTTGTTAAAGGGCGTGTACCCCAATTAAAAAGTGAGGGATTCAACAAAACCGGAACTAATTTTTCCACCTGTTCTGGAGAGGCAATACCAGGCAAAAAAGGATCAAACGTGGTGCATAACAATCGCCTATCATGTCTCTTTTCAATAATATTATAATTGTAATACAATCCTGCCTCTTCATTCCAGAGGTACCTGTTGATATTTAAGGAGAGCTGTTTGAAATCCTTGAGATATCTTTCCTGCTCAACCTTCTTACCCAAATGTTTGGCAAGAATAGCTGTGTTGTAACATCCCATTGCAACGGCTACGTTGAGGTCAATTGGGATAATCACTCCCGGATCCTGATGGGGATTACTGAATGTTTCTTCGAAAACCCCTGTAATCAATCCAGTATTTTTGTCTCTTTTTTTTGATGAAAACCAATATCCGAGATACTTTTTCATCGTTTCAAAGATGGTGATTTGCAGGTCGGAATCTTTACTTCGCCGTGCAACATCATATGCTGCTTCAAAGTACCTTGGTAGACTGCTGACATCAGCAACCTCTCCACGCACAGGTGAACCACCCCAAAGGTCTAATCGTCCATCGGGATTTTGCGCCTGAACCCCGGCAAAACCCCGCATCATATCTTCTGTGAGTTTTTGACTTGCCCATTTCGCCCCCGCAATGTTTAAACTTGCATCGAGCTGCCACCAGTTCTGGCCATAAGCACCACCCGGAGCCATAAACGGATAATTAAAACCGTTTAGTGGTACATCAATAACCAAACATTCATCCAATACTTTAAAAGCTTCCTTAAAATCGTTTTGCGAAATTCCAGGCAATTTTATTTGAGGAATAACGTGATCACTACAAAGATCGGGGCGGAGATTTGGCTCCTTATTTTCTCCCTTCGTAATACCGATCCAATCGATCCAGATATCTCCCCTTTGCCATAGGACAGCAGGTTGAATTTTAATCCTGTCAATTGTTCCTTTCCAATGGTGATCCATATGACAAACGACCACCTGCCACTCCTGCAGGTCAGGTTTCATTGTAAAACGGACGGATCCCGTATCCACGCCAGGCTTTTCTTTTGTTTGCCAGCGAATATACCCATCGGTTTCGGGGGAAAGATTCCTCAAACGAATGATAATCTTATAATATTGGGCCGCAGGAATTGAGTGTCCCTGGGGAGAAATCAGTTCATAGTGATGATCATGACCCCACACCTGATCTTTCCGCGATGGGGTGTTTTCCGTTTTTTTTTCCTGTTGAATGGTTAGCCAGAGAGCACCTCCGGTTACACTTCCGTTTAGTATTCCAGGGAGGCTCCAACCATCAGCATTGTTCCATTTGTCAAAATTCCAAAACCACTTCGATTCCGGTGGGTTGTCAATTAAAAGGCTTGTTTTAATTGCTTGTGAATCATTTTGCAGAGTTAATCCCTTTGAATTGGCAGATCTCAATCCGGGGGATAACATGATTCCCAAAATACAATAACAGACCACTAAAAAACGCTTCCCCATTCCGTTACAAAATTTATGACTTATTTGTTAACTAAATGATAACGAACCAGTAAAGATGATTGTCGCTGGGGAATGGTAAGGTCAATACCATCCATTATATCCTGTCCGGATTTTTTGACCCGAAAACCATAATCTTCATAGAACAGCTCATAGGTTTTCTTCTCCTCCAACCCACGCGGTTTGATCCGGATCGATTCATTTTCGCATCCGCTTCGACGGAAAGCAAGAATGATCCCATCCTGCTTTTCCGGCCTGTTCATTTGGTACGATAACCATGCATTATCACTGTTATCGTAATTCCAGCTGTTGGTCATCGGGTAATAATCGCCCAGATAATAGCCGCGCAGTTTTTTGAAATCGGCCATTCGCTTTTGGATATCGGGGATAGATTCTGATTCCTTTCCTGTGATTTCCATACTCATAATCGTAGCTGCTCCCAAACCCGACCTGAAAGTGTAACTATCTGTTTTCCAAATACCTGTTCCATGGACCGGCAGGTAAAAGTTTAATCCGAAGGTATGACTCTGTTCTCCGTTAGGTTCTCCATAATTGTAATCGGAGCGCCAGAGGGGTGCACTGCGCGAAGTGGTTTCCAGATCCAACCGCTGGCCACCCCCGGCACAATTGTCAATCAGTAATTTGGGAAATCGCACCAACAGACTGTCCCAGAAGGCATAAAGTCCTTCGACATGTTTAATCTCATGAATCCCTATTCTTCCAGGTTGATCGTTACACTCCCAATAATTCATCGGATCTACATTATCATCCTGCCGGTAATAATCGATCCCCTCTTTTTTGATGAAATCAGAGATATAATTGGTCATCCACGCGAGTGCCTCCTTGTTCCCAAGATCAAAGAGGGAATTGTCGTCTCCCTCACGCCGAAGCAACCATTCAGGATGTTCCTTGTAAATCATCGAAAATTCATGGACCCGCTCGGGTTCAAACCAAACCATAAATTTCGATCCTGTCTGATGAACCGCATCGGCAACAGGTTTTAGCCCGTTAGGAAAGCGATCCTTATCAACGGTCCAGTTCCCGACGTTTTGCCACCACCCGCCGTTCTCTTTATCCCATCCACAACCGGTATACCAACCTGCATCAAGCCAGAATACTTCGGGGAGAATCCCAAATCGCTGATAACGGTCAACAAGGGCAACAGCAAATTTTTCTGTAAGACAATTATATTCACCGCATGGTGCAGGATCACCGTAATCAAAACTGCCGGAAAGAGGGTATTCGGCAAAATGTCCGTTTATCTTTCGCGTATGGTGGGCAAGTATAAATTGCCTGAATTGGTTATGACCGGTCATCTTCTCCTCACCTTTCCAAAAAAGGAGACAGATTTTCGGTGTGCGAATCTCTTCTCCGGGGTAGAGTGTCAATTTCATTTTCTCCATTCCCGATTTAAGAGACACAGTTTTCTCATTAGTAAGCACTACATTGGAATACCATTTACCCGTCCAACCAATGGCAACAATCACTCCCTGGTTTCCCGGCATTTCAATATTGAAAAACGGGAAAGCCGAATGATCCGAAGATCGTCCTCCATCAGGTGTGGAGTAAAACGGCTTCCCCAGCTGCAAGTTATCGTGTCTCATCTGAAAATCAACCCGTTCTGCATTGCTACCATTGGAATGGTCAAGGATAAAAGTTCCTTGTTCGTTTGATCCAAATGTCTGATCTATTGCAGCTGCCTGTTCAATAACAGGGGTATTTTTGGCTGAAGTATTGGAGAAATTAAGTACCCATTCCACAGAAGGGAAGTCGGTAAAACAGGTTACGGTACACTTCACCACCAGGCCGCTTTGCGGATCGGTAAAGGAATATACCTTAACCATACTGTTCGGTTCTGCTGTAGCAAGCTTTTCAGCCTTGTACTGCCAGTTTTTGATAAATTTATCTGAACTTTTACCACCATATACAAACGAAAATGGAGGGATTTTTCCTTTTGCAAAGTGTTGCTCCGCCCATCGGATGACATCAGTGTCATTTCCTGCTCTGCCGATTGCCTTTCCTGTGCCGATTGTCATAAAAGTGAGCAAAAGTACACCCATGGCAGTTGACCAACTCATCAGACTATTGAAATACAAATGATTCCACTTGTCATTCCTGCGTAACGAAGTCGAGTCTTTTTTTAATTCCAGCGAGATTTTTTTCATTTTATTCGTTTTAGAGTTAATTTCGGATAATCAATTTAATAAGGAGAATGCTCCAATCATGCTCTTACATGATGTCCCTTAAGTGCGTAGTAAAATATGAACATAAATAACGGAATAGGAACCAGGAACCCGACTGACATGGTATATATATCCGATATATAACCCATTAACGGAGGAAAAACGGCGCCACCCACAATAGCCATCACAATAACCGAGGCTCCTTTTTTGGTTTGCGGACCAAGATCCTTTATACCAAGAGCAAAAATTGTTGGGAACATGATTGACATAAAGAAAAACACCGTATATAGTGCGATTAGCGAAACCCAACCGATATTCATACTGACAACCGGTAACAGCAGGATGCTTAAACCAGAGTTGATAGCCAGTATCCTTGCAGGTTTAATTGAGCGCATGATATAACTGCCAGACATTCGGCCAATCATAAATAGTGCAAAACC
>Ga0118677_10013756_pt1 | contig 11575 bp, 10 predicted proteins | sample AliMusrvi5mmetaG_FD_86154 | JGI IMG/M metagenome (GOLD analysis project Ga0118677, IMG submission 86154) | reverse complement strand
CGATCCCTGAGCCGCATGCTCGGCTTGCCGATGCGCTGCCACCTGACGGACCTCTTCGACCAGGCGCAGAAGTACCTGATGTCCTTCGAGGCCGAGCAGGGACCGCACCCCCTCGTGCTGATTGACGATGCCGAGGGCCTCAGCGTCCCCGTACTCGATACGATCCGGCGTCTGACCTGCTACGAACTCGACGCGGCCGACCGCTTCTCGATCCTGCTCACGGGCACCGAGGACGTCCTCGCCATACTGCGTCATCAGGCCCTCGGGTCGCTGCGCTCGCGCGTCGGCTACGCCCACTCCCTGAAGGCCTTCGGGCTGGATCCCGAACGGAAGGTGACGGTTACATACACCTCCGCGGCACAACCGCCGCGGGTGCTGGAAATCGGCCTGTCCCAGAAGGCCGAGGGAGCGACCGGGGACGGGGACAGCTTCGTGCGGGTAGGTGGCGATGCCCACGTCTGGCGGATCCTGGGCCGCGACCTGCGCCGCCCGTTCGAAGGGGGCATGAAGGGCCTGCGGGATCGCAAGGTGCTGGGCTTCGCGGCGACGGACGTCACCGGCATCGAAATCCACGACCCGACCGCTCCCGACGCCATCGACCGGGACATCCGGCTGGCGTCCGACGCGGTCCCCGGCGATGCCCCGAAGGCGGTCGACGCACCGAAGGGCGTTGAGCCCGCGAAGGCCGCCGACCGCAAGTGGCACTTCGAAACGCCGTCGGGCCTCGTGGCGGGCGACATCGGCGCCTTCCTGACGGCCGTTTCGGGCATCTACGCCCAGGAGTTCATCGACGCCCTTCCGGCGGGCGTGACGCTGGGGGACGACGCGTTCCAGGTGCGGCTGACGCTGGCGGACGGAAAGGTCGTCGGGTTGCGGCTCGGCGCGCCGAAGGACGATGCGGCGTACCTGGCTGTGGACGGCACTTCGGGATACGCGAAGGTTGCGAAGTTCGTGTGCGACCAGGTGCGCAAGCACACCGGTGACCTGCGGGATCGGCGGCTGTTCGCGACGACCCGCGACGCCATCCGGGCGGTGGACCTCGTGGACGGCGCCCGGCGCCTAGCGTTCGCGCGGGACGGGAACCGGTTCAAGGCGCTGCTGCCGGCCGGGCTGCCGCTGGGGCGGTCGCTGGCGGCCACGTTGCTGGCCGAGCGCGCCTCGGATCATTTCGTGGCCGTCGGCGACGAACTCGGCACGCGCGCCGACCGCTGGACAATTCTCTCCTCCCTGCTGGCGCCAGTCGTGGCGCTGGCCACAGCCGGCATCCTGAACTTCCGCCGCTGCGCGCGCTTCGGCGTGGCCGCCTTCCTCGGCATCCCGCTGGCGCTGGCCACTGCGCTGCTGCTCGCCGGCTGCTACAACCGCTTCGACCATCTGGTCTGGTACCACCCAGATCTCAACCTGCGCGTCATGGCCGCTGCCGTGCTGATCCTGCTGGCACTGGCTTTGCTCACCGCACTGGCCACAGCGCTCGCCACGCGCCTGCGCAGCGGCTCCACGCTCGTGCTCTGTGCGCTGGTGCTCGGCCTGGGCCTGACCGGCGACCTCTGGACCGGCCACGCCGCCTGGTCGTGGCGCGGCCTGCTCGGTGGCCTGCTTCCCAACCTGCAGAATTTCTGGATGTGCGACGCGCTGGCGGACGGCGGGCGCATCCCGTGGCACTACGTCGGCAGCGCGGCCGTCTATGCCGCTGTCTGGAGCGCACTGGCGCTGGGCGCCGGCATGCTGGCTCTGCGAAACCGGGATATGGGATGATTTCGGCCTGACCCGTCCGACTCGTCGGACAGATAAAATAACCACCATGAACTCCCCCATCATCGAAACCACCGGCCTGTGCAAGGTCTTCCGCGACTTCTGGCAACGGCCAAAGGTCGAGGCGGTCGCCGGCCTCGACCTCCAGGTGCAGCGCGGCGAGATCTTCGGCCTGCTCGGCCCCAATGGCTCCGGCAAGAGCACAACCATCAAGCTCCTGCTCGGCCTGCTCCACCCCACCGCCGGCACGATCCGCGTGCTCGGCTGCCCGCCGACCGACGTTGCGGCCAAGGCGCGCATTGGCTACCTGCCAGAAGTCTCCCACCTGCACGCCTTCCTGACGCCGCGCGAGACGCTCCACTACTACGGCAGCCTCTTCGGGCTCGACGCCGGCACCTGCCGCGAACGCACCGAGGCGCTGCTCGACATGGTGGACCTCCGCCACGCCGCCAACCGCTCCGTGGGCGAGTTCTCCAAGGGGATGGCGCGCCGCGTGGGACTGGCGCAGGCGCTAATCAACAACCCCGACCTGCTGATCCTCGACGAGCCCACCTCCGGCCTCGATCCCGTAGCCTGCCGCGAGGTCAAGGATCTCGTGCGGTTGCTCGCAAAAGCCGGCAAGACGGTCCTAATGACCTCACACCTGCTGGCCGACGTGGAGGATGTCTCCGACCGCGTGGCGATCCTGCACGCCGGCCGCCTGCAGGCCGAGGGGCGCGTGGCCGACCTGCTGCGCCGGCCGGATGCCGTGCGCTTTCTCGTTGAAGGGCTCGACGCCGAAACTGCGGACGCCATCCGTCGCGACCTGGAACAGCGCACCCACCACGCCGTGGTGCTCGATCACCCGGCCATGGACCTCGAGACCTATTTCCTGCAGGTGGTTGCCCGCGCGGCCCATCGCGATCATCTCACCACCCATTTCCAGCCGGCAGCGTTTCTGGCGGCAGCGAAGGAGAAGCCAGAAGTCAGAGATCAGAAATCAGAGGTCAGCAGTCAGCAGGCAGATTGAACCTTACGATTCTGCGGTTCGGTATTCGATATTCTGCGGCTCCATCTACCACCCCATGCCCACCCTTCTTCCACAAAGCCATCGCCTGCTTCACGTGCTGCGCGCCCTCTCTGCGGTCGCGCTGCTCTCGGCACGCGCGGCCATCCGTTCGCGCGTGGTGGCGATCCTGCTGCTCCTGCTGGCGGCTGGCGTAATCGGCATTCCGCGCCTGGTCTGCGGGGACGGCACGCCGGCCAGCGAGCTGCAGGTGCGCCTGCGCTACACGCTCGCCTTCGCCACCGGCGTCCTGGGGCTGGCTACGCTCTGGGCTTCCTGCGCGGCGTTCGGCGCGGAGATCGACAGCCGCCGCATGGATCTCACGGCAGTCAAGCCAGCGCATCCACTCACGCTCTGGTTCGGCCGCTGGCTCGGCATCGTGCTGCTCGACGCGCTGCTGCTGCTCGGCGTCGTGGCAGGTGTGCGCCTGCAGCTCGGCTTCGGCGCCGCCGACACCTCCCGGCTGGTCAGCCGCGCCATCGCCCGCCCCTCGCTGCCGGCGCCGGAAGAGGAGGCGCGCATCCACTTCGCCGAGTTGCAGCGGGCCAATCGCCTGCCGCCGGACATTCCGCCCACCGAAATCCTCCGCCGGCTCACGTTCGAAAGCCGCCACAGCCACATTGTGCTGCATCCGGGCGAAGCGGCCTTCTGGCGGTTCACGCTGCCACGACCGGTGACGCCGGACGGACGGATCTGGATTCGTGTGCAGTTCAACACCACGGCCGATTCGTTGGTCGACGTGCGCGGCACCTGCCGCGTGCGCCGCGCGGGCGCCGCTGCCTGGGCTGCCGAGGCGAAGGTCAACGACCTCACCCGCAACGAGCTGGAGATTCCGCTCGCCGCGCCGGCGCTGGCCGGCGCACGGGAGATCGACCTCGATTTTGCCTACCAGGGCGAGCCAAAGGCTGCCGCGCTGCTGATCGCGCCGCGCGATTCCCTGGCGATTCTCTGCGCACAGGGGAGCTTCACCGGAAACCTCGTCCGCGTGATGCTGGCCGAGCTCGCCATTCTGGCGGCGCTGGCAGCGCTGGGGCTGACGCTGGGCGCCTGCTTCTCCTTCCCCGTGGCGGCATTCGCAGCCACGGCGCTGCTCCTGACCGTGCTGGCCGCCACAGGCAGTTCTCCGGAAATTCTGCCGGTGGATCCCTCCGCCGGAAACAGCCGGCCCGGTCTGCCGGAGCGCGTGTCGTACCGCGTCGTGCGCAGCATCGATTTCATCACGCGTCCGTTGCTCCAGCCGGAACCGCTCGCGCAGGCCGTCGCCGGCGAACGCGTGCCAACTGGCGAACTGACGCGCCTGCTGCTCTGGGGAGGCGGACTCTATCCGCTGGGACTGGCGCTTCTCGCGGCGACCGCGTTACGCCGGCGGGAGCTGGCGCGCCAAGGTACCGGAAATTGAAAATGCGGACACGAAGAACACGAAACTGGACCGAAGACATGCGAAGGGTGCTGGCATCTGCGGCGCATGCCGCAGTGGGCCAATCCTTCGCGCTCTTCGTCTCCGCTTCCTCCCCTTCGTGTCCTAAGACGTTCTAAATTATGTCGTGTTTCCATCCATACGCGCGTCGTTTCGTCATGCTGCTGCTGTTTGCGGCGCTGGCGTTGCTGACTGCCGCGCAGAACCGCCGCCTGTGCGCAGCCCGACGCACCGGCCTCCCGGAAGCGCCGGCCTACGCGGCACAGGTGCCGCCGTTCATAAATTTCCTGACCGTCGGACTCGGCGGATTCCGCGGCGTCGCGGCGGAGGCCCTCTGGTCACGCGCCGACAGCCTGCAGGAGGAGGGGCGCTACTTCGAGCTGGTGCAGCTCTCCGAGTGGATCACCTGGCTGGATCCGCACGCGACTGAGGCCTGGGCTTACAACGCCTGGAACATGGCCTACAATATCAGCGTCCTGATGCGCCGTCCCGCAGACCGCCTGCGCTGGGTCGCACACGGGATCGCGCTGCTACGCGACCGCGGCCTACCCGCCAATCCGCACAACGCCCGCCTGTATCGCGAGCTCGCCTGGCTCTACCAGCACAAGGTCGGCAGCACCGACGATTCCGCGCACATCGGCTACAAGCTCGCTCTGGCCCATGAGCTGTCGCCGTTCCTGCGGCCGGACGGCTCCGTGGTCGACACGCCCACGAACCGCACGGCCTTGGCCGCACTGCACCTTGATGTAGACCGCATGCGGACGCTGGAACTTCGATTCGGCCCGCTCGACTGGCGCATGGCGCCGAGTCACGCCATCTATTGGGCGTCGCAGGGGCTGGCATACGCGCACGGCGCGGAACTTCTCGCCTGTCGGCGCGCCATCTACCAGCCGCTGATCCAGTGTGCGCTGGCCGGCCGCTTCGACGGCGATCCGATAGGAGACCTCTATCGCGCCAAACCCAATCCGGAGGTTGTACGACCGGCCCTGCAGTTCGTCGAGGAGACCTTCCGCGAAGCTCCGACGCCTGGCGTGCGAAATGCCTACGCTTTCTTCCTGCTGCAGGCAATCCATCAGGCGCACGCGGCCGGCCATGCGACACAAGCCAATGACTGGCTGCATGATCTCAACCGCATTGGAGAAGGCTTCTTCCACCCCATGACGATCGAGGCGGTCGTGCGCGGAGAAATGCCGGAGTTCGTGAGATAGACTGTTCTACAAAAGGCACCAGGCATCAAGCGCCGGGCGCCAACTGGCATTCGCAGGTAGGAGCAATTGGAGCCTGACGCTTGGGGCCTGTTGCCTTCCCCTGACAGCCTACAGCCCAGAGCGCTACAGCCTTATTTCAACGCCGCCTCGATGGCTTTGAGTAGCACATCGCCGCGCTGCAGGCCGACGAACGACTGCGCGACTTGTCCGTTCTTGAAGACCAGCAGCGCCGGGATGTTGCGGATGTTGTGGCGGGCAGCAATGTCGCCAGCCTCGTCGACGTTCACCTTGGCGATCGTCGCACGACCGGCCACCGCGCCCACGAGCTGCTCCAGGATCGGCCCCTGCATGCGGCACGGACCGCACCAAGGTGCCCAAAAATCCACCAACGTCACGCCCGTGGCGATGGCTGCGTCGAATTCCGTTGCCGTCAGTTCCTTCACACCTGCTGCCATGTTCCATCCTCCCTGTGCTGAAAAACTGCCGAATCGCTGTTACTCCGTCGGCGCGCTGTCCCGAATGGGCGTCAGGGGAGACCGCATCTGCAGCGCACGGCCACCGGCTTCCGGATCAGACGGCCGCACTGCAGGCCGGCCCTGGCCTTGCCCCTGTGGCGGCTGCGACCTCATTGCGCGCAACCTGGCCATCACTTCGTCTCCCAAAATCTGACGGCTCTTCAATTCAGCGGACAATCCAGCCTTGAAAAATTCGCCGCGCACCTGGGTCACAACATCGGCGGCCGCCATAACCGCTTTTTCGTCAACATTGGTCGCCAACATCAACTGTTCCAGTGTGCGATTCGCCTTTTCCATCGCGGCGGGCAGATCGGACTGCTTCTGCGGCATCTGCGCCTGTAGAAATTTCTTGAGCGCTTCGATCTGTTCATCCGTGGCGCCGGCCTGCTGCAGCATCTCGCGGCTCGGCATCCGCATTTGCGGCCCCATTGGCGGGTGCTCGCCAGCGGGCATCGGACGCGCCATGGGCAGCGCGCCAGCGGCCGGGATGCCGGCCGGCGTCCCGGCGCCACCCTCCTGCTGTGGTTCCGCAAACAAAATGCCACCGCTGAAAATCGCTGCTGCGGTTACGATTCCCCATCCGATGTTGCGTTTCACGGTCGCTCTCCTTGCATTCAGTCCATTCCTGACAATGCAGTAATACTTTACACCCACGCGCCCACCGGTTGTCGAGGACGAAAGCCCGCTCCCCGGGCTAGGGCATTGATTCGCCCGCGGACCTTCCGGCCAGCCGACCGCTGGCAAAGGCCCAAGTGAGGTTGTAGCCGCCGCAGGGTCCATTGAGGTCGAGAACCTCGCCGGCAAAAAAAAGCCCTGACACGAGCCGACTCTGGAGTGTGTGCGGGGCCACCTCGCGCAGCGCCACGCCGCCGCGTGTGACCATGGCATGATCCCACCCTTCGATCCGGACGATCGTCAGCGGCAATTCCGCGCAGAGTCGCGCCAGCGTCTCGAGCTGCTCGCGCCGCGCCTGCGCCAGCGTTGCGCCGGTGGCCAGATCCGCCTGTTCACAAAGCACCTGCGCCAGTCCGCGCGGCAGCTCGCCGGCCAGCAGGTTGTGCAAAGCGCGCCGGCCGAACGGCGCGCGCCAGGCATCAAACCTCGCGCGCCATATCGTGGCATCACGATCCACCCGCGGCGCCACCAGCAGCCGCACCTTCTCGCCCGCTGCCAGCAGCGCGGCCACCTCACCGGAGATGTTGAGCACCGGCGGCCCGCTCACGCCACGGTGCGTAAACAGCACCGGGCCCAGACGCCCCTCGCGCGAGGCGCCCTTGCGGTCGATCCGCACACGCGCGGCCTCGAGAACAACTCCGGCCAGCCGGGCTGGCCATGTCTCGGCCGTCATTAGCGGCGCCAGGGCCGGCACCGGTGCCATCAGCGTGTGCCCAGCCTCCACCGCCAATGCAAACCCGCTGCCGTCCGAACCCAGTGCCGGATAGCTCTTCCCGCCGGCAGCCAGAATGACACGCGGCGCGTCCAGAAAGCCGTCCGCTGTTTCGACACCCGTCACAACGCCGTTGCACCGCACGATTTTCCTCACGTCGCAGCGGCAGGCAATCCGCGCGCCGTATCGGTCCGCTGCGCACAACAGCGCGTCGAGCACGTCGCGCGCACGCTGCGAGACAGGAAAAACACAGCCATCCTCCTGCGCCATGGTCGGCACGCCAGCCGCGGCAAAGAATTCCCGAATGGCGGCCGGCGGAAACTCGCGCAGCGCACCCTGCAGAAATCGACCCTGGCGCCCGAAGGCAACCAAGATTGCGTCCGCGCTGGCGGCCGTGGTGAGGTTGCAGCGCCCGCCGCCCGTTGTCAGCAGCTTGCGGCCCGGACTTTCCATACGCTCACAGACCCGCACACGCCGGCCAGCCGCAGCCGCCGTCGCAGCCGCCATCAATCCAGCCGGCCCAGCGCCAATGACAAGAATATCCACCTGCTCGTGTGACATGAAAGTCATTGTGACACGGGCTGTTCGGAAAAGGAATTCGGGAGTCTGGCAGCGGAATCTTGAACTGGCGAGCAAAGGCTGATTCTGGGACCTGACTGCGAAATGCGACTGGATATGATTTGTAACACGTTTGCAGTAAGGATATTACGCACAACAATTGACTGCTTCCGGCAAAATGGTATCTTAATGGATTCAACTGAAGCAGGAGTTCGACCATGAAGCAGCTTTACCAGCCTTCGAAGATCAAGCGCCGACGCAAGATCGGTTTCCGCGCTCGCATGGCCACCAAGGGGGGGCGCAAGATTCTCTCCCGCCGCCGCAGCAAGGGGCGCGCCCGCCTGACGATCTGATCCCCGACGGAGCGTCCGTATGAGCCGGGAGCCGGACAGTGTGCACTCCGGCGCAACGCCGCCGGGACCCCGCGAAGTGGCGTCCGATTTCGGACTACCCCGCTCGCGACGCATGTTCCCCGCGCTCTATCGCGACGCTTTCGCGCAGGAGCGTTCGATCCCCGGGCGGTTTCTCGTACTTTGGCTGCGTTTCGCGTCGGATGCGGACCGCCGCATGGGTGTGGTGACCAGCCGCCGAACGCTCCCCTCCGCCGTGGCGCGCAACCACGCGCGTCGGCTGCTGCGTGAGGCTTTCCGGCTGAACCGCGCCCATCTGCGCACCGATGTGGACGTGCTTCTGCTGGCGCGCGGCCGGATCGAGCAGGTGCAGCGACAGGATGTGGAGGCGGACTTCCGTGCGACCTGCCGCAAGGCTGGAATCTGGAGGGACAACCCATGCTGAGCCACCTGCTGATCGCCTGCGTGCGGGCTTATCAGGTCGTGCTCGGCGTGCACATGGGAAACTGCTGCCGGTTCGAGCCGTCCTGCTCGAACTACAGCATGGAAGCACTGCGCACGCACGGTGCGTGGCGTGGACTCAGCCTGACCGTCCGGCGCGTGCTGCGCTGCCGGCCGTTCGGACCCAGCGGCTACGATCCGGTGCCGGCGAGACAGGGTGAGTAGACCGAACGACGTAAGGGGAAGATGTTGCACATCGAACCAGAAAAGCCAAAACCCGCCAACCTCCTTCAGCCAAAACCTCTTTAACAAGCTCAAGAAAAAAGACCATGAACCGCAATGACAAGCTGATCGTCGCCCTGCTCTTCCTCGCCCTGATGGGCTGGCTCTGGTACTCGAGCAACCAGACGACCCGCAAGGCGCAGGAACAGGCCGCCGCCGCGCACGCCACGGCTGCGCTTTCCACCAATGCCGCAGCCACAACCGCGCTGACGCCCGTTGTTTCCAACGCCGCGCCCGTCGTCGCCACCAACGTGCCGCCGCCCGCCACGCTGCCGCCCATTGTTCATTCGGCGCCAGAGGAAACCAACCTCCTGCATTCGGATGACATGGACCTGCTGGTCTCCTCGCGCGGCGCGACGCTGTTGGCTGCCACGCTTCACAACTACACCGCCCGACCGGAGAAGAACAGCGGCCATGTGATCCTCGATTTCCATCCGCACCCGGCGCTCGCGCTTTCCGGCGTGCCGGGCCTGTCGGCAGACGCTGATTACCGCGTCGCAAAGGAAAGCGATGGCGCCCTGGTCTTCACCTGCCGCACGCCACAGGGACTGCGCGTCGAGCGCACCGTCGCCTTGGGTGCGCGCCATCTGATCCGGGTCATTGACCGCTTCGTCAACGTCTCCGACGCACCGGTCGCACTCGGCACGAACTGGGTCACGCTCGGCACCTTCTACCGCGGCAGCTCGAAGAACGATGAGCTTTCCGTGGACTCCTTCGCCTGCGGAGCGGACGACACGGTTCGCCACTGGAGCAAGGAGCTGCCGGGGCTCTTCGGCGGCGGCGGATTTGGCTGCCTCGGCCCCAGCCGCCCGATGCTCGACCAAGCCAGCCAAACCGCCACCGGGAGCCAGCACTGGGTAGCGCTCAAGTCGCGCTTCTTTGTGCAGGCCCTCATGCCGGCGCCTTTCCACGCCGTGACCGCCTTCCGCGTCGATGCCACGCGCGACGCGAACAGCTCCGCCTTCGCCCTCTCGCACATCGACGGCGCCGTCGCCTTTCCTGCCGCGCAGCTGGAAAAGGGCCAGACCCTTGAGCGCAGCTATCAGCTCTACATCGGCCCCAAGAAGCTCGCCTATCTCACCGATTTCGGCGGGCGGCTGAACGAAATCATGGAGTTCAACGCCTACTCTTGGAATACCTTCTTCGGCTGGTTTTGCAGGCCGCTGGTGCAACTTCTGAATTTCTCCTACGCCCATCTCTACCCCAACTACGGCGTGGCGATTATCCTGCTGACGATCCTCGTGCGTCTCGTCTTCTGGCCACTCACGCACAAGAGCACCGAGAGCGCCAAACGCATGCGCGACGTGCAGCCGAAAATCAAGGCCCTGCAGGAGCAGTTCAAGGACGAGCCCCAGAAGATGCAGCAGGAGATCTGGGCGGTCTACCGTGCACACAAGGTTAACCCGCTCTCGAGCTGCCTGCCGATGCTCGTGCAGCTCCCAGTCTTTATTGCACTCTACACCGTGCTGCGCAGCGCGGTCGAACTGCGCTTCGCGCCGTTCCTCTGGGTGGCGGACCTCAGCGAGCCCGAGAACCTGCTTGCCGGCATCCTGCCAATTTCGCTCAACATCCTGCCACTCGTGATGGCCGCAGTCACCATCTGGCAAAGCAAGCTCACGCCCGCCATGGGCGATCCCACCCAGCAGAAAATGATGACCTGGATGATGCCGCTGATGATGCTCTTCTTCTTCTACAGCATGCCTGCGGCCCTGTCACTCTACTGGACCGTCAGCACCCTGCTGGCCATCCTTCAGCTCTGGCTGCAGCAGCGCACCCCCAAGACCGAAGCCGCCCTCGCCGCCGCCGAACCCGAGAAACTCACGCGCCAGCAGCGGCGAAGGCTGGAGAGATAGGGGTTTAGGCTGTAGGCTGAAGACTGTTAGGTCAGATTCGATTGAATCGAATGGCAATCGATTCCGATTTCGACAGTGCTCCAGATCACACAACTAACAACCTTCAGCCTAACAGCCTCACCATGAGTACCCGCGACATCCTCCACGTAGACATGGACGCGTTCTTCGCGGCCGTGGAGCAGCGCGACCGCCCGGAACTGTGCGGCAAGCCGGTAGTTGTCGGCGCCGGCCCGCACGAGCGTGGCGTGGTCTCGACCTGCTCCTACGAGGCACGCCCCTTCGGCGTGCGCTCGGCCATGCCCTCGCGCGAGGCTTTTCGCCTCTGTCCGCAGGCCGTCTTCCTGTTGCCGGACATGCCCCGCTATGCCGCTGTTTCGCGGCAGATGTTCGCCACCCTCGAGCGCTTCACCCCGCTGGTGGAGCCGGTTTCAGTCGACGAAGCGTTCCTCGACGTCACCGGTGCCAAGGGACTCTTCGGCGCGCCGGAGAAAATCGCCGCGTCGGTCCGCGCCGCCATCCGCGCGGAGCTCAACCTAACCGCCTCCGTCGGCGTGGCCGGCAACAAGTTCCTCGCCAAGCTGGCCGGTGAACTCTGCAAGCCCGATGGCCTGGCCGTGGTGCCGCGCGACCGCGCTGCCGTGCTGGCATTCCTTGCGCCGCTGCCGGTCGGCCGCCTCTGGGGCGTCGGCAAGGTCACCTGCAGCCTGCTCGAACAGCACGGCTACAAGCTGATCGGCGACCTTCAGCGCGCCTCGGAAGCCTCCCTC
>Ga0118677_10002100_pt1 | contig 11575 bp, 11 predicted proteins | sample AliMusrvi5mmetaG_FD_86154 | JGI IMG/M metagenome (GOLD analysis project Ga0118677, IMG submission 86154) | reverse complement strand
CGGCCGGGCGTGAACTCCTCCAGCCGCTCGGCAATGGCAGCCACGATGGCAGGCACGTTCCACGACTTGCCCCACACAAACCGCACGAGTGGGGGTTGGCGATAATTGGCAGAGCCGGAAGGCGTCGCGCTATTCTCCGACAGGCTCCACAAGGGGGCGGTCAGGTCGCGCACGTCGTCGGATGTGATGGACGATCCCGCCAACTGGACATCGAAGAGCAGATCAAGTTCGAGTTCGGTGTGTCCCCCGCCGGTGTACAACAGCGTGTTCTCAATCTGCCCGGCCCCGGTCAGTTGCCCGCTCACGGACTGGCGCGAGCGCAACCCGGCTGTTCGCCGTACGACCAGGCTTTCCGGGTTCAACAGGCACCCGATGCGCTGGTTGGTTTCCTCGATCAGGAAGGCGGCGCGTTCCATGGTCAACGGCTGAACCCTCAGCCTATGCCCTCCTGCTCACGCGCCAGCCGGCGCGCGTGCTCGTTCTCGCGGCTCTCGCTTTCGCTGTCTGCATCCTCCGCCCATACATTTACCGGGAGTTCGGGCCACTGGTTTGGTTGCGGGGCCATTGGCTCAAAGGGTTCCGCGGGTTTAACATGACCCACTGGCGGCGCATCCATGCGTCCACGCCTGACTGCTACGATGGGTTGATGACTGCCGCGACTATCGCCACGGGCAGCGCGCCGCGACGTGGCTGCCATCGTTCTTGGCAAATCGGGCGCCGCTTGACGCTGTGGTCGCGCGCGTTCAGCCGTTCCCCCATCCACCTCCACAGGCTTTCTCGCTACAGGATGCACGATTGTCGGCGCTGCCCGCGCGGCAGTCCCGATCGTCGTCCGCCGTAGCAGGCGCATATCAGCCAGTCTCCTTTTGGAAGTCGAGCCTTCAGGCGGTCGCACAGGGCTGTTGTTCACCCCCGCGTTGGAGGCCGAGCCTTCAGGCGGAGGTTGCATCTCCCCACGACGAATCGCGCCACTTGCCTCATCCACCACCCGCTCACGATGACCCGCCACACCATCGCGCTTCACCCCTGCATTGGAGGCCGAGCCTTCAGGCGGATGCGTCACCCTGTGACGAATCGCGCCACCCGCCCCATCCTCCACCTGCTCACGATTTCCCGCCATGGCATCGCGCTTCACCTTCGCATTGGAGGCCGAGCCTTCGTGCGGAGGTTGCATCACCCCGCGACGAATCGCACCACTCGACTCATCCTCCACCCGCTCACGGTTATCCGCCACATCATCGCGCTTCATCTCCGCGTTGGAAGCCGCGCCTTCAGGCGATTGCGTCGCCCCACGACGAATCGCACCACTCACCCCACCTTCAACCCGCTCACGATGACCCGCCACCGCGCCACGCTTCACCTTTGCGTTGGAGGCCGAGCCTTCAGGCGGTTTTGTGCTGCGGATAGACCCTTCAGTCTCTGCGGTATTAGGAACGTCCGGCGGTTGTCCAGTCGCGTCATCTGGCGACGGAATAGTCACATCGAAGGTCTCGATGCGATCAGGGTTGGCGGCGCGACGCCGGATGTCTTCCAGCCAGTGGGCGGGCGGGCCGCTGCGCTGCACCCTGGCAAGCCAGTGGACAGGCGGCCCATCGCTGTTCACGGCAGGCTCTGGTAGTTCAACGGGAAATTCCTCGCCGGGTTCGACCGCCAGACGCTGATCCATCGCATCCAGACGGCGCGCCGCGCCTGCGAACACGGTTTGTAACCCGTGCACAAGCGTGTGAGCCAATTGCCTGAAGCGGTCTGACGGCGTCATGAGTGCATCACCCGGATCGGTTACGCCCTTTGCAGCGTCTCGTACACCAGCGTGAGGCTCTCAATCGCCACTTCGCTTGACAGTCCGTTCAGGATCGAGCCGCGCCACTGGCTCGGCCAGGCATTGACCAGGTCCCAGCGCATCACTTCCGCCACGCTGTCGCTGTCGAGCAACAGGATCGAGCAGTTGCGACGCGCGACCTTGCCGTTGACGGCGGTCATAAACCAGTCGTACAACTCGCGTGATGCCGTCAACCCATAGCGCAGGGTGATGGGCGAATATTCGACATATCCCGGAACCGTATGCACGAACGGGCGCATCCCGCCCTCGCGATATGCGATCGTCTGCACATTGATCCCAATGCCGCTGATTTCGGTGAAGTGCGCTTCGGTGATGTTCGGCTGGAAGGTCAGCTTAAAGTTATAGGCGCGATACGGATCGATTACTTGATCAGGCATGATTAACCTCCCAGATTCTCAGTCTGCACGCCTTCGGCATACTGGCTGATGCGAAAGACGACGAATTCGGCGGGTTTTACTGGCGCGACACCGATGATGACGACCACCTGTCCGGCGTCGATCACCTCGGGCGGGTTGGTTTCCGCATCGCATTTGACGAAGAAGGCTTGTTCGGCGCTCGCACCCATCAACGCCCCATCGCGCCACATGCGCATCAGGAAGGCCGAGATGTCGCGACGAATCGACTTCCACAGCGTCATATCGTTTGGCTCAAACACAATCCAGCGAGTGTTCAGCGCGATTGATTCTTCGATCATGTTGAACAAGCGTCGCACGTTGAGGTAGCGCCACTCGCTGGCCGATGCGGCCAGCGTGCGCGCGCCCCAGATGCGAATGCCTTCACGCGGGAAGGCCCGTATGCAGTTCACCCCTGCGCTATTGAGTTCGCCCTGCTCGGCGCGGGTCAGCGGATAACCCAGCCGCAACGCGCCACGGATCGCTTCGTTGGCAGGCGCTTTGTGCACGCCGCGGGTGGCATCCGTGCGCGCCCATACGCCTGCGATATGTCCTGATGGCGGTGCCATCACCAGTGCATTGGCCTCCGAGGCATTTGGGTCAGGGTTGGCGGGCGGCAGCGGATCGCGCACCAGAATCCACGGGAAGTAGAAGGCGGCGTAACCGCCGTCGGATTGGCGCGGCTTCAACCCGGCCGGCTGAGGGTTTGAAGTAACAGGCGCACCTGCTGGCGCGGGCGGCTCTGCGGTTACTTTCAACGCATCGATCCTGGTCGCATCGACATCGCGCGGCGCGTCCAGGATCGCGACGCGATCTTTCAGTTTTTCGCAATGACTGATGACAGCGTTGTAAGAGGCCGCATCGGTGAGCCCCGGCGCGCACACAATGGCGATTTCGTCGACCTGTTCGAGTAGATCAAGTCCGGTTTTTGTGCCAGGCGTGCCCTCGATGGGGTTGCCTGCCGGCACGTTGGCGATATAACAGCGCGTGCCTCCGTTCAGAAAGAAACCGTACACAGCCTGTGACAGATCCGTGCTGGCAAGCAGATGATCTTTGCCGCCAGCGCGCGCGGTGGCAAACTCGCGCACAAACTCAGACCAGTTATTGATCGGGTAGGCTTCGGTGAGATGCGCCCCCGTGTTTGGCGCAGCGCCTGCGAAGCCGGCAGTACTGGTCCCTACCGCCTCAATCGGCCGCGCGCCGGCGGAGACTTCCTCCACATAGATATCGGGTGCAAGGTAATTTGGCATACAGCATCACTCCTATTCGACTGACTATTCGAACGACTAAACGCTTGTGCAATACAAATTGCGACGCGAACAGTGACAAACTTATAATGGCGATCCGACAGACAGCCGGTTACACAGGCTCGAACTGGATCACGACAGGTTTGGAGGCGTCGACGGTGACGTCGAACTGGCGCCCTTTCGCCAGGATGCGGATGTCTCGCTTTCCGCTCATCCCAGGCAAGCCGAGGAAACGGAATTGCCCGTTTGCATCGGTGTAGTTAAACAGTTGCAGGCCGGTGATCTCCACCCGCGCGCCAACAATCGGCAAGTCGCCCGGCCCGACAACTCGCCCGATGAGTTGCGACATCGGCTCGGTCTTGACCGATAATGCCGAACGCACATACTCGACCCTGGCTTTGGGCCGTTCCTGGCGCACGGGCAGGCTTAACATAAATGCGGGTCGCGGCACGAGTTTGAGCGCCAGCCACGTCTCCGCCGGCAGCGGATCCAGATCGATGCTGAATTCTGACACGCCCATGGCAGCAAAGGCGAGATCACCGAGTAGCTGGTGCGCTTTTTGAGGTGTTGCAGCCCAGGTTGTGACGAGGTAGCGCAACAGGATCTGCAGCGGTGGGCGCTCATTGGTGCGCGGCGGCGGGCAATTGGCAAATGACAACAGGTACAGGCTGACGCCCTCTCCGGTTGGGGCGGGCGCATCCACAGGAAGCGCCAACGTTACCGTTGCATTCTCCACTGTCGCGCCTATCCAGGTGGACAGGCGCTCATCGGTCAGATCAAGCATCGCTCAGGCCCTACCTTAACAACGAATCCAACGTCGTGATTGGGCTTTGACGGGGAGTATTGGGGCGGCAATGAACTACAGCGCCAGTCACTGACTTTCGAATCTGCCTCTTCATAGTATCTGTAAACACTTGACGTGTCAATGTTGCGCTATAGAAAAAAAGGAATGCCGGAGCCACCCGCTCCGGCATTCCTTTCGTTCCACCATTTGCCCCGTCGTCGGGGAGGAGTGAAGTCCCCTGGCAAATGTCGGGCCGACGAATCAGGTTTGAGAGATGCTTAACCTTGTTCCGTCTTCCGTTAGTCCGTTCGCGCCTTATTTATACAAAACTAAACGCAAACAAAGTTGACATTTCTTACCAGATGACTTACCAAAGCAATAACAACTGATGCCCAGGGACATGCCGCGTTTCATCGACTTCTCCGATCCACAATAACGCGTTTTGCCATAGTCAGTGGAATACTGTTGACTATTGAGATGCGCAGGTCAACGCCTGAGCACATAGCCGCCATGCTTTGAGCAATTGATCTGCTAACGGTGGCCGCGTTCTCGCTGGCCAATTGGACTTCCAGGCATAGGCAGTCGCGCTGATTCTCGCGGATGAGAGAAGCGCTGAAGTTCATCACATCGCCGATGGCGAACAACGCTCTGTCAAGGTCGGCTATGGTTAGAGTGTCGTTGCCAACCGGCACTCGCCCATTGATCCTACCGGCAACCCTTTCAAGTGTTTTCAGGCTTGTGCCACACGGACAAACGCCGGGGATGAAACGGCCAATGTCCCCGGTGCGATAACGAATCAGCGGCATTCCGTGTCGGGTGAGTGTGGTGAACACCACTTCGCCATATGCTCCATCGGGCAGCGCAGCGCCGCTAGCCAGATCGACGATCTCGAACAACAGATCGGCCTCGCGCAGATGATAGCCGCGCCGCGCGTCACATTCCACGCCACCGCCCAACCCCATCTCAGTCATGCCATAATGATCAAAGGCCATGCACTGCCAGGTGTTTTGCACAGTGTCCCGGATTGCGTCACAAACGTAATCGGTGGCAAACAACACACTCTTTAGCTTACGCACTGACTGGACTTGCTGCCGGGCCAACGCCAGCAGATGTGCCGGCACACCGACGACCACATCGACGTTTTCACGGCAGATCAAGTCCAGCACTGCAACCGGATCAGACACCGGACCGTGTTTGATAGCCGTCGCGCCGAGTCGCCCCAACGCGATTGCCAGCAGGTCGCCCACACTGCCGGGTGTTTGACCGGGTAACAGGATCAATACCCGATCGCCTGCGTTAGTCAACGTTGACATCCCAACGCAAAAGAAATCAATCGTCAGTTCCTGATCGTCCTGCGTGAAATAGAGCCGTTTGCGGCTGCCGGTGGTGCCCGAACTGTCCAGCGTGACTACCCGCTGAATGTGGTCCTGGGAGACGCACAGCAATTGCAACGGCTCATTACGAATGTCATCTGCCGTAGTAAATGGCAGGTGAGTCAGACCGGCGAGTCTACTCAGATCAGAAGGCGCGCCGTCTAAGCGCTGGCGGTAGAACGGGCTTTTTTTGCGCGCCAGATCGATAGTCACACGCAATTTTTGCAGCTGGTAAGCTTCCAGGTCAGCGCGAGTCAACGGAGAATTCGCCCGCCCGATTTTACGCGCGATCCAGGGCTCAAGCGGTGTGCATTTCATGGGCTGGCTACACGATATAGCGCTCTGCCGGCCTGGTCAGTCAGGTTGTAGGCGCAGAATGGGATGATCCGACCGTCGGGGCTGACCGTGTGAATACAGCAGTCACGCAGCCGATCCAGGTCGAGGTTCCACGCATCCTGGAAGGCCATGCCCGATATGCAAAAGGTATGCGTTTTCGTGCGCGCTAAAAAAACCTCCCAATCACCGAAAGCGGATACGCCGATGCTGTAAATCGGCACAACGTTCTGACCGGCGCCCCAGTGTTGCGCCACGAACTGGCGGGTCTTCGCTGCACCCGCCGCTGCGGGTTGAGGTGCACAGCAACTCGCTTTTTGCTGCTGCCCCTGGTTCGTCCAAGGGCGCAGCGCGCCGTCAGGCATGACGACAAAGTTGCCATGCAGTGAGCACAGCGCATTCTCACAGCCGGATGTGGTGAAGTTCTCGACTTCGATCAACCCGCGCGTCTGGGCTGCGATGGCGCGCATTACTTCCGGGATCGTGATCCGGTTCGCATCCAGCGGAGGCTCTGGGTAGCGCCCAAAATAGCTGATCGGCTGGAAGTGCACGCCGCGGATCGTCGGGAACATGGACAATGCAAACTCGATGATCGCGCCGATGTTCGACGTGTTCACGCCAGGGACGAGTGTCGACACGAGGACCACGCCCAGGTTATTGTCGGCGCAGTGGGCAATAGCGGCGCGTTTTCGTTCGAGTTGTTTCACGCCGCGCATCGCTTCGAGGATGTGATCATTTGTGCCGTCAAATTGCAGAAACACAGAGGCTAACCCGGCTTCTTTGAGCCTCTTCACATAGCCCGCATCTCTGGCCAGCCGCATGCCATTGGTGTTGAGTTGAATGAACTGAAAGCCGAGGGATTGTCCCAGTGCAATGATATCGGGCAGATCGTCGCGGAGCGTCGGCTCCCCACCGGACAGTTGCAGGTTATATGGGCCGCCTGCGTCGAGTAATCGGCGATACCAGTTTTCGATCTGGTTCAGAGCGGGATCAGGTTGATGAGGAACAGACTCACCTGCGCTGGCAAAACAATAAGCGCAGCGCAAATCGCAGCGCTGTGTCACTTCCAGCAGTGCAGTGCAGGTTTGCTGGCGATGATCGGCGCACAGCCCACAGTCGAATGGACAACCTCGTTGGGTATCCGTGAACGGAGTGGCCGGATACGCTGGAATCTTGGGCCTGGCCCAGCCTGTATAGGCCGGCGGGCCGCGCCACAGGATCGTTTTGAAATCGCCATGTTCGGGGCACGTCTTACACAAATAAACATCCTCGCCCTGAATCACGCGCCGGGCCGGCAAGCGCGCCAGGCAAACCGGGCAAACACTTTCGGTCGTCGAGATCACGCGCATTGCTTTGAATCCTGTAGGATCGTGTCAATCATCATCCGGCCCGGCCAGATCAAATCCATTCTCGACCAGCAGCTCTTTCACCTTCTGAAACGTTCCCGCGACCATCGTCGGGCAACGTGTGCTGAGGTTCTGCCGGCCACCGGTGGTAATGTCTTCACAACGGATACTGCCGTAATCCTTGCCGTACCCTTCCTTGAACCAGTCGACGAGGTCCAGAATCATGGGATTAAGGTATTGATGCTCCTCTTCATTGGGTCTTCCCTTCCCCGCATATAGGGCAAGCAAACAAGCGCCCCCAGTCAACGCCCCGCACGTCTCACCGCTGAATCCGAGCCCGCCGGCCAGGCCCTGCATCGCCCGAATCAGATCCGGATTTTCTCTGCCTTGTAACTCCATTCCCAGAATCATCAATATCTGGCTGCAATAGAATCCCTGCTGTTTGAGTTCTTTCATCCGACCAAGAGTGAAATCGTCCATGCGTCCTCCGCAATCCAAATCAAACGCCGGCGGTCTGCGCAATCAACACGTAATAACCCGGTCTCGAATGAGCGATAGCGGTCTGAACGTCCGATGCTTCCGCACACGACGGTAGGGTGCGGCGCCAGAGCTGCTGGATCGACTCTTGCGACCAGATCAACCGCGCCGTGAACACCTTGAGCGCCTCTGTGTGATCTTCCCACAGGGTGACCACGAAACCATGTCGCCTCACCATGTTAGTAACCTCGTCCTGCAACATGGCGCCGCTGAGGCATGAATCAATGTTCAGGTTGCGCAGCGCGGCCACACCATGAGGATTCCGGGCGTAGATGTCGCTCAAAACCAGATACCCATTGTTTCGCAGCACGCGCCGAAACTCGGTTAAAGCCATATCCGGGTCTTTAATCACCGACAAGCTGCACTCGGTCAGAATGGCGTCAAACGAGTTTGTCGCGAAAGGCAGATGTTCGCCCAACGACTGGACCAGCGGTAATGAATCAGTGCGCCGGCGACCGTCTCTCAGCAGCAGCGCGGACGGATCGACTCCCAGAGCGGACAAATGATGCTGCGCGATGAGATGTTCAACCGATGCGCCCGGGCCGCATCCTACGTCGAGCACCTGCGCGCCAGCCGGAAGGCCGCAATAGGCGAGCGCATGATCAGTCAGCGCCAGACCGCCGGGCCGAATCATGTCGCCTGCGACGTCGCGCATCGCCTGCTGCTCGTAGATGCGGCTTCTGGTAGTCATATTGCTTTGAATCCTTTAGGATCGAAACCCGATTATTTATCTTCGAGTTGTTTTTCCACGTCAGCCATCTTGCCAAGCGCCAGGTCTTCGGGGATGAAAACTAACCCGCAGTTCGGACACTTCAGCAGATCGACGGGGAAAGCATTGCCCAGATAGCCGACATCGACTTTGGACAAGCCCAGCGGAAGGTTGCAGTTGGCGCACATCCAGGGCGGGGGTTCGGCTGGCTGTTGTTCGGTCATTGCTTTGAATCCTTTAGGACAGTTGTCCACTCCCCGGAACTTCCATGCGATGGCTGTAGGCGTTATAAATGGCGAACCCATCCGCCTGCCGCAGATATTCCACCCAGTAAGTGACGCTGGTCGGTTTGAAATAGGCCAGAGTGTGTCCAGTGCCCTGGTTCAATAATCGGCGGCCCGTGCGTTCGGCGTATTCGATCACGCGTTGGATGTCCTCGGTCAGGATCAAGCGCTGCTCCAGTTTCACCCGCACCTCGTCGGCAATAATCAACCGGATCGACTCGTAAGCTTGTGCTCCATCCATGTCTTCTCCCCAGATGGTTTTCAGCAGTTTCCGTTTAAGCCGCGCCCGGTTTTCGTGGCGTTGCGAATAACCAGGGCCACGCCGCGCGGCGCGTTCATCAGTCGTTTGTGCAGACGCTCCCGGAATTTCCGAAACTCCTGGAGTGTCTCGGTTGTAAATCAGATCGAGGAGATGGAGCGCGCGTTTGCCATGCGAGGCGAAGAAATCCCGGCACATGGCGCAGTACGTCACATAATCGGCCTGACTCGCGGCGACGCGACGCTGGATGACCTTATGCGCAAGCTCCCGGTTTGACAACCACATCAAGCCGCCGTAACTGCAACACTCGGTGCGTTCCCGGCTCAGCGGCAGCTCTTCGATCTGGTAACCCATCCGTTGAACAATGCGACGCACACTGTCCTGAATGGAGGTCTCATAGCGTGTCGTGCATGGATCGTGAATAGCAATGGCGCAGTTGGCAGGCTCGACGGTTCCCGCAAAGGCTGGCAGCCCGCACTGATCGTAGATTTCCCAGAGCGAGACGATCTCAACACCCGGCATATGGTTCTTAAACACTTGATAGCAGCTTGAACAAGGCAATATAACTTTCGGGTTGCCCATCGCCTGAAGCTGAGTGCGCCACGCCGCCAGGGTGCTTTCAAACAGAGCGGACTGGCCTGCCCAGTTCGCGGGCGCGCCGCAACAGCCCAACATCAACCCCACGCGGCTATCTGTAAGATGATTGTTGAGATAGGCGTAAACCGACTCGACGTGATCCGGCGACGAGGCACTGAGCTGGCAACCGGGGAAAAACACGGTGTCGCTCATGTCCGTGCCGGGCCGGTTGCGCGCCAACTCAAACTTGTCGCTGTTGCTGAACTGCATGTCACGCAGCGCAAAATCAAACGCCGAAGGAGGCATCCGGTTCTGTTCCACCATCTCCCGGCGCGCAGTCAGATTGACTGAAGCCATGTCGAGGTGTTCCGGGCAGATTTCGCCGCACAACCCGCACAGGCTGCACGAATTGATGAAAGTGTTGGCGTGGCGCGTGCCTTTGACAATCGACAGGTTGTTATAAATCTCGCGCACATAGCGCTTGGGATAACGCTCAAACTGCTTCAGATATTCGCATGCCTTGACGCACTCCATGCATTCGCATTGCAGACAGCGTTTGGCCTCCTGAATTGCCTCGTTCCATTCGTAACCCTGCTGATGGTCATTTGCATCGATCACAGGATGCGGTTCAATGCCCTGCATATTGGTATACAGGCACGATGGATATGTCCCCTCATTGATGCGCGAGGCCGTTAGCGAGACTTTCTGCAGATAGCGGTCGATAGAAATTGCCGCGCGCCGCCCCTCGGATATCGACGTGATCGCGGAGTGCATTTCTTTGCCCCAGCGCAGCCCGCCCCCGGCAAACACGCCGTCCATGCTTGTGGCAAATGTGACCGCATCCACCTTGACGAAACCATATTCGTCCTGGTCCAGATCAAACCGTTCGACAGTGTGCGCGCCGATGGCAACGTAAATCGCGTTGAAATCGCGCCGCAGATCATGAAGCTCCTGGTTGATCGGCGTGTTCAGCCGGATCACCACGCCCAACTTGATCACTGCATTAACGTCATCTTCGATTGTTTTCGCGGGCAAAAAGTCGCGATCCACCTTCCACAAACTACCGCCCAGCCGCTATCTTACCGCCGCGTTTGGGCAACGGGCGCGATTTCTCACTGGATGATTCACCGATATCGACGCACGCGCGCTCCAGATTGCGGATGGCAATCGCATCGCCGGCTTCAGCGCGTTTGCAGACATCCTGGCATGGCTGATCGCAAATGCGGCTGATGATGCCTGGAAAAGGCACAGTCTTTTTGTACTGCCTCAGCGCCGCGGTAAAATCGCCCTTCGCGATCTCGATCAGCATCGCTTTAACATCGACGTGAACAGGACAGGTCGCGGCGCAAGCTGGCGCGCATTCTTGAATGCACTTTGCTTCCAGTTCACGTAATTCTTTCTGATCCATAAATCAACCGTGGGATCAATTCCGGGGCGGCGCCCGCGCGCGTGTTTTTAAAGGGGAACGGCGCTTCAGTTTCACCTTGGCGCCGTTCACACAGATTCGTTATGATGAACTTTCAGCCACCCCTCTTACGCAGGAATCACTTCGAGTTCCTTTATTCCATCAAGCACTTTCTCCGGGCGAGCGGGTAGATGGCGGATACGGACACCCGTTGCGTTGTAGATCGCGTTGATCACAGCAACATGCGGCGAAGTCAGCGGCAGTTCCCCAACGCCCGCCGCGCCGAACGGCCCGTTTTCGCGCGCGTTCTCGAAGTAATGGATGTCAAACTTGTCCGGGATATCCCTGGCGTAAGGGATGCCTGCGCCAAGCATGGTGCTGTGCTTTTCGATATCTTCAAAGTCTTCAGACAGCGCCAGGCCAATACCCTGTGCGACGCCGCCATAGATTTGCCCATCGACAACCAGCTTGTTATTGATCTTGCCGATAT
>Ga0118677_10013754_pt1 | contig 11577 bp, 6 predicted proteins | sample AliMusrvi5mmetaG_FD_86154 | JGI IMG/M metagenome (GOLD analysis project Ga0118677, IMG submission 86154) | reverse complement strand
ATACAGACCTGCGCGTCGGCGCAGTGGGCGTTGACCATGTACTCGACCGAATCTGCGATGAGCTCGCGGGAAGGGAGGCTGTACAACATGCCGTCGTGGCCCATGGCGATGCCATCGTCGACCGCGATGGTGTTGAACTCCTTGGCGACGCCGCCTGCGCGGGCGATCTCCGCGGCGACGAGCTGGCCGAGGTCCTTGAGGTGGACGTGGCCGGGAACAAACTGGGTGAAGGAGTTGGCGACGGCGATGATGGGCTTGCCAAAGTCGCCGTCCTGCATTCCGGTGGCGCGCCAAAGACTGCGCGCGCCTGCCATGTTGCGTCCGTGGGTCGAGGTTCGTGAGCGGTAAGGAGGCATAGACCTTAGTGTAATGCTTGCGGCGGGCTGGCATGGACGGGGGCGGGGCGATCCTGATTTTGTTGAGACGAAAGGGCACCTGGTTGGCATACAATTCCAGCGACCCGAAAAGAGCAGATTTGTCTGCGGGATAACTGCAGGATGAACTTGTTTAGAACTTAATGCGAATGCCAAAAATCTGACCTCAGCGGCTAAAGCCGCAGGACAGATGCAGCCACTACGGCACGACTGAAGCCGTGCCCTTAACAAAGCAGGGAGTTTCCCGAAGTTTAGCGAAACGGATCAAGTTAGTTGGGGAGGAAATGGGCCATGAACGTTACCCGTCGCCAGGCGATGCAGATGATAGCAGGAGCAGTACCCGCAGTTACCGGAGCGCACGCATTTGCCGCTGGGCAGGCTGGTGCAAAGACTGCTGCGAAGGCGAAGACACCTGCGAAGGTTACCGCAAAGCCGCAAGCTGCCGCGCCGGTCGAAGAGGGGGTAAGGCGGTTCGTGTTTGAGGGTGTCTCGTCGGAGATGCAGATTACGATGGAGGAGCTGGGGCAGACGGCACCGGCGGACCTTTCGGCCTTTACGCATTTGGTAATGGAGATGCGGATGAGCTCGCCGCAGCGGCTGCTGATCTGGTTCTATACGACGCATGGGCCGCGGTCGGCGTCGATCATTGGCTTCGGTCAGAATGCGTGGCTGCGGGCGTCGATGCCGCTGCAGTATTTTATTGGGCGCGACTCGAAGGGCAACGACCTGGCCTCGGCACAGAACCGGCGGACGAACTCGTCGTGGTACTCGGTGTGGGGGCCGTTCGGCGACCTGCATACGGTGGAGGCGATCGGGATTGCGATGGAGTACCCGCTGAACAAGCCGACGATTGAAGTACGCAACGTGCATCTATCCACGAAGGATGAGGGGTCGGAGTTTCTTGATCCGGGCGCGAAGCTGGACAGCTTTGGGCAGTGGGCAATGGCGGATTGGCCACGCAAGATCAAGAGCAAGGAGCAGTTGGCGAGCCAGATGGCGACGGAGGAGAAGGCGTTCGGAGGTGCGGCGGACTTTGGTTACGGGAAATACGGCGGCTACAAGAATACGCAGGTAAAGGCGACGGGATTCTTCCGCGTAGAGAAGGTGGATGGGCGGTGGTGGTTTGTCGATCCAGAGGGACATTTGTTTCTTTCGACCGGAACTAACGGCACGCCAGGTGGAGGCGCGGGATTTGGCGGCAACGACGCTGGCGTCACGGTGAAGCGGACCAATGCTCGGCTGGATTCCTGGGGCATGACCACCGGCGGCCAGGGGCGACCGGGGACGGTGATGCTGCGCTGGCCGCAGAGCACGAGTTTTCTGGGAATGCCGGATGTGTACTCCGCGCAGTTTGCAGCGGACATCGACACGGCGGCCAACACGCAGTGCACTCCGCACAAGAACGATGCGATGGTGCTGGGCTACTTCATCGGCAATGAGCCACCGTGGAATGCGCGGGAGAGCGAGCTGTGCGGGCTGATTCTGGGCGGACCGGCCACAGCGACGCAGGCGAGGCTGAAGGAATTTCTGGCCGCGGGCGATACGGCGGCGCGCAGGAGGGAGTTTGTGCTGGCGTGCTTCCAGTGGTATCTGGGACTGGTATGCGGTGCAGTGCGCAAGCACGACCCGAACCACCTGCTGCTGGGGACGCGCTACGGCGGGACGATGGCGGATGAGTACTTTGTTGCGGCGCGCATCTTCGACGTGTGCAGCATTAATGTGTATGAGTACGAGCCGACGCGGCAGATCATCCACGCGGCACGGCTGTGCGACCGGCCAATCCTGATTGGCGAGTACCATATTGGGGTTCCGGCGGACGGCCTGGCTGCCGGACTGGTGCAGGCTGCGAGCCAACTGGAGCGCGGCGTCGCGTATCGCTACTATGTGGAGCAGGCGGCATCGCTGGAGTGGTTCCTGGGCGCGTACTGGTTTGCATGGCGCGACGAGCCGGTGATGGGCCGGATGGACGGAGAGAACTACAACATCGGGTTTGTGGATGTGACGGACAGGCCCTATGCGGAGCTGGTGGAAGCGGCGAAGGTGACACATAAACGGCTGCAGGATGTTCACTCCGGCAAGGTGATGCCGTTTTCGCGGCATCCCATGGCTTCGGCAGCGGGCGCGCCTTCGACGCCGTGGCCGCTGGGCAGCGCAGTTTGAGATTAGTAGTCAGTTTGAGTGATTTGTTGCAAGAGATTTCGGATTAGTTGTGAGATTTCAGATTCGTTTGGAGAGATGACGATGCGAAAAGGAATGGTCCGTACTGCTGTTGCCTTGGTGTCCAGCCTAGCGATCACAACCCTGCTGTTTGCTGCTGCCGCGACGGTGAAGTCCGCTGCTCCAGCCAAGACCGCCGCGCAGGTAAAGTCTGCCGCTCCTGCGAGTGCGGCCACGCCGGCGAAGTCTGTATCAGGGGTGAAGGTGTGGGAGGAGAAAGTTACCATCCCGACGTATCTGCTGGGCGAGCCGAATCCCAACCCGCAGTTCTACTTTGGGGGCAACTCGCAGGGCGCGCAGCACCGCATCTATCCCTACCCGGAGTACGACAACCTGACCACGGAGAAGAAAGACAAGACCTACACCATGGTCTATCTGGAGAACGAGTATGTGAAGATCGGCATACTGCCGGAGATCGGCGGCAAGATTTTTACGGCAGTGGATAAGACCAACGGCTACGACTTTATTTACAACCAGCATGTGATCAAGCCGGCTCTGATCAGCCTGCTGGGCGCGTGGCTGTCGGGTGGGATTGAATGGGACCTGCCGCACCACCACCGCGCCACCAGCTTCCTGCCCATGCAGTACAAGGTGGAGGAGAACGCCGACGGATCGAAGACAGTGTGGATTGGCGAACTGGAGCTGCGCGACCGGATGGACTGGACAGTAGGCGTGACGCTGTTCCCCGGGAAGACTTATATGAAGGCGGCGTTCCGCATGATCAACCGGACACCAGTGCCCACCTCGATGCTGAGCTTTAGCAATGTAGCGGTGCATGTGAATGACGACTATCAGGTGATCTATCCGCCGAGCACGCAGTTTGTGACCTACCACGGCAAGGTTGACTTTACGACGTGGCCGATTGCGACGACCAAGTATATGGGCGCGGACTACAGCAAGGGCGTGGACGTCAGCTTGTACAAGAACCACACGACCGCAAGCAGCATGTTCGCGTGGAACTACAAGGAGGACTTCTTCGCGGGATACGACCATGGAAGAAACGCGGGCATCATGAGCGTGGCCGACCACAATGTTGTCCCAGGGCAGAAGTTCTGGACGTGGGGCGACAGCCCGCAGGGGCACCTGCAGGACCATTACCTTACGGATTCGGACGGGCCGTACATTGAACTGATGGTGGGGGCGTATAGCGACAATCAGCCGGATTACACCTGGATGCAGCCATACGAGACGCGGATGTGGTCGCAGTACTGGTATCCGTTCCGCGACATCGACGGGGTGAAGAACGCGAACCTGGATGCGGCGGTGAATCTGGATGTGAAGGACGGCACGGCAACGGTGGGATTCTATTCGACCGAGGCGCGGCCCTCGGCCACAGTGTCGTTGAAGTTGAAGGACCAGGTATTGCTGAGTGAAAAGATTGCGATCAGCCCTGGGCATTCTTTTGTGAAGCAGATAAAGCTGCCGGCGGGCGCGGACGAACACGATCTACGCGCAGCGATCAGTGCGGATGGACGCGAGCTGGTTGCGTACTCGCCCATCCGGCTGGAGAAGGAGACAATGCCGGCGGTGGTGAAGCCCCCTGCTGCTCCATCTGAGATAAAGACCAACGAAGAACTGTACCTGACGGGTCTGCGCATGGAGCAGTTCCGCTCGCCCACCGGCGATCCGAACGCCTACTGGAACGAGGCGCTGCGGCGCGATCCCGGCGACATACGAGTGAATACTGTACTGGGCATCGACGCGATCAAAGGCGGGCGATATGCCGAAGCGGAGGCGTATCTGCGCAAGGCTCTGGAGCGCGCCACGGCCAGTTACACCACACCGAAGGACGGAGAGCCTATCTATTACCTTGGGTTGGCGCTAAAGGCGCAGGGCAAGCTGGACGATGCGTACACCGCACTTTACAAATCGACGTGGAGCGCGGCGTGGAGGTCTCCGGGCTACTATGCGCTGGCGGAGATTGACGCAACCAAAGGCGACTTTAACGCAGCGCTGACCGCCGACCAGGATTCGCTGGAGGCGAATGCAAACAATATCGGCGCGCTGGCATTGAAGGCCGCACTGCTGCGCCATACAGGACACAGCAGCGATGCGCAGGCCACGATTGCGGCGCTGAGCAAGATCGATCCGCTGGATGTGCACGGCATGACGGAGCAATGGCTGGCCACGAACTCGCCGGCAAGCGCTGCCGCGCTGACGAAGACCGTGAGTGAACATCCCGCTACCGGGCTGGAGGTTGCCGCGGACTATATGAATGCGGGGTTGTGGCAGGATGGCACGACACTGCTGTCGCATATAGTGAGCACGACCACGGACAAGTCGAAGGTCTCTCCGCTGGTTTACTACTACCTGGCCTACTTTGCCGGGCAGATGCATCAGGCGGACAAGGTGAAAGCGTATGACCAACTGGCGGAAAAGGCCTCTCCAGACTATGTGTTTCCCTTCCAGATGGAGATGATCGCGGTGTTGGACGATGCCATGCGCATCAATCCCAGCGATTCGCGAGCTCCCTACTATCTGGGCAACCTGCTGTACGACTGGCAGCCAAAACAGGCGCAAGCGCTGTGGGAGAAGTCTGCCTCGCTGGGCGCGGATTTCCCGGTGGTATATCGCAATCTGGCGATGGTGTATACCAACCAGGGCAATCAGCGGGAGAAGGCGCTGGCCGCGTTGGAGAAGGGCGTGCAGTGCGGCGGCAACGCGATGGTGCTGAGCGATCTGGACAAGCTGTATGAGGAGAACGGGGTATCGCCGGCCAAGCGGCTGTCCGTGATCGAGGCGCACCAGGCCGTGGTGAACCGCGACGAAGTGATCTCGCGCGAGATCAACCTGGACATCTTTGCGGGCAAGCCGGACGCGGCGATCCAACTGCTGCAGTCGCGCTTCTTCCGTGCGTGGGAGGGCGGCGGGAGCTACTCTCTGGGCGACTCGTGGATCAACGCCAATCTGGAGCGCGGCCATCAAAAGATGATCGCCAAGCAGTACGCGCAGGCGCTAGCCGACTACCAGGCTGCACTGAAGACACCTGACAGTTTGCAGGAGGCAACCGGCAATGTGAGCGGGCGGCGGGGCGAGATCTCGTACTGGATTGGCACGGCGTACGAGGCGATGGGCGATGCGGAGAAGGCGCGTAGCGCGTGGACCGATGCATCTGCGGGTGCAACGGCCACGGCGGCGAGTACAAACGGACCGGTACGCGTGCGGGCCAACATTGGAGGGTTGGCTGCGGGAGTGCGCGAGGAGCAGGCCGCTCCGTACTATCAGGCGCTTGCGATGGAGAAGCTGGGGCAGCAGGACCGCGCCAAGACACTCTTCAACCAGCTCGTCGATGCAGGCACCAAGTCGCTGGGCAGCGCGCCGGCGATGAACTCCACGGTTGCGACACCGGCGCAACGCGGGCAAGTGGCTGACGCGCATTACCTTATTGGCCTGGGGCAACTTGGGCTGAACAACCAGGACAAGGCGCGGCAGGAGTTTTCCCTCGCGCTGGCAGCCAGTCCAGATCATTACGCAGCCATGCAGGCGCTCAATAACAAGACACCCTGAGTCACATGGGTGTATTGTTTCTTTGCCGGTGAATATACTGAAGCCCCGGTACAAAGGAGCTATTCGGTGATATTGAATTTGAGATATGGGGCAATCGTCTTGCTTGCAGCATCCATGGTTACACCGGCGTTTGCGCAAGATTCCGGCGCGGACCTATACAAAGCGAAGTGCGCCATGTGCCACGGAGCAGATGGCCTGGGCGCAACCCCAGCCGGCAAGGCCATGAAGGCCGTATCCTTCAAGGATCCGGCGGTCATCAAGGCCCCCGACGCTGAACTGATCGCCGCCGTGAAGAATGGCAAGAACAAGATGCCCCCTAATGTAGGCAAGCTTACCGACCCTCAGATCAAATCAGTCGTGGCCTATATCCGCACCTTGCAGAAGTAGTCTTCAAGAAGAACAAGCATGTAGCAAGCGCCATGCGATGTGAGTTCATTTGGCAGGTTCGGAAGGAATTGGCTTCCAAACTTTTCTGCCCCCTCTGGTTTCTTCGGGGGCGCTCGTAACAACGTGTTCGCATTCATTCTGAAAGACTTCCTGCTTCTGGGCAGCCCGATCCAGATCGACGGCAAGGAAGCTGACTTCCCTCAGCCTTTCAATATGTGACGTAGATCACAGACCAAAAGTCGAATAGTCTACATCATGATACTTTGAGAAGTCAGGCAGCGAGAGTTGGAGCCGTGGCCAAGCGGCTTCTACTTGACTTGGCGGGATAGCGGCGGTCTGTGCGACTGACGATCCTGCTTCTGAAAGATTGTTGTGCTGGAGGTGTATTGCATGAGTGGCGACCAATATACACCTCAGGGATCGACGCGTCGCCGCGCGATTGAATACTTCCTTGGCGGCGGCATTCTTGCCACCTTTGCTTCCTTTCTCTATCCCATTATTCGCTATATGGTGCCTCCACCAGTCGCAGACCTTGGCGTGAACGAAGTGGTGGCCGGTAAGGTCGGGGATCTGAAGCCGAATTCCGGGGCTATTTTCCGATTTGGCAGTAGCCCCGGTCTGCTGATTTTGAGCAGCGACGGCACCTATCAAGCGCTCTCTGCCACCTGCACCCACCTCGGTTGCACTGTGCAGTATCGCGGCGATTTGCACCAGGTCTGGTGTCCCTGCCACAACGGCATCTACGGCATCGATGGCCGAAATATTTCAGGCCCGCCGCCAAAACCGCTTACTGCGTATGACGTCCACCTGCGCGGCGATGAGATTGTCGTCACCAACAAGCGGGGGGCCTGACCATGATCTCCGCCATCTATCGCTGGCTGGATGAACGACTTCATCTGGACGACCTGATTGCCCCGTTCCGCCACAAGACTGTCCCAGTTCACCGCCTGACGTACTGGTATTTCTTCGGCGGAATCACCCTATTTCTCTTCGGGGTGCAGGTGATCACCGGCATATTGCTTCTCTTGTATTACAACGCCGGCGCCAATGAGGCGTTCGAGAGCGTGCAGTACATCATGACCAAGGTGCGCTATGGCTGGTTGATCCGGTCCATCCATTCATGGTCGGCCAACCTGATGATCCTTACGGCCTTTCTGCACATGTTCAGCGTGTTGTTCCTGAAGGCTTACCGCAAGCCCAGGGAGATGACATGGATCAGTGGCATGCTTCTTCTGTTTCTTGTGATGGGATTTGGTTTCAGCGGCTATCTGCTGCCGTGGAACACGCTGGCCTTCTTCGCCACCAAGGTGGGGACGGCCATGGTCGGACAGGTACCGATTGTCGGCCAACCCATGATGGTCTTTCTGCGTGGCGGCCCACAGGTGACCGGCGCGACGCTGATCCGGTTCTTCGGCTTCCATGTCGCTGTGTTGCCCGGGCTGGTGGGCATACTGATCGCGGTCCACCTTTTTATGGTGCAGCGGCTCGGCATGAGCGTTCCCCCCAAAATCGAAGCTGAATGGGTTGAAAATCCCTCGGCAAAACGTGAGATGAAGTTCTTTCCCAACTTTATGCTGCGGGAGATGATGGCCTGGTACGTGGCGATTGGCGTGCTGGGCGCCCTGGCGGCAATCTTTCCCTGGGACCTCGGTGTCAAAGCAGACCCGTTTGGCTCGGCACCGGCCGGCATCAAGCCCGAGTGGTACTTCCTCTTCATGTTCCAGACGCTCAAGCTCATCCCCTCCAAAGTGTGGTTCGTCGACGGCGAGGTCCTGGGTATTCTTGGTTGCGGCCTGGCCGGTTTGTTGTGGCTCCTGCTTCCATTCTTTGAGAGTGAGCAGCCCTCACGCCCAAAGAAGTGGATTACCGGGCTGGGAATCTTTGCTCTTATGTACGTAATGGGTATGAGTGTTTATGGCTTTCTTGCGAAATAACTTCCGGCTGTTGCGCGCAGCCCGTACTGCCGGGCTGGCCGGGTGCTTTGTGCTCGGAGCATGCCTGTCCTATGGGCAAACCACCAACTCCTGTCTGGATTGTCACTCCGCCATGCCTGATCCGCTGGGCGTTACGCAGGAGAAGTTCAGCCAGGACATCCATTCGCAAAAGGGCCTGACTTGCACCAGTTGCCACGGAGGCGACGCAAGCAGCTACGACCCGACCGTATCCATGGGCACCAAGGCCGGGTTCAAGGGCAAGATCGATCGCAAGCAGGTGCCGCAGTTATGCGCGAGCTGCCATTCCAATCCCACCTACATGAAGCAGTACAATCCCAGCCTTCGCACCGACCAGTTGGACCAGTATCACACCAGTATGCATGGCAAACGACAAGCCGCGGGAGACACCAAAGCTGCGGTATGCGTCGACTGCCATAGCGTCCACGATATCCGGCCGCCCAGCGATCCCCGTTCCACCGTCAATCCTGTCAACATCGCAACTACATGCTCGCGCTGCCATTCCGACGCCGCATACATGAAGCCGTACGGCATTCCTACCGATCAGTTCGCAAACTACAAAACCAGCGTGCATTATCAGGCGATGATGGTGCGGGGCGATCTGAGTGCGCCTACCTGCACTACCTGCCACGGAAACCATGGCGCGACGCCGCCGGGCGTGGACAAGGTGCAGAATGTTTGCGCCAACTGCCACGTCTTCCAGGCCCAGATGTATGGCAAGAGTTCGCACTTCAAGGCGTTTCAATCGCTAGGTCTTCCAGGATGCGTTGTCTGCCACTCCAATCATGGCATTCACCAGCCATCGGATGCCATGCTTGGCACCGGTCCGCAGGGCGTCTGCATGCGGTGTCATCAACCGGGCGACAAGTGCGATCTTGCAAGGGTAAAGATTCAGAGCGGTTTAATGAAGTTGGATAGCTCCATCACGAACGCCGACCAGACACTTTCTGTCGCCGAGGCTTCAGGCATGGATGTGAGCGAAGCCCGGCTGGCGCAGACCCAGGCCAGGGACGAGCTGATCAAAGCGCGGGTTACCATCCATACCTACCAGGAGGCCCTGGTGGACCAGGATGTCCAGGCCGGGCTCAAAATCGCTGCTAAAGATGAGCAGGCCGGCAAGGACGCGATGGTTGAGCGCAACCAACGCCGAATCGGACTCGGAATCTGCTTTCTTGCCATTGCGATCATGCTGGCTGGACTCTGGCTGTTCATCAGGAAGATCGAGCACTAGAGTTCTTTCGCAACCGGTGGTTCCGGTGCGAATGAATTGCGCTCTCGAGCCACGAAGGATGAATCATATCGAGTGCCCGTTGCTGGCAGGTCTCCCCGTCGGCCAATGGTTGCAATGTGTTGATCCGACTGCCGCCTTGAGGCTTTGACGGGGTCAACTGAGGCCACACCGGGTCTCTTGGCGGTGGGAGGTCCTGCTCGGTTTTGATAGCGCAACTGCGAGGTTCCCCAAGATTGAGATGGTAGCGACCTCCTGGGAGCAAGAATTCACCCGACAGCTCTTTATGGGTCAGGGCGTCGCGGCCTTTCCAGTGCGGATACTGTGTTCAATATTGACCACATTTTATTGTTTTATTTATTTTGAACAACCCTCCCCATATACCTTGCATCGCACTTCTTGTGCACCGGTAACTCAAGCGCTACGGCACGCGCAGCAAAATGGGGCAACACTCCCATATTTGTATTCAAACCGTGAACAAGGGTTCCCCGGCAAACAGGCATCACACAACTGTGCACCACAGTTGAAGAGGGAACACCTATGTTTATGCATAAGCGCGCAGTTCGTGGCACTTGGTTCTTATCGACACTCACACTCCTAGCCGTTTCTATCGCAGGCTGCGGTCGAGAAACCATCAATGTCCCAGATACCACGCCCCCCCATGTGCTCACTACAGTTCCCTCTCTAGGAGCGGCAGGCGTCGCTCTGGGCGCGCCCATCAGCGTAACTTTCAGCAAACCGGTCAACTGCGCCACCCTCACCACCTCCACTTTTATAGTCAATGTGGCTGGCGGAGCTGCCGTGGCCGGAGCCGTCACATGCTCCGGGTCCACCGCGACCTTTACTCCCACCAGTGCTCTTGTACTGCATACGCTGTATACGGCCACGATTACGACGGGTGCCACAGACCTGGTTGGCAATATCATGGTTGAGAACTATGCCTGGAACTTTGAGGCAGTGGCAGGCCCCTCCGTGGTTTCCACTACTCCTGCTACGGGTGCCACCGGTCTGACCTTCAATCCGGCGATCAGCGCCACATTCCTGCAACTCCCAGCACAAGACCCAGACAGTGCCGGTGCGGCATTAAGCTGCTCCACCGTTACCACGTCTACCTTTACGGTGACATCTGCTGGCGGAGCCGTGGCAGGAACAGTTGCCTGCTCCGGCGCAGTAGCCACGTTCACACCAACCGCGCTTCTGGCAGCAGGCATCACCTATACTGCCACCCTCACGGCAGGGGTGCAAAACGTAGCTGGAACTGGTCTGGCAAGTCCGTATGTATGGACATTTACGACGGATACACTCCCCACCGTGATCTCCACCGTTCCGTCGCCCAGCGCCACCGGCGTCCTTCTCAACCAGCCCATCAGCGCGACGTTCAGCAAGGCGATGAACTGTTCAACTCTCTCTACAACGTTTACGGTTACAGCCCCAGCCCCGGTCGGTTCCGTGGCGGGAACTGTGAGCTGCACGGGCAGTGGCTTGGTCGCGATCTTCACGCCGTCCAACCCGCTTGCGACCAACACCTTGTACACAGCCACGATTACAACCGGGGCACTGGACACGCAAGGCGAACCCATGGCAAGCAACTTTGCCTGGAACTTCCTCACGGTTCCGGCCCCAACCGCACCCACAGTCATCTCCACAGTCCCAACCCCCAGTGGAGTCACCGGTGTGGCGACCAACCAAGCCGTAAGTGCGACCTTCAGCGAGGCGATGAATCCTGCTACGATCATCAGTCCAGCCACCAACTTCACGCTGACAGCACCTGGCCCAGTTACCGTTGCCGGAACCGTCAGCTATGCTGTCGCAGGCTCGGTCGCTACGTTTACACCGACCGCGGCTCTTGCAGCGAGTACGACATACACGGCCACGATTAAAACGGGGGTCCAGGATCTGGCAGGCAATACAC
>Ga0118677_10013752_pt1 | contig 11577 bp, 3 predicted proteins | sample AliMusrvi5mmetaG_FD_86154 | JGI IMG/M metagenome (GOLD analysis project Ga0118677, IMG submission 86154) | reverse complement strand
GGCCTGGTCTTCCTGCCGCGCCAGTCCGCGCAACGCCAGATCGTGACGGATTGGTTTGCCGCGATCGTCCAGCGCGAGGGCCAGGTGCTGCTCGGCTGGCGCGACGTGCCGGTGAACAACGCGGTGATCGGCGACCTCGCCCGGAAGGTCGAGCCGCTGATCCGCCAGGTCTTCATCGGCCGCGGCGCGGGCGTCGCCGACCAGGCGGCGTTCGAGCGCAAGCTGTTCGTGATCCGCAAGTGCATCGAGCGCCAGGTGCGCGAGTCCGACCTGCCGGAGCGCAAGTATTTCCACCTGCCCAGCCTCTCCAGCCGCACGCTCGTGTACAAGGGCCTGCTGCTCGCCGACCAGATCGAGCCGTTCTTCCCCGAGCTGACCGACCCGGACATGGTCAGCGGGCTCGCGCTGGTCCATCAGCGCTACAGCACCAACACGTCGCCGACGTGGGAGCTGGCGCACCCGTTCCGCTTCCTCTGCCACAACGGCGAGATCAACACGCTGATGGGCAACGTCAACTGGATGAACGCGCGCCAGTCGCTGTTCCACTCGCCGCTGATCGGCGCCGACATGGCCAAGCTCTTCCCGGTGCTGACGCCCGGCGCCTCCGACTCCGCGATCCTGGACAACGCACTCGAGCTGCTCTACCACGGCGGCCGCTCGCTGCCGCACGCCATGATGATGCTGATCCCCGAGGCGTGGGAAAACCACGAGACCATGTCCGAAGAGAAGAAGGCGTTCTACGAGTACCACGCCTGCCTGACCGAGCCGTGGGACGGCCCGGCGACCATCCCCTTCAGCGACGGCCGCGTGGTCGGCGCCGTGCTCGACCGCAATGGCCTGCGGCCCTCGCGCTACACGGTGACGAAGGACGGCTTCGTCATCATGGCGTCGGAAACCGGCGTGCTGCCGATCGACCCGGCGAACGTGTTGATGAAGGGCCGCCTCCAGCCCGGCCGGATGTTCCTCGTGGACACCCAGGAGGGGCGGATCGTGGACGACGAGGAGATCAAGGGCGAGATGTGCCGGCGCCAGCCGTACCGCACCTGGCTCACGGCGAACCAGAGCCGCCTCGCGGACCTGCCCGCCGGCGAGCCGCTGCCCGCCCTGCCGGAGGAGCGCCTGCTCGAGCGCCAGCGCCTGTTCGGCTACACGCTCGAAGATCTGAACATGCTGCTGCCGCCGATGGCCGACAAGGGCGAGGAGGCCACCGGCTCGATGGGCACCGACACGCCCCTGGCCGTGCTCTCCGAGCGCCCGCAACTGCTCTACAACTACTTCAAGCAGCTCTTTGCCCAGGTGACCAATCCGCCGCTGGATGCGATCCGCGAGGAGCTGGTGACCTCGCTGGTCTCCTACCTGGGCCCGGAAGGCAATCTCCTGGACGAGACCCCGGACCACGCGCGGCGTTTCCGCGTCAATAATCCCATCCTCACCGATGAGGACGTGGAGAAAATCCGCGGGCTGAAGGCCGGCCATTTCAAGAGTGTCACGCTGCCCACGCTCTTCGCCGTCGGCGGCGACGGTCCGTCGCTGGAGCAGGCGATGGAGGAGCTGTGCCTGGCCGAACTGTTCGGGGCCCAGGCGCTGTCCGACCGCGGCGCGGATGCGCAGCGGGCGCCGATCCCCGCGCTGCTGGCGACCTCCGGCGTCGCCCACCATCTCATCCGCCAGGGGCAGCTCACGCGCTGCAGCCTGATCGTCGAGAGCGGCGAGCCGCGCGAGGTCCATCATTTCGCCCTGCTGTTCGGCTACGGCGCCGGTGCGGTCAACCCGTACCTGGCCTTTGAGTCTGTCCGCGGCCTCGTGCGGCAGGACCGCCTGGAGGAGAAGGATGCCGATGCCGCGGTGGACCACTACGTCAAGGCCCTCCGCAAGGGCCTGTTGAAGGTCATGTCCAAGATGGGCATCTCGACCCTGCGCAGTTATCGCAGCGCCCAGGTATTCGAGGCCGTGGGGCTGAACAGCAGCGTGACCGACCGGTACTTCGAGGGGACGGTCTCGCGCGTTGAAGGCGTGGGGCTGGACGTGATCGCCGCCGAGGCGGTGGCCCGCTACCGGTCGGCGTACGAGGCGCCGCAGGAAGCCTCGTGTCTGCTGCCCAGCGGCGGCTTCTACCGGTGGCGCCAGGACGGCGAGCGCCATCTGTGGACCACGGATTCGATCAGCAAATTGCAGCACGCCACGCGTCAGAACGACGCGAAGACGTACCGTGAGTACGCGAAACTCATCAACGACCAGGCCGCGAAGCAGTTCACGCTGCGCGGAATGTTCCGGTTCAAGCCGGCGCAGGCCATCCCGCTCGAGGAGGTCGAGCCGGTCGAATCGATCGTCAAGCGCTTCGTGACCGGGGCCATGTCGTTCGGTTCGATCAGCCGCGAGGCGCACGAGGCGATGGCCATTGCCATGAACCGCCTGGGCGCCATGAGCAACAGCGGCGAGGGCGGCGAAGATCCCGCGCGCTACCAGCCGCTGCCCAACGGCGACAGCCGGTCGAGCGCGGTCAAGCAGATCGCCAGCGGCCGGTTCGGCGTGACGGCGGAGTACTGCGTCAATGCCCGCGAGCTGCAGATCAAGATCGCTCAGGGCGCCAAGCCCGGCGAGGGCGGGCAGTTGCCCGGCCACAAGGTGAATGAGGAGATCGCCAAGACCCGCCATTCCACGCCGGGCGTAACGCTGATTTCCCCGCCGCCGCACCACGATATTTATTCGATCGAGGACATCAAGCAGCTCATCTACGATTTGAAGAATATCAATACCGACGCGCGCGTGTCGGTCAAACTCGTCTCCGAACTCGGGGTGGGTACGATCGCCGCCGGCGTGGCCAAGGCCAAGGCCGACATGGTGCTCATCAGTGGTTACGATGGCGGCACCGGCGCCTCGCCGCTGTCCTCCATCCGGCATGCCGGCGCCCCGTGGGAACTCGGGCTGGCGGAAGCCCAGCAGACGCTCGTGCTTAACGATCTGCGCGGTTTCGTGCGGCTGCAGACCGACGGTCAGATCAAGACCGGCCGCGACGTGATCGTGGCCGCGATGCTCGGGGCCGAAGAGTACGGCTTTGCCACGACGGCGCTGGTCGTGCTCGGGTGCGTGATGATGCGCAAGTGCCACAACAACACCTGCCCGGTGGGCGTGGCCACGCAGGATCCTGAACTCCGCAAACTATTTTCGGGCAAGCCGGAATATTTGCAGAATTTCTTCCGCTTCATCGCGGGCGAAGTCCGCGAGTATCTCGCGCAGCTCGGCGTGCCGACGTTGGACGACCTGGTCGGCCGGTCGGATTTGCTGGAAACGAACGACGCCATCACGTTCTGGAAGGCGCAAGGGCTGGACCTGTCGAAGATCTTCTATCGGCCCGAAACGACGGCACCCCGGCGGCGCGTTCACGAACAGGATCACGAACTGGACCAGGCGCTGGACTTGAAGATCATCCCCCAAGTCAAGGCGGCCATCGAGACACAGACGCCCGTGACGCTGGAGTTCCCCATCCGCAACGTCAACCGGACGGTCGGAACGATGATTTCCGGGCTTGTAGCGCGGCGCTACGGGCACGCCGGATTGCCCGACAACACGATCAATCTGACGTTCCGGGGCTCAGCCGGTCAGAGTTTCGGCGCCTGGTGCGCCAAGGGCATCACGCTGACGCTTGAGGGAGAAGCGAACGATTACCTCGGGAAGGGGCTTTCGGGTGGCCGGATTGTGGTGAAGCCCTTCAAAGGCGCCGGCTTCGAAGCCGAGAACAATGTCATGGCGGGTAACGTGCTGCTTTACGGCGCCACGTGCGGCGAAGTCTTCATCAACGGCCGGGTCGGGGAACGGTTTGCGATCCGCAATAGCGGCGCCACGGCGGTGGTCGAAGGCGTGGGCGACCACGGCTGCGAGTACATGACGGGTGGCCGCGTGGTTGTGCTGGGACGCACGGGCGTCAACTTTGGCGCCGGCATGAGCGGCGGACTGGCTTATGTTCTGGATCAGGATCGGATTTTTGATAGTCGCTGCAACCTGGACATGGTCGACTTGGAACTGGTGGTCAGCCGGCGGGATGTCGCGGAGTTGCGGGGGCTGATCGATCGGCATCTGTCTTTGACCGGCAGCCACAAGGCGAAGTGGGTGCTCGACAACTGGGAAGACTGCCTGCCGTTTTTCGTCAAAGTCTTTCCGATGGAATATCGCCGCGTGCTCGGGCAGATGATGCGCGAAGACGAAGAGACCGAGAGAGCCGAGGTTGTTCATGGGTAAGGTGACAGGTTTCATGGAGTATGCGCGCAAGGACCCGGGATATCGGCCCGTGGCCGAACGCACCCACGACTACAAGGCCGTGGAACTGCGACTCACGGACGCGGAACTCGCCGAACAGGCGGCGCGCTGCATGGATTGCGGAACGCCGTTCTGTCACGGTTGTGGCTGCCCGCTGAACAATATCATCCCGGAGTGGAACGATCTGGTCTATCGCGGCAAGTGGCAGGAGGCGCTGGACCTGCTGCTGGTCACTGACAATTTCCCGGAATTCACCGGTCGCATTTGTCCGGCGCTGTGTGAAGGCTCATGCGTGCTCGGCATCAACAAAGAGCCCGTGGCAATCCGCCAGATCGAGTTGGCCATCATCGAGAAGGGATTCGAACTCGGCTACGTCAAGCCCCGTCCGCCGAAGGTCCGCTTGGAACAGCGCGTGGCCGTGATCGGCTCCGGCCCGGCGGGCCTGGCCGCGGCCGACTGCTTGAACCGCGAAGGGTACTGGGTCGTGGTTTATGACGACGCGGCCAAAGCAGGCGGCATCCTCAGGTACGGTATCCCCGAGTTCAAGCTGGAGAAGGTGGTCGTGGACCGCCGCATCAAGCTCATGGAAGAGGAGGGGGTCGTCTTCGAGTGCAAGACGCGCGTGGGCGACGACGTGTCGTACCGCTATCTTCAGAGCCGGTTTGACGCGATTTGCTTTTCGGCCGGGGCGCGCGAGCCGCGCGACCTGAAGGTGCCGGGCCGCGAATTGAGTGGCATCCATTACGCGATGGATTTCCTGACCCAGCAGAACATGCGCCTCGGCGGCGAACCGGTGGATGCGGCCCGCGGGATTCTGGCCGGCGGCAAACGAGTGGTGGTCGTGGGCGGCGGCGATACAGGCGCGGATTGCGTTGGCACGTCGACCCGGCAGGGAGCGGCTTCCGTCACCCAGATCGAGATTCTTCCCCGGCCGCCGGACACCCGGTCGCCGGCGACGCCGTGGCCGCTGTGGCCGAACATGCTGCGCGTGTCGAGCAGTCACAAGGAGGGCTGTGACCGTCGTTGGAGCGTGGCGACTCAGACCTTTCTGGGCAAGGATGGCCGCGTGACGGGCCTGCGATGTGTCGAGGTCGAGTGGGTCGCGCCTGAAGGCGGCGGCCGGCTGGTCATGAGGGAAAAGGCCGGTACGGAGTTCGAACTCAAAGCGGACCTTGTCCTGTTGGCCATGGGCTTCACCGGGCCCGGTCGCAACGCGATCGTGGACGACCTGAAGATTCGCCGCGAGCCCAACGGGAATATCGGGCGCGATGCCCGTAACATGACCAATGTTCCAGGCGTCTTTGTGGCGGGTGACATGACGCACGGCGCTTCGCTCGTCGTGCGGGCCATCGCCGACGGCCGCAAAGCAGCCGAAGGCATTGCCGCGTACCTGGCCGACCGTCAGACTCAGGGCAAGGCCTGAGTCCACGAGGATCACAACTCGCGCTCTTTTTTCCGCGGCGGCGGCCGCTGTCGGGTGGATTCCGCGCACCGTTTTCTTCAGAACGAGGGTGCTGACCGGCTGGGGCCGGCAGCGCTGCTGAGATAGGACTTGCTTTTTGTCGCGCCGACCGCTAATTGCAGCAAAGCGCCGTTTGAGGGCATAGCCGTGAATTATGACCACATTGATGACCGGCCTCGTGAAGCGTGCGGGATTGTCGGCGTCTACGGCATCCCCGGGGCGTCCGCGTTAATTTATTCGGGCCTCTTCTCGCTGCAGCACCGTGGGCAGGAAGGGGCGGGGATTGTCGTTTCCGACGGCACCCAGGTGCGGTCGACCAAAGGGCTCGGGTTGGTCAGCGAAGTCTTCGCGCACGGAGCGCTGTCAGACCTGAGCGGACACTTGGGCATCGGTCACGTGCGCTACTCCACGACCGGGGCGCCGCGCGCCCAGAACGTCCAGCCGCTGGTCGTCGAGTGTAGCGACGGCATTTGGGCCATCGCCCACAATGGGAACCTGGTGAATGCCCGGGCGCTGCGGCTGATGTACCAGGAATCGGGCGCCATTTTCCAGACCAGCACCGACAGCGAGGTGCTCGTGCACTTGCTGTCCGATCCGATGTACCGCTCGCGGCCGCGGCGCGTGGCCCGGGCGTTGGCCGAGTTGAAGGGCGCCTTCTCGTTCCTGCTCATGACCAAGGACTGCGTGATGGCGGCGCGTGACCCGCTCGGGTTCAAGCCGCTCTCCATCGGGCGACTGGGCAGCGGTTACGTGGTCGCGAGCGAAACCTGCGCCTTGGTGCAGGTTGGCGCGGACTACCTGCGTGACGTCGAGCCCGGCGAGCTGGTCATTATCGACTCCACGGGTCTTCACAGCAGTCGCTTTGCCGAGGAGGAGGAACCTTGCGGCCAGGCGCACTGTGTTTTCGAGCACGTCTACTTTGCCCGGCCGGATAGCAAGGTATTCGGTCACAACGTCCATACGGTGCGGGTCAAACTGGGCCGGCGCCTTGCCCAGGAACATCCCGCGGAGGCCGATGTCGTGATTGCCGTTCCCGACAGCGGGAGTTCGGCGGCGCTGGGATTCTCGCTGGAGAGCGGCATACCGCTCGACTTCGGGTTCATGCGTAATCACTACGTGGGCCGCACATTCATCATGCCTGAAGCGGCGCAGCGCGCGCGCAGCGTGGATATGAAGCTCGCCGTCGTGGCCGACGTCGTGCGCGGGAAGCGGGTCGTGGTGGTTGACGATTCGATCATTCGGGGCACCACGGCGCGGCGTCGTGTCTCGGCGTTGCGCGAGGCGGGCGCCAGCGAGATTCACCTTCGCATCTCATGTCCGCCGACCATGCATCCGTGCTTCTTCGGAATCGACTTCGCCACACGCGAAGAGTTGATCGCTTCAGGCAAGACCGTTGAGGAAGTCTGCAAGTACGTTGGGGCCGATACGCTGGGCTACGTGAGTATCGAAGGGTTGCTGACTCCATTCGGCGGTGAGGCTCCCGACTACTGTACGGCTTGTTTTTCGGGACGGTATCCCGTGGACGTGAGCCGGATGACCGGTAAAGACGCGATGGAACCCATGCTTCTCAACCTTGAACCCAAGCCGCACCACTGAGGCGACGCAACCGGGCAGGAATCCTAATCATGGCGAGGACGAACGGACCGACACGGCATATGTTCATCACCGGCGGCGTTGTCTCGTCGCTGGGCAAGGGGCTCACTTCGGCCTCCTTGGCGCTCCTCCTGGAGCGCCGCGGGTATCGCGTCAAGATGCAGAAGCTTGACCCGTACTTGAACGTCGATCCGGGGACGATGTCGCCGTACCAGCACGGCGAGGTGTACGTGACGGTGGATGGCGCCGAGACCGATCTCGACCTCGGCCACTACGAACGTTTTACCGGGACCACCTGCACGCGCAATAGCAATTTCACGTCCGGCAGCATTTATCGTTCGGTCATCCAGCGCGAACGCGAGGGCGGCTACCTGGGGAAGACCGTGCAGGTGATCCCGCACGTGACGGACGAGATCAAGTCCGCCATTCGTTCCCTGGACGGAGACGACGTGGACATCGCCATAACGGAGATCGGCGGGACGGTGGGTGACATCGAATCGCTGCCGTTCCTGGAGGCCATCCGTCAGTTCCGGCACGAGATCGGTCGCCAGAACGGTATCTTCATCCACCTGACCTTGGTGCCGTACCTGAAGGCCGCCGGTGAACTCAAGACGAAGCCGTCGCAGCAGTCGGTCGGTATCTTGCGAACCATCGGCATCATCCCTGACATTCTGATCTGCCGCTGCGAACACGCGATGTCGGCGGACCACAAGGCGAAGCTGGCGCTGTTTTGCGATGTCGACCTGAACAAGGTCATTGAGGAAAAGGATGTCGATCACTCGATCTACGAGGTGCCGCTTGAGCTGGCGCGACAGGACGTCGACGTATTCATTTTGGAAATGCTGAACCTCCACGTCAATGCCGTCAAGATGGACGACTGGAAGGCGATGGTGGCGACGTTGATCACGCCACCCAAGGGAACCGTGGAGATCGGTGTGGTGGGCAAGTACATCAGCCTGCGCGACGCCTACAAGAGCATCTACGAGTCCCTGACGCACGGCGGCGTCGCCAATGGCGTCAAGGTGTCCATCCGCATGGTGGAATCCGAGGACATCGAGAAGGAAGGCGCCGCCAAGCTGCTGGACGGGGTGTCGGGAATCCTCGTGCCGGGTGGGTTCGGCGACCGCGGGATCGAAGGCAAGATCCAGACCGTCGAGTACGCCCGGACGCGTCGTATCCCGTTCTTCGGCATCTGCCTGGGCATGCAATGCGCCACGATCGAGTTTGCGCGGAACCGGTGCGGCATGAAGGGCGCCAACAGCACGGAGTTCGACGCGAACACGGAGCATCCGGTGATCGACCTGATGGCGGAGCAGAAGACGGTCACGGAAAAGGGCGGCACCATGCGGCTGGGGGCATACCCGTGCAAGATTGACGCCGATACCCGGGCCCGCGCCGCCTATGGGACCGCCGAAATCCAGGAGCGGCACCGCCATCGCTATGAATTCAACAATCGCTTCCGCGACACCATGCGCAAGCAGGGGTTGATCCTATCCGGGATCTGCCCCTCGCGAGACTTGGTGGAGATCATTGAACTGAAGGATCATCCGTGGTTTGTGGGGTGTCAATTCCATCCCGAGTTTCAATCGACGCCGCTTCGGGCGCATCCGCTGTTCCGCGACTTTGTAGCCGCGGCCGTCAAACAGCGGGACCAGGGAAGCACAAGCAAAGCCTGATAGAACGGGGCCGTACGCATGCCGAAACGCACCGACATCAAGAAAATTATGCTCATCGGGTCCGGTCCGATCGTCATCGGCCAGGCCTGTGAGTTCGACTATTCCGGGGTCCAGGCCTGCAAGTCGCTGCGGGAAGAAGGCTACGAGGTGGTGCTGGTCAACAGCAACCCGGCGACCATCATGACCGACCCGGAGTTTGCGGACCGCACGTACATCGAGCCGTTGACGGTCGAAGTGCTGACGGAGATCATCCGCCGTGAACGGCCGGACGCCCTGCTGCCGACCCTGGGCGGCCAGACGGCCCTCAACCTCGGCGTGGCGCTGCACGACAAAGGCATTCTGAAACGCTACGGCGTGGAGATGATCGGCGCCCGGGCTGACGTGATCCGGAAGGCCGAGGATCGTCAGTTGTTCAAAGAGGCAATGCTGAAGATCGGGTTGGACCTGCCCGTGAGCGGCTCGGCCCACACCATCGAAGAGGCGCGCAAGGTGCGCGAGATGATCGGCCGTTATCCGGTCGTGATCCGGCCTGGCTTCACACTTGGTGGAACAGGCGGCGGCATCGCGTTCAACGAGCAGGAATTCGAGGAGATCGCCAAGCGCGGGTTGTTCTACAGTCCGACCTCCGAGGTGCTCATTGAGGAATCGGTGCTCGGGTGGAAGGAATTCGAACTTGAGGTGATGCGGGACAACAAGGACAACTGCGTCATTGTCTGCTCCATCGAAAACGTCGATCCCATGGGCGTGCATACCGGCGACAGCATCACCGTGGCGCCGGCCCAGACGCTGACGGATCGCGAGTACCAGCGCATGCGGGACTGCTCCCTGGCCGTGATGCGGGAAATCGGCGTCGACACGGGCGGTTCGAACGTGCAGTGGGCCCTGAATCCGGAGAACGGCCGCATGGTCATCATCGAGATGAACCCGCGCGTGTCGCGCTCCAGCGCCCTGGCCTCCAAGGCCACCGGCTTCCCGATCGCGAAGATCGCCGCCAAGCTTGCCGTCGGCTATACGCTCGACGAACTGCGGAACGACATCACGCGCGAGACGCCGGCGTGTTTCGAGCCCGCCATCGACTACGTGGTAACCAAGATGCCGCGGTTCGCCTTTGAGAAGTTCCCGGGCGTCGACAGCACGCTGGGCACGCAGATGAAGTCTGTGGGCGAGGCCATGAGCATCGGCAAGACGTTCAAGCAGTCCTTCCAGAAGGCCTGCCGCTCGCTCGAAATCGGGCGGTTCGGATTCGGGGCAGACGGCAAGGATGCGGCCTATGAAGGGTTGACTGACGAGAAGCTGACCGCCGAGATGAAGCGGCCCAACGCCATGCGTGTGTTCGTCATCCGGGCGGCGTTCAAGCGCGGCTGGAGTGTCGAGAAACTGCAGGCGATCACGGGCATGGACCCGTGGTTCCTGCGGCAATTTGAGGAATTGGCGGCGTTTGAGGACGAGATCAAGACGGCGGTCTCACTGACGGGGATGCGCAAGGACGTGGCGCTGTTCCGGCAGGCGAAGGAGATGGGGTATTCCGACCGTCAGCTCGCGTTCCTGTTGGGATCGAAGGAAGCTGAGGTGCGGCAGGCGCGCGAGGAGATCAAGCTGCTGCCCGTCTATGGACTGGTCGATACCTGCGCGGCCGAATTCACTGCCTACACGCCATACTTCTATTCGACCTATGGCGACATCGACGAGAGCCGGCCGAGCACGAAGAAGAAGATCATGATTCTGGGCGGGGGCCCCAACCGCATCGGGCAGGGGATCGAGTTCGACTACTGCTGCGTGCATGCCGCCTTCGCGCTGCACGACGCCGGGTTCGAGACGCTCATGGTCAACAGCAACCCGGAAACCGTGTCCACCGACTACGACACCAGTGACCGTCTCTATTTCGAGCCGCTGACATTGGAAGACGTGCTGCATGTTTACCGTCGCGAACAGTGCTGGGGCGCGATTGTGCAGTTTGGCGGGCAGACCCCGCTCAATCTGGCCAAGGACCTGGAAGCCAACGGCGTCAATATCATCGGTACCAAGCCTGGCAGCATTGAGGTCGCCGAGGACCGCGATTTGTTCTCCGCGCTCGTGACGCGTCTCGGCATCAAGCAGCCGCCAAACGGCATGGCCACGAACAGCGAGCAGGCCGAGGCCATTGCGGAACGGCTCGGGTATCCCGTGCTCATGCGTCCGTCGTTCGTACTGGGCGGCAGGGCCATGGTGATCGTCTACAATCGCGATATGCTGCGCAAGTACATGGCGGAAGCCGTGTTTGTTTCCGAGGACCGGCCGATCCTGATTGACCGGTACCTGGAAAATGCCGTGGAAGTGGATGTGGACTGCATCTCCGACGGCGACACTTCGGTTATCGGCGCCATCATGGAACACGTTGAGTTGGCCGGCATTCATTCGGGCGACAGCGCCTGTACGATTCCGGCGCCGACGCTATCCGATGCCGTGAAGAAGGAAATCCGCCGTTGCACGCTGCTGCTCGCCAAGGAGCTGAACGTCTCCGGGCTGATGAACGTGCAGTACGCGATCAAGGACGGCGACGTGTACGTCCTGGAGGTCAACCCGCGGGCGTCGCGGACCGTACCATACGTAAGC
>Ga0118677_10013751_pt1 | contig 11577 bp, 9 predicted proteins | sample AliMusrvi5mmetaG_FD_86154 | JGI IMG/M metagenome (GOLD analysis project Ga0118677, IMG submission 86154) | reverse complement strand
TCCTTTTGACGATCGGACCCCAATCGATCGTACGCCGCTCGGAAAGTTCGTCGAGCGACGTCTGCGTCAGCTCAAGACGCTTGCCGCACTGGACGCAAAACACGCGGCCCAGATCGTTCTGTTCGCCGCAGTGCTTGCACTCAATTTTGATAGGCATATCAGTCGGCTTTCTTGGCCGCCGGCTTCGCGGCGGGCGCCGGCGTGCTGGGGGCTGGCGTGCTGGGAGCCGAGTCGACCTTGGCGCCCTTCTTGTAATTCTCACTCCGATAGTCAGTCTGGTAGAACCCGCTGCCTTTGAAGATAATTCCGGCCCCGGTCCCCATCAACCGCCGCAAAGCCCCCTTGCATTTCGGGCACCGTTTCAGCGGCGGCGCGCTCATCTGCTGAAACTGCTCGAACTTGTGGCTGCACTTCTTGCACTCGTACTCGTATGTCGGCATCGTCCTCACTCCCGTCGCAACCGGCTCTGGTGCGGCGATAAGGGGGCCAGCGTAACCGGCCGCCCGCGCGGTGTCAACCCAGACCCGCGCCCAAACCCGAACCTGGACCCGAGGCGGTAGGGGGAGAGATCCATGGGTCTCGAAACGAGTCAGTTTGGCCGCTTGACATTTCGGCCCGCGCCGGTAGATTGTGCGCTCCATTGTTGTTCGGGCGTAGCTCAATGGTAGAGCGTCTGGCTGTTAACCAGAATGTTACAGGTTCGAGCCCTGTCGCCCGAGCCAATCCCCCCACGGCTCGAACTCGCATCCCTTCCTGATGCGGGTTCTTTTTTTGCCCCGATCTCCCGCCATATTCTCAGGAAATGCCAATTTTCCGTTGGCTTGTAGCCATTTTCTCACTGCCGAAGCCCATTGACCGAGGCTGTTTCGGCCTGAGTTCGAGCTACTCACCGCAAGACTGCCTTGTGCCAGCCTGAACTCGAACCTCGCTCCACTGCCCGGTTCGTCACTGCCGGGCAGTGGCGAATAGTCAAGAAAAGCCTGAGAAATGGGGCTGGTCAGCGGGGATGGGAAACGTCCAGATTCGGCAGTGGACTGTCTCAATTCAGCCATTCTACGTCGAGGAAGCGCCACGGACTGCTGCGAACGCCCTGTCGAGGGTTGACCGTTCCGACGATGGGTTTTCGGAATCGGCGGTCAAGAATGATGGTGTCGGCCTTCAGGGTGATCCCGTCCAGAAGCACCTTGGCAAGTTCGACTTTCTTGTCGGGCGGCAACTGGGCGATGCTCTTCTGCCGGTCCTTCAGGATGCGGCGGATCTGGGAATCAACTGAAGAGCCTACCTCCATCGCTTTGAGCCGCTTCGCCTGCTCAGCCTTCTGAGCATTCAGGGAGTCAATATCGCCCGACAGTTGCTTCAAGAAGGCAACGATACGGGTGCCTGCCTGAGCCCCATTCTGGCCGAGACTCTTCACGATATTATCGTGTTCGCTCTGGTTCTCCTGTATGGCCCGCTCCGTTTCGGCCATGTCGCTTCGCAGGTCTTCGATGTTCTTGGGAACGGTGCCAGTCACCTGCGACGTAAGCAGGTTTTCCATCAGCTTCCCGTCAAGTTGCTCATTGGCCTCTTGCGCAAGCCGTCCCCAGATGACCTCATCCAGTCTACGCGCGGGAAGGTTCGGCGGCAGCGGACAGTCTGACTGGCGCTGTTTCTTGCGGTGGATGTAGTGGGAAATAATGTTGCCGTTGCGCTTGGTCCCGCCGTGAGTCAAAACAGCACCACAATGATGACAGGTTAGGAGATCCCCCAACAGGAAGTCATAGGCGTCACCTTGGGTGGTTTTCTCGGAACCCCTTGCTCTGGCATTCTTCCTGATGATTTCCTGCACCTGATTGAACACATCCACGTCGATAATGGGTTTCCAGCAATCGGATTCGACCACTCGGTAGTCCCGCCCATCAGGGACATCCCGCCGCCCCTTGTTCTGCTTGTTGACTTCCTTCTGTGCGACGTAGGCAAGTTGCTGGAGGATCTGCTTGACCGATGAGTAGGAAAAATCTGTGCCGCTGTGTTTCTTGCCCCGGCGCGACTCGTAGCTCTTGGTCTTGTAGCCCCGCTGGTTGCAGAGGGCAGCGACCTTGTGGATGGACTGCTGCTTCAGGTAGGCGCGGAAGATGAACCGAACTATATTCGCGTCCGCCTCGTTCACCTTCATGTGGCCTTTGCGGTCTTCAATCAGGTCGTAGCCGAGCAACTGGCTCCCTGTCCAAAGGCCCCGCCCCGCCCGTTCCTGATAACTGCGGCGGGACCGATCCACGTTGATTTCCCGCTCGAACTCCATCATGGCAACGAGCATGGTCAACAAAATCCGGCCATGAGCCGTAGCGGTATTGAGTTCAGGATGCTGCAAGCAGATGAAATCGGCCTCCCGGTCTTGCAGGAATCGGCCAAATTCAAGGAAGTCCTTGGTGGAGCGTGAAATTCGGGACAGTTCGGTGAAGAGAACGGTATTGACCTTGCCGTCCTCGATGTCCCGCACCATTTCCTGATATTGCGGACGGTTTGTGTCCTTGGCTGAGCGACCTTCTTCGACATATTCCCGTGCGTTCACCCACTCTTCGGACTGGCCGAAAGTGTCCTTTTCAGCGGACTTATGCCCCATGAAGCGGCGAAGACGGGCAAGCTGGTTCTTGATGGAACCTTCTTCCACCTGAGCCTGCTCCTCGGTGGAAACCCGAACGTACAGGCCGCACTTATGGATTTTCTTGCCCATCCTACTCCGTTATCGGCCTGTCCTTGACCAGATGCCAGCGACCCTTGCCATCGAACCTGACCTGATAATCCCCACGCTTGCTGGAGTGTTTCTTTGCTTTCAGGACTTCCAGCGCGTAGTCGATACGGTAGTCTTTCAGCCCCGCCTTCGTCAGTTCTATTCTGGCGAGCCGAGCGATCTGTTCGACCGCCAGTGGCTTGCTGGTCCGCATGACCTCGAAGATGATGTGGTAGCCTGTCCCCTGCCGATACGGGTTCTGGAATGACAGGAACGGCTGTTCCCGATTCCTGAGTTTGTCGCGTTCCCTGCGAATCTTGCCATACCAGACATCATAGTGGTGCTGGCACAGTCCCCGGCTCGTTGAAGCGTAGGCGCAGCCGGGGATGGCGCATGGCCGTTCTTGCTTACGATGATTTGCCATTCTGCATCTCCATCTCGATGACCGTGATAGGCCAGAAGTGGAGATGGGTCAACCCGCCAGACGCTTTTCGGGAATCACTGCGCCATCGCGGCCCATGAGGGCCAGACCGCCCCAACGCGTCAACAGTGACTAATCGGACGGTCAGTCCCGCCCCGACCATGGCCGCGCCCGTAGCCACGACTGACATTTATCGCGTCCGAAACAATCCCCGCTTGCTGGGAATGCACAAAAGCCCGAAGTTACTGCCAATGATGGGGGCCGAAGCATGACCGCCAGCATGGCTGGGATGTCATTAAAATCCATTACAGCCCCATCTCGAAGATCATCATGGCTCAGGACGGCAATAGCAGGCGCTTGAAGGCGATTTTGGATGCGTTTGACATCCCGTTGGCTGTCGTTGCCAAGACCTGCGGCATCAGCCCGACCTATGTAAGTCGCGTCCTGTCCCCCAACGACCAGTTGACTGGCAATGACCAGTTCTGGATCAGGGTGGAGCAGTCCCTTGGCAAGTTGGTCGAGTCCCGGCGCGGTCGGGTATTCGATGTCAGGGCAGCGCCGGTTCATGTGGTAGAGGCCATGAACAAGGCTGAGTGAGCGGAGGCAAGAAGGTGGCATCAAAGCCTTCACATCACGTCAACGGCGACGTGGGGCGAAAACGAGTGTCGGCGCGAATTCCATTTTTTCCTTGCAGTATGACCCCTTGCGGGTATTTCATCCACTTGAGGGGCAGGAATTGACCTGACCTTATTAAAGGAGCAAAGAGTCGGACTAGTATTTTGACATAGATTTTTCTCGGAACCGTCACAACCGAAACCGCCAAGTTTTGTAGAGAGCAGACGGACAGACCGGGAACTCATGCCTTTGGGCGTGGGTTCTTCGGCTCATGTCTGCTCAGGGCGCTTGGCGGTGCCCGGTTGTGGTGTGGGTTGTTGTAACCCACGCCCTCTTTTTTGGCGAGGTGATGTAAGGAAGAAAGGCAAGGCAACAGGCATGAAGATGACAATCAGATGGATGATGGCGGCGGCTTTGACGGCAGGCTTTGGGATGTCGGCTCAGGCAACAGACAGGTACGTATCCTTGACGGGAGCGCAGCAATCTCCTTTCACGAACTGGACCTCAGCGGCGAGGGACATCCAGACAGCGGTTGATGTGTCCAGCAACAGTGATCAAGTCATTGTTGCCGCAGGTACCTACTATCTGACGAGCACTTTGACGATCAGCAAGTCGATTACTGTGCGGAGTCTGAACGGTGCGCGGACCACCATCATCGACGGCAACTACCCATCGAGAAACATCACAGCGGTTCAAATCACGACGCAGCCCGCTGTTCTTGACGGATTTACAATAACCAAGTTCGGCAACGGCGTCTTTGTTAATCACGGCGAGGGAACCGAAGGGCAACCCCGAAACTGCCTGATCGTCTACAACAACGGGTATGGCATTTACTTCAATCACGGCGGCGGGGCAAAGAATTGCACTGTCGCGTACAATGGAGGTGCCGGACTGTACGCGTACGACATGGGCGGCGGTGGTGACGACCCCGACAATATGATTATCTGGGCTAATGCGGGGGGCGATTTTGTGAAGAACAGCGCGAATATCGGCCTGAACACATCTTGGACAAATGACCCACACTTCGTCTCGAAGGATGACTTTTCCCTCCTTTCGGATTCCCCTTGCATAGACGCAGGGCACAACGAAGCTTGGATGAGCACCTCGGAAGACGCTGACGGTGGCCCCAGAATCATCAACGGCACCGCTGACATTGGCGCATACGAGTACCCCGGCTCACAAACCCATTACGTGTCCTTGACGGGTCACAACCAACCGCCATTCACGAATTGGTGGGGGGCCGCAACCAATATTCAGGCAGCGGTTGATGCGGCCAGCGACGGCGAAATGGTATTCGTCAACAGCGGGACCTACGTCCTTACAAATCAGATTTCTGTCACGAAGGGTGTCAACATTGTGGGCGTCCAAGGGGCAGACAGCACGATTATTGACGGCAACTACCCGGCGACGACAAACAGATGCTTCTACCTCGCCAATGCCAATGCCAGAGTCTCAGGCTTCTCAATCGTCAACGGATGCGCCGGGGCATACGGATGGGGCAGTGGAGTCGAGGCAGTGCCGGGAAATGTTGACCACTGCGTAATCGCCAACAATATCGGACTTGTAAATGCCCGTGGGTGTGGGGTCTACATCAGCGGGGGTACGCTCGATAGTTGTATTATCACCAATCATGCAGCCGCTCTCTATGGGTGCGGAGTCAATGCATCGGGGGGCGCTGTAATTAGCAACTGTCAGATTTCGGATAATGGCTTTGCCACCGTATCGAGTTCCTTGACTGGGGGTGGAATACGTATTTCAGGTGGGACAATGCGAAACTGCCTGATAGCAAGGAACATTGCAGGCGGTGGTGGTGCTGGGATCTGGGTTGCCGGCAGCACAGTGATTGAGAATTGCACTGTCGTCAGCAATGTCACCTTAAGCGCAGGTGGCGGAATCTATGTTGGCGCTACCACGACAGCTCGCAATCTGATTGTTTACGGGAACTCGGACTCGGGCAATGGAAATTACTACAACCTGACTGATTGCACGTATTCATGCGTTACGCCGGCGCTTTCAGGAACAGGAAACATCACAGGTGCGCCGTTGTTCATGAACGCCGCAGCCAATGACTACCGACTGTCATGGACTTCGCCCTGCATTGACAAGGGAACAAACCAGTCATGGATGGCCACGGCGACTGACCTGACTGGGAACCCACGCATCGTCAACAATGCCGTGGATATGGGTGCCTACGAAGCCATCCCCGACACTGATGGCGACGGTATCCCGGACTGGTGGATGATACAGTATTTTGGGCATCCAACAGGTCAGGCCGGCGACCACTCCTTAGCCGGCGATGATCCAGACGGAGATGGCTATACAAATCTGGAGGAGTTCCAGAATGGCGGCAACCCCCTCAAGTTTGATGTGGGTTCGGCCTATATCTGGACGGCTGTTGAAATAGGCTGGAAGGGCGTTGCGGGGACCAACTACCAAGTCCAATACGCGACTGACCTCGCCAAAGGTAACTGGACAAACTGGGGCGGGACCATCGTCGGCAACGGTTCAACAACCACCATTCTGGACTCGACCAGAACGAATATACACAAGTTCTACAGGGTTGTCGTGCCGTAGGCCGCGCTCAGGGGCGCGTAGTTGGGGGCAATCCTATGGGGCTCCCCCATGTTCTTCATTCAGAGAACGCGGGGCGCTCCCTGCTGGATGGCAACCGTGCGGTCATTGCCCAGCGCCTTAGAACGGTGAACCGCGCCGCCTGTTGGGCGTCCTCTGCGCGTTCTTGCATCTGCATTCACCCGTTCCATCTGGATGCTACGTTCCGCCGACAACCGCGCCCGTCAACGACCTGCCCGTCTCGCGTGAAGCGGGATCTGAATTGACACCCCGAGTGCGCTGGCATAATAGGCTCCACATGAAGAACGGACTGGAAGGGTTCGCTGGAAGATGAAGAAACGCGTCGAACAGCACACAAAGCGACGACACGATGGTGCAAGTGGCGGCGACAGATGGTCAAACTGGCTGTTGGCCCAAGAGGACCATGACCCCGCCGATGAATGGGACAAGATTTCGCCGTTCACGCGGAAGATCATCAGGTATATACCGAACCCCAGCCCCCAGATTATAAGAAAGGCGCGACACACCGTCACACCCCTCCCCCTCTCCGCCAATGACATCATCCCGTCGAATGATGATTATGATTGGGGGGCCATCGCAGTTCACAATTATATACACATAATCGAACTCAGCACTCCTCTGAGGGGGAACGGCGCACTGGATTGGATGTTCGATGGCTACCACCGCAAGAGGGTCGAGTCAGGAAGCGGTAAATCCAAGGCCATCGGATACGAATACTACAAGGGCCAGAGCAAGTTCACGTTGCGGGTCCGCAAAGACACATTCGTGAATCGGCGGACAAAAGAGTCAGCCTACAGGTTGATGCTGGAAGTAAGATTGACGCCGCCATTCAGGCAGGCGTTCTGGCAGTCAGCCGTTTGGGCGTCGGGCGTCATCGTTGAAATTGAGAGGCGGCTTTGCAGGAAACGCTTGCGGCTTCGTCGGATTGAACTGCCGTTGGATTTCACACTTGGCGGATGGGACTACGAATCGGTAGCTCCATGTGTTTGGCGGAGTCATTCGACAGATGTAACCAAGGTCGGCATTGGCGACGAAACCCTGTATGACGGCAGGAACCGGAACTCCAAGCGCAACAAGATCTATCTGAAGGACGGCTGTTGGCATCTGGAGCCGACATGGACAGGGAGGGCGTTCTCATCGCGGCGGCACTTCCAGCACTTCTCGATTTGCTCGCTGCTGCTGATGCTGATCGACATATACGAATCAACGGCGTTCCGTTACTTGGATCTGGGAGCATTGGCTCGATCAGACAAACTACGCTGCGAAACGTTGAAGTATTGGCGATTGTTCACGGCCTATGGATCGAGAGCCGCCTATGATGCAATCCGCAAGGACGGGTATCGAAATGCTCAGCGGTTCTTCCGGTCGCATCCCATGGACGGGCACTACAGGCGAGTGTTGACCGCGACTATTGCAGAGGGATTGGCCGTAGCACGGAAAGACGGCGCGGCCACATTGGCAGTTGGGAAGGAACTTGCCGCCATCCTCAATAACACGCAGGCACTTGCCGACTTGAAGGCTGAACTGGAACTCAACTGCGGCAATTTCTCACGCGTTTTGCCTGATGCGAAGGGCGGCAACTACAAGACGGACTGGGGCGCTGTTCTGCCGTAGCTCAGGTTGACTACGGACTACCGCCGCATTGTTTCACACGACGGCAGTCACTTCCTGCTGCACCATTTGGTAGACCCGCGCCCTAGAAACACCCATCTTGGCGGCGATCTCGGCAACCGGCAGTCCCTCGGCGCGGAGCCTATGGGCCTGCCTGATCGTTTCGGGAGGGGTTTTGGGTCGCCCCAGCCGCGTCCCTGACTTGCGGGTTCGATCCAAACCAGCCTTTGTCCGCTCGGAGATCCGCATTCTCTCCTGCTTGGCCAGCGCCGACAAAATGGCAATGATGGCGTCCTTGAAGATGCCCAAGCTACTGATGTACGGCTCAGAGTAGGAATGCCAGTCCACCCCTGCATCATCGAGCATGGCGAGATACCCGATGGTCTTGCGGCTTCCCTCGCGGCTGAACCTGTCGAGCGCCCAAAATAAAAGCACGTCGAACTGTCGTCGCCTTGCCAGATGAAAGACCCTGTCCAGCCCCGGTCGTTCCTTGGCTCCCTTGCCGCCCGAACAGACATCCACTGTTTCCGCGACAATCTGCCAGTCTTGCTTGGCGGCATACTCCCGAAGCTGGGATAGTTGGTTCTCGGTTTCCTGATCCCGCGTCGAGCAACGGGCGTATATGAGGCATTTGTTCATGGCAACCGCCTGTCTACTAAAACGTTCCGAAAATGGCCCTTCGATTTGCCAGCAAAACGGGCGATTCCAGCCGCCGTTCCGATGTTCAGTAAAACGTTCCTTTTATTATAACGGGGCAATGGGTCTCGCCCGTGCCTCCACCTGACAAAAACGGCGGTCTTTACCGATTGCCTTTCCCGCGATCTTGCGTCCGCGGACACTCGGTTCCCATGAAAATGGCCACTTTCATGGGGATGGCCTTCAACAGCACCGAAAAACATGCTGGGGCAAACGGGGGCTGAGGAGCAGAAAGTGTTCATCCGACTGACGCCTTGTCATCGAGGGAGGACACGCACTCAATGGCGTGTCGCACGTGCTCCCGCCCGAAAACAACCGCGCCCTTACGCCCGTCAAAGACGGCCTCTTCAACCAGCGCCCCCGCGATCAAGCGTAAGCCCCGCGCCATCAGTCCAGTTTCGATACATAGATCCGCCATTTCACCGATCCCATCGTCATCAATCTGAATGTTGAGGCCCTGCGTCTTGAGAACCGCGTTGTAACCGGCGACAGGACCGTCAGGCAGGCTGGCGATTGTGACTAAGTCCGACTTTTGCAATTGATTGAAGAACGCCACCCCCGAGAGCCGATTCACCCATTCCGGAATGAACCCGTAGTCAATGAGTGCGTCGAAGACATAGGCGTCCCTGCCGATACCACCATGGAGTGACGAGAAGCCCAGCCCGCTCTTCCTGCGCTTCAGCCGCTTCACGACCTGATCGAAACTCGCCATGAATCCCGCGAAGACGAAGAGCGTCCCGTTCGTGTCAAATTCAAGGGTGACCGAGTCACGTTCGGCCCTGCGGGCGCCCAGTATGACCTTGCTGCCCTCCATAGCTTTAAGGATTTCGGTTTGCACAGCACTTCCAGAAACGTCCCGCCCATAAACATCATTCTGTTTGCCTGCCTTTTTGGTCCATTCGTCCATAAACAGGATGCCGTATCGCGCCTTGGCGGCGGCGTCCTTGGCGTTGCCTTCCCCAGTCGAACGCATGAGCGCCTTCAAGGAATCTTCACAAATGTCCAATCCCACGTAACCGACACTGGTCGCATCGGTTGAAGTGAAACTGCAAAACGGCAAGCCAAAGCATTTGCCGAAGGTCTCTGTAAGGTAGGTTTTGCCTGTCCCGCTTGGACCCGCCAGAAATAGGCACTCGTTCCGACCTGCGGTCCCGCCAGCTTTGAGCAATTCCATCCTCTTGACGTGAAGCCATCCACGGACTGCCAGAACGCGGCAAGCATCGTCCTGTCCGATGATGATGGATTTCAAGTGCTCATAGATGGCTTTCGGACTGGCGGCATTCCACGGGATGTTGTTTGTGTCAACGGCCTGTCCTGCCTGTCCTGCTTGGTTAGCTGGGCCGTTCGGTTTGCCTGACTTGGGTTGCTGAGAAATAACACGTTGATCCTCGCGCCATTGGCGAAGCGCCTTGATGTTGGCGGGGGACAGGTCGGCAATACATTTGCTCCCGCCCAAAATCAAACTCAGCGCGTTCTTTGACAGGCTGACCGCACCAGCATTCATTTCGTTATCAGCGCACTCCAAGACCGAGTGAACTACGAGGGCGGCGGTTACGCGCCTCAGTTCCAACAGTTCAGCGGCGTCGAACGGATTGAGTGCGACGGCTCGCGCAACGCTATATACAGAGTGCCAAGTCTCGTTATGCAGCACCAGTTTCGCGGCCATAAAGGCAATGATCCGCAACAGTCGTGGTTCGATGCGACTGGATTCGGAATGTTCCACACATAAATGTCGGATGATACGGCTTTGGCTTCGGTCTCTTTTGGTTGCATAGTTCTGCGAAATGCGTGTCTCAGCCTGTTCAATAGCGGCTTCGAGTTCGCCTGCATTCTCGTTGTTGGCTGGGAGGTAGGGATCGGGCACGACTGCCATACGTCGCCTGAGCAGAAGGCTTCCCAAGTCAATGAGTGAAGCCGCCTCGGCAAAGGTCTCTTGCTGGCTCCCACAGAGGGGGGAATACGGTGGAGTCGATGATGGCATATATCACTTCTGTCTGTTTCGGGGCGCTGCTGTTATCGGCGCGTCGTTGTAATGAACAGCATGATGGCTCGGGGTCGAGAGGGGCAGACTACGCATTCATAGCGCCCGCCGTTGCGAACAAGAAGTTCCCAGTGACAAACAGGACACCGGAAGACCAAAAATGTCTCGCCTGAATTTTCACTCATGTTCTGTCCCTCCCGACCTTTGCCGCGATTGATGCCACTACTTGGCCGTTGGCTACCGAAGATGCAGGCGGTAATTATCGCCGGTTCTGATGACGAAATAGCGATCCGCCGCTCGGTTGGCCGATTTGTGCGCGGTGCCATCCTCTTTGGGACTGAGGACAACGGCCACGTCATAGCCGATATTCTTGGCTGGCTTGCCAGTCGCCTTGACCGCTTCAGCAATCAGGTTGGGGCGCGTCATGCCCTGTTGACGATGGGCATGGAGGATCGCCCAAACCTTCGCGTAACTGCTGGTCTGGCGGAAGGGACAAATCTCAGGGACGCCAGTCGCCTTGGCCGTTTTGTCTGCCTTGGCTGACTTGACGGTCACTTTCGTGCCGCCCTTGCCGTTGGCCTTGCCCTTGGAGACCTTCGCGCCCTTGCCATCCTTCGGGGCGGTCTTGGGAGCCTTGGCCTTGGCCGCGCTGGCTGTCTTGCCCTTGCTGGCCTTGGCGGTCTTCTTCGTCGCCTTGGGCTTGGCAACGCTGGCCTTGGGCGGCTTGGTCGCGGTCTCGACGGGGACTGTCACGCCAGCGGTCTGTTCCTGTACTCCCTGCGATCCTCCGTTCAGTTCATCAGTCGTTTTCATAGGGCTCCTTTCGTTGGTTGTTTGTTGTGATCGGACCCTCCGTTCACAAAAGCAGCCTACCATGATGGGGCGTGTAAGTCAAGATATAACTGGTGTAATACCAACGAGTTACAGAAGTAATCAGTAGTGATAAAGCCC
>Ga0118677_10013750_pt1 | contig 11577 bp, 12 predicted proteins | sample AliMusrvi5mmetaG_FD_86154 | JGI IMG/M metagenome (GOLD analysis project Ga0118677, IMG submission 86154) | reverse complement strand
ATCATTTATGATGATACTTTTTTCTCTTTCTACAAACAAATCCTCCTTTTGAAGTTTATTATCTATAAGCTTGCCATACTGCTTTTCAGTCAAAGTGTTTCCGTATTTGATATGTATTTCTGTAACTATCTTTAATATCTTCTCTATATTACTATTTTTAACTTTTTTGCTTTCTTCAGATTTTTCAGGTGTTTTTCAGATTCTTCAGGCCTGATATTGTGCTCTGTTTATAAGTGAATAAAGTTGTACTCTAAGTAATCTGTCAAAAAATATTCTGAGATTGGCTTGCTTCTGCTTTTCAAAACTCGTAGGATAGTGCATTTCTTTGATTGTTTCTTGTACCCCCATCAGTCAGAATTTTTGTATGAATTCACTAGGTAAGTACTCAGAAAAAATTGTGTCCACCTTGTCCATCAAAGTTCGCATCTTTTGTGCGAACCATCCTGATCTAATTCCCATGAGCTCCGGATAGATAGGAAAGACCCTTCAACTATTATAAACTTCAGCTTCTTTATTTTCAATTCTCAATGTTCAATTTTCAATTTCTTCTTCAGGAGCTTCCGTTTCAATGACGTCAGGATGAGAAAAGGTTATTTTGTTGAATTTTATAGTAGGTTTACCGACGATGATATATCGTTTGTCTTCATTGATCTTGCTCGCAAGGAATCCAGAATTGAATATAGTGATTTGGCCTTTATTCCCTATAGGGTCAACGAAGCTGATATCATAGATTCTTTTGCCTCATCTCATAAAGATATTTTTCTTGACGATCTTGCCTTTGGTAGCAGTTATCCCCTTTTCATTGAAAATCAATTCATTCAAGTTTCTGATGCTCGACCTATCTTCATAGGCTCTCGGGAAATATTGCAAAAAATCTTTGACGGTCACAATTCATTGTTCAGCCAATATCTTGATGTACTTAGGAGTTGTTTTGAGAAGCTCTTTTAATTCCATGAGATGATAGTATGTATTTATAGAGTGAAAACAATCAGACCTAGAAAAGATACGTATCTGTCTCTCTTTGTCAAATGATTTTTTGACAAGAAAAAAACCGGAAGAATAACTTCCGGCTATAATCATCATTTGAAAATCTTTTTACGGACAAGATTGATTAGGTAGAATACAGATACAATAATTCCATTATAAATAAGATATCCCAAAAGTACATTTAACCCTATAGTATTATACTGTATGTCATGTATAATAAAGACAATAATACCTATGATTGTCCCTAAAGATATGACAGCAACTGGCAAGATTAGATTCCAATCCTTGGGGAAAATAATACTGAAAAACGCTCTGATACCCTTCTTAAAACTTTTTTCTAACAAAGAAACAATAGCTATAAAAAACAATATCAGTACTACATAACCAATCAATAAACTTTCAATAGCTGGCCAAGAGAAATGATCATGGATACTGGCTTTATCATACGTCCGCTCCCAAATAAAAAACCATGAAAGCTTTAGCTGAGTAAAAGTACTATCTTGGCGTACAATAGCATCAATTAGCCATCTATCATCCAAATCCCTAAGATGAGAAGGGATTATATACAAAGAAGAATCTTCAACAATCGTAGTAATATTAAATCCATTAAGCGTGATAATTTTTTCCTGATACATAACAGTATCAATACGAGCAAGTGAAATACATTCACTTCTATAAGGGGCATTATGCTTAAGGTTTTGAGCACAGAGCGAGTAAACCATACAGACTATCATAATGATAGCAAAAACATTTTTTTTCATAGTAACGATCTCCTATTTTTTAGTCTTTATTTATTTTTTGTTTATTTATTTTTTGTTTTTAGCTTATGTTTACCAAAAGCTAAAAACCAAATAGCAGAACATGCAAGTCCAGCATGCAAGCCCAGCATAAAAAACACTAAGTAGACGAACATCATATCAAATGGCCTATCTAAATGGGAACTAAGATCAATAGCCCCAAAAAAAGATACTAAAATAGCCACAACAACACCCAAGATGATTGAATTTCTCATGTGCTTACTAATAATAGGATTTCTCTTAGTTGATTTCTTTGTTTCAAATTTTGTTTTCATAATTATGTGTTTTTAGATTATTTTTGTTTTTTAAATTGTTTTTTTATCAAGCAGATGTACTAATTCTTCCATATCATCAGGGAATCATTCAAGTTGTGAATAATACATATCATCCATGTACAAGAAATACTCCTCGATGTTCTTTACAATGATTTTATAGTCATCAAGAGACCCATGTTTGAGATTGTTTTTCCTCATCAGCAGATAAAATCATATCACATGTTTGATTGTTCATTCTGTCATCATCCTTTTTGCCGTATCCTTGATAGTATGGATTTCAAACAGCATTCTCGTCATATCAGAAATTTCACGTTTGATGGCTTGATCAATGGTTTCATTGTTTTTTTTTGATCTATCGATTAGTCAGTATTCAACTAAAGCCTCGTTGAAAGCACTAAGACCATCAGCCATCTTTTTATTGAATCCACAATACATGTTATATTGGGTAAGAAGATAAAAAGTTATACCATAGCATTTATCAACAGTTCTTCTCATTCAAAAAGCGTGCAAGATCAGCCATATCCCTTGCCTTTCATTCCAATTCACCATAATAGGTAACATCCATAAAAGAAAAGTAATGTCCTACATGCGCAACGAGTTCCTGGTATGTTTCAACATCACGCTCTCTCGCCAAGAGATAAAATCATAATGCATACTTCACTAATCATTCAGTCAGGATTCTTTTGCCCGCATGATCGATTCTATGAATCTCTGAAAGCAGTCTCGTCATATCAGAGATTTCACGTCTTATTGCCTGATCAAGAGACTCTCCATTCCTCTTAGAACCCTCCATCAATCCATATTCGACCAATCATTCATTGAAAGCACTAAGCCCCTTCAACATTTTTTCATTAAATCCACAAAGTGCCATGATAATCTACGTTAAGCAATAAAAATATATTAATTGACATTTAGAAATATAATGATTCAATATTAAAAGTAAATAGATTTGATAATTTAAAGTAAATAATTATCATTATTTGATAATATCAAAAAATTATGAAACATCGACGCTTGCATAAAGATTTTAGTTTTTTTCAAAAAATATATGCTCTTCAATAAGCCAGTGTATGACAAGATATTCTTTGAACTCGCAGAGAATCAGGACCATACCATCCAAACGCTTCACCAAGCCATTGCCAAAAAAGAGAAGATATCACTCCCTAATTTTTATAAAATTATCGACACGCTCTTAGAAAATCAAATGATAACGAAAGAACAAGGGAAACTTAAACTGCACACAGCATGGATACTTTCTCTCATGGAACTCGCTAACAAAGTCAAACAGACGTATTTAGAGAACAATATCTTTAAAACAGATTTGAAAGAAGGAGGATACAAGACATTCTATGCATCATCACTCGTAGACCTAGATAACATCCGGGCAGAACTATTGAATATCATGGCGATAAAACATAAGAAAGATGAAGCGCTCTATATGTACAATGCGCATCTCTATCATATCCTATGAGTACCAGAGACGGAAACCACAAATTTCAAAAACATGCAACAACAACTAAAAAAAGTATATATGCTCGTAGGCAATGAAAGTGTCATGGATGAACATGCAGCAAGTATTGTAAGATTACAAGAAATAGAGGTGATTTGTAGTCACAAAACAAAGTTTCTCAAAGACGGCTACTTCATAAATATCATAGGTGACTATATCCTTGAAGCATATTTCCCCGACATCGTGAACCAATACTTCAAAGCATTTTTCGATACCATAAAAAACCTCAAAGACTTCAATCCTGAGGCATTCCAGAATATTTTCAAAATGAAAGTTGAATGTAAAATCACCTTCAGACGTAGCAAAAAAGACGCGGAAATGTTCAGAAAAGAGATTATAAAACAGTTTAAATAATTTATTCAGCCAAGGAAAGATTATATGCAGAGACCCTGAATTTATTCTCTTGTCAGGATTCCGTTTTTGGTATTTCAGAAAGTAGAGTCAATCCTCCATTTTGAGGTTTCCGATTATTATCAAAATTTTGGAAGGTATTGATGGTTCCAGAAAAAATAGTATTTAAGGCACCCAAGATAGCTAGATGATGGGTAATAATCAAAACATTACTATGTTTATCATTCATAATACTTTCAAGTGCATGTTTAATCCTTTGATTGACAGCCATCTGAGATTCTCAACCATTTGGTGAAGTATAATAATGCAGCGTATCATTTTCTTCATCAGAAAGATATCACAAAGGATTGATATCATTTCTGGATTCAAAATATTTAAAAAGATAATAGGGAGCGACATCTCTGCCATGATCCCTTTCTCTGAGCTCATCAGCAAGTTTGAGGACAATATCTTTTCCATAAAAACTTCATAGGATCATATCCTTCTTGGTAGTAAGCAGTGCGTCAATATCTAAATCAAGCCCCTTGATATATTTTAGAAAATAATGGGTTGTTAGTCTTGTCCTGAAGTACGGAGAAGAAACAATCAGGCTAGGGAAGATATGAGGATAGGCAGCAATGAGATCTGCATAGAGTTTACCATATAATTTACCCTGTTCTTTTCCTTTTTGGGAGACTTCCGTATAAAAATCAGGTCCTACATATTTTCTATAGTGTTTGAGTAATTCTAATGCTAAGGGATATTTACTTGGATCATCATCAGTAAGATTGACAAAATCCTTATGAAGTTGAGTGTCTTTGAGCCATACCTTATATTCATTATACACACTCTCGAGATGTCTGATAAGCGTCATATTCCTGCAATCAGGAAATTTGGTCCAAATCTGTTTAACCGGCAAAGATTCTAGTTTTTTTTGATCCAATACCTTGAAAATATCATCATTGAGGGCACCAGGATAGAGCTTTATATTTGGTCAGTCCTCAAATCATTGTTGAGGTATTGATGGGATAAGACGTACCATGAGAAAAAGATAAACATACAAAAAATATATATACGTATATCCTATGTATTTATATTATAAGAAAAGTCAAGAACAAGAGTTTAATTCAAGTCCCGATTAATAGGATGTTCGCCTCTACTTTTGAGAATTTCATTCACTTTGGAAAAATGTTTGCAGCCGAAAAATCATTTATGGACTGAGAAAGGCGAAGGATGTGGACATTCCAAAACAAAGTGTCTACTTATGTCTATAAGTTCTTTTTTCTTTTGTGCAAATGCTCATCGCAAAAGAAAGATGACTCCATCTTTCTTGTCTGAAATAGCTTTGATGACTGCATCAGTAAAAATATGCCAGCCTATATCCTTATGTGAATTCGGTGCATCCTTTCTTACCGTCAGACTTGCATTCAACAAGAACACTCACTGCGCTGCCCGTTTCGTTAGATTTCAACTTTTTGGTGGAACTATTCACATATCATCTTGAAGTTCTTTGAAAATATTTTTTAATGAAGGTGGCTGTCTCACTCCATCTTGGACAGAGAAACAAAGTCCATGAGCTTCTCACTCCCCGTGATAGGGATCCTGTCCGAGAATAACGACTCTGACCTGATCAAAAGGAGTCAGATTAAATGCATTGAATATATCAGATCATTTAGGATATATGATATGTCCAGCCTTTTTTTCTTGAAGCAAAAATTCTTTGATATGCGCAAAATATGGTTTATGAAACTCATCAGCAAGAACAGCCTTCCATGAAGTATCTATGTGGATAGCATTAGTATCAATCAACATAACAAGAAAAACAGCTAAAGCAAGAAAATAAACATTTGCTGAGAGAAAAATTATCTTTTGATGGTTGTCTTCTTGTTAGAATCCATAAGTACATAGATAGTTGAAATCAACACGATCGTATATACCACGCGAGAAACAAAACTCATATACCCAAATAGCCAAGCTATAAGGTCAAATCAGAATAATCATATCAATCATCGATTGATTCCTCCTATGATCAAAATGATCCAGGCAGCTTTTTTGAGATTTTTCATAGTTTACATGAAAAATAAAAAGAACATCATAATATAATGAATTTGGAATCAAAAAGCAACGAAAAAATAAATTTGATTTCCATATCAAAATACATATATCCAGTCTACCTAAAAAATACTATTTTTTTATTATTACTAAAAAATATGAGACCTATCTATATTATGCGGCTGAGACAGATCAAAAGATTTCGGAGATCAAAATCCAGGATGATCGGCTCTCTGGGACAACCTATTCTCTTCCTCGTGGCCTTGGGATACTGACTTGGTCCAGTGTATCAGAAAGCCGGCGGAGGGAATTATATAGAATTTCTTGCACCAGGAATCATCGCTATGAGCATTTTATTCACTGCAATGTTCAACGGGATAGAAGTAATTCGAGATAGACAATTCGGTTTTCTCAAAGAGACCTTGGTAGCTCCTGTCGCTAGATATAAGATCATGATTGGAAGGACTTTGGGCGGGGCTACGGTAGCATCTTTACAGGGTATCGTAGTATTCCTAATCTCTATGACAATCGGATTCAGACCACTAAGTCTAGGCATGGTAGTGATATCATTCATTTTTATGTTCATCATTGCAATATTATTTACTGCGCTAGGAACAGCTATCGCTTCCAAGATGGAAGATATGCAAGCATTCCAGCTCATCATGAACTTTGTCATCATGCCAGTCTTTTTCCTCTCATGAGCATTATTTCCTCTAGATGGCTTAGGGAAAGGACTTGCCTATGTAACGAGATGCAATCCGCTGACGTATGGAGTAGATGCAGTAAGATGATCGTTGATAGGAGTCAGTCATTTCTGACTGTGAATAGATACGATAGTCTTGATAGCAACAACCCTCGTGGTAACGATATTGGGAACGTATTTTTTCTCAAAAATAGAAGTATAATATTTATTTATTCTTATAGAAACACATGAACGACATCATACAAGTAAAAAATCTGACCAAAAAATTCAAAGACCTGATCGCTGTCGACGATATTTCCTTTACTGTAGGGACAGGCGAGATATTCGCGTTTCTTTGACCTAACGGAGCAGGAAAAACCACAACCATAAAAATGCTCACTACCCTGCTTCATGCTGATACGGGGGAAGTAAGCATCAATGGATTTTCTCCCTTTTCAAATAAAAACGATGTCAGAAGATCCATAGGGATCGTTTTTCAAGATCCTAGTTTAGACGACGAATTGACTGCATATGAAAATCTCACCTTCCATGCGGCGCTGTACGGAATCCCGCAAGGAATAGCGAAGAAAAGAGTCCAGGATATGTTGAATTTAGTTGAATTACGAGAGAGAAGGAATGATTTAGTGAAAACATTTTCCGGAGGGATGAAGAGAAGATTAGAAATCGCGAGAGGGCTTATTCATCACCCAAAAATATTATTTCTGGACGAACCGACATTGGGACTCGATCCACAGACAAGAAATTTTTTGCGAGGATATATTACCGAATTGAACAAGAAAGAGAATATGACCATTTTCCTAACTACTCATTACATGGAAGAAGCCGAAAAAATAGCCAATAGGATAGCGATTATCGATCATGGCAAAATTATAAGTATCGGCACAAGCCAGGAATTAAAACAACAGACAGAGACGAATTCATTGGAAGAAGCCTTTCTCAAACTGACAGGATCAAGCATCAGAGAAGAACAATCTTCAGCCAAGGATGGTATGAGATTGAATCGTAGGATGCGAGCAAGAAGATAATCATTAGCTTAAATCCCAAAGCTTAAAGCACATTTTAGACTATATCATACATTTAGCATTAAACATCAATGTTTTTTGTTATTTTCAAAAAAAATAATACATAATAGATTGCGGTTTTGAAGGACTAATACTAGGGTTGATAATAACTAATTATTTATATGTTGAATTTTTCTTACGATTCACTAAAAGGGACTAGTCCAAATAGTGTATAGCTCTACAGCAATGTGGAGAGGAAAGTCCTGACACCACAAAACAGGTAACATCTAACGGATGTTGAATACCGAAAGGGTAAATGAACGTGCCACAGAAACGTAAACTATTCAGCAGTAATGTTGAAAAAAGATGCAACGTGAGGATGAGATCGCTTAGGCGAGAACTACCTCTCCTCAGTCTCCACGATGTGGATTCGAGTGGTAAACCATACCTGGTGCAAGCTTATTCGCTTCGGCGAAAAAGTGCAATTAGTTAGCTCTATGCTGACATAGACACATTATACTTTATACAGAATCAGGCTTATTGTTTGGACACATTAGAACGATTAAACGATAGTAATATAATTTTCCTATCGTTCCAATTTCCATCGTTCACATTATCTACATAGGGCCGTAGCTCAGCGGTAGAGCGGGAGCCTCCAAAACTCCGCGCCGAGGGTTCAACTCCTTCCGGTCCTGAACTTTATTATTATTTTATACTACCCCGCAATCCTAACAACCAAAATTAATTCTTATCAAAAATATACTTGAGTTCATCCACATAAAGAGTATATTAATCATGCTTTGTTTTTTATTTTTTCAAAAAACTATCACATGAAAACAATCAAACTGATTGCATTCATCCTCATTCTCATCGGTGCATTAAACCGGGGATTGGTCGGTTTCTTCAATTTCGATTTGGTAGCATGGATATTCGGAAACATGAGTGTCGTTTCTCGTATCATTTACGCTATCGTATGACTGGCTGCTTTGTTCAAAATCTGTACATGGGGAAGTTACAAGCATAAATAATCCCGATATTTTCTTATGAGGCTGGTCCCGACTGATTCGGTGTCAGCTTTTTCATTATTGAAAACCATCAGATAATACATATACTAAAAAACGATTTACTTCCTAACATATTTTTTATGAAAATGAAACAAAAGATAGGATTATTCATAGGTCGTTTCCAACCGTTTCATCTTGGACATTTCGATGCGCTCAGTCAGGCAAAAAAACACGGGATAACTGAATTCATCATCGGTATAGGGTCATCCGACAAAGAGCATACAGCGGAAAATCCATTCACCTACGAAGAAAGGAAAACGATGATCAGCAAAATACTCAAAGCATTGAATATCAAGTTCACTATCTCTCCTCTACCAGATATGGACAGCGATGAAGATCGAAAAAATTATATCATCAAAAACCTTCCAAAATTTGATACAGTCATCAGTGGCAATCAATGGACTACAAGCATTTTCAGAAAGACAAAATATCCTATTTGTACCATCAAGATCATCAAAGATATAAAATCCACTGTCATAAGACATATGCTTCATATAGGAGACATCGAAGAATTGAAAACAATGCTACCTGGACAAACACTTACCTACCTCAACAGTATCAATGCAAGCAAAAGAGTAAAGAAATATTATCTTAACGAACACATAGGTCCAAGTTTAGCAGTCGATGGTATCATCGTCACCAAAGACAAAAAAATAGTCATCATCCAGAGAAAGAATCCACCGCTTGGACATGCGTTGCCAGGAGGATTTGTCGATTATGGAGAGACACCCGAACAAGCGCTTATCAGAGAGATGAAAGAAGAAGTCGGCGTACAGGTAAAAATCAGGAAAATGGTAGGAATATTCGCTGATTCCAAAAGAGACCCTCGTAGCCATATCATCTCCATCGTCTATATAGCAGATATCGTTTCCGGAAAACCCAAAGCAGGCGATGATGCGAAAACCATTAAACTGATATGATTCGAAGCAGCGAAGAAGACAAAGCTTATCTTCGATCATAACAAGATACTTGCATCAACTACGATATAGATAATGAGATACATAAGGAAATATTTTGTATAAAAAAAGCCCAAATAATGGGCTAATAGTATAGTATCATTAACTTTTCATAGTTATCACTGTATATAAAACGGGATAGTTAAAGAACAATTATGCTTGGGTTCCTTTGCGATAAAGTCGATGGATAATTTTGTATCCGTCGGATAGAATTGCACATCATTGATTTCAGATGGTAATTCAAGACAGGAAAGCTTAATAGTCTTATCGTCTTTATTCATCAGTACGAGAAACGATTTTTTGTTCTCATTGTATTCATCATCCCTTTTGATAACCAAGATAGTATTGTCTTCCCAGAGAGCAAAATCGCCCCAAATCAAATCTGTAGTGTATACAACTTTTTTCTTCTGAATATCAAGTATCCCTACAGGACAATGTCCATCACCAAACATGGCTGCATATTTTTCATCTTCGGAAATTCTTGTATTTATATAGAAAGCATCTTTGGGGAGATACTCCTCTTTGATCGGAATTGTTTGATGATCGAGCCATTGCATAGTATCCAAATCAAATTCTATCAGATCTGCTCTGTCCAAAAACTGGACTAGCAACATCCTGGTTTGTTGTAAAAAACGGATATTTACACTTTGACATGTAGATTCAAGAATTTTGTAATTAGATTTTTCATTGTCCACATTCCAGGCAAAAACAAAAACCTGTTGTTCTGATTCAGCTACATAATAGACAAACCAATGTGATTCACTAAAACCCACAAGGTTTAAATAAGAATACGAGTGAGAACCATGAATAACGTAATCCTTGATACCCATGATGAGTTCAATGGCCCTCTCACCATACTTTACTCCTGTACTTATTATAGCAGACGCAAAGGCATTTTTCATAGCCTCAAAACTTTTTGAGAATTTTTCGTTGTTCATATAATTTTTTATTTGATTATTTTTCTTTTTATTAATTATATTTTATATAAGCATTTAGTTAGCAATGTCAATAAAGAATACATGGGATTTTTTATTTAGACCAAGTAAGGATTTCTCTATCAGTAAATACCACTAGACGATTCGGATATTTTTTTGTAACTTTATCTTGGATACAGGTAATAAGGTTAAGATGCGATTTTCCATCATTTGAGTAAAATACTTCTGAAGCATTCGCATTCAATGGATATATTTTACTTTCACGCACGATAAAAGAAATTATTGTACCCTTATCGTCTACAACAGATATTTTATCTCATTTTACTAGCGTATGTAATTTATTAAATATCGATATAGCACCGTTTTTCCATGTTCCATAATGTCCAGCAATGACAGCACTGCCCTTTTCTCAAGGACGCGGACCGAGATTGAACCAAGCAACATCATAGGGACCCTTCGTTACTTCCATAGATCCATCAGCAGCAAGACCCAAAGATTTTATAGGAGCATTTACTTTGATCTTAGAAATTTTGAGACTTACCGGAAGTCCTGGAGTTATCTTTTTTTTAGAAGAAATATTCTGAATGAATTTGACGGATGTGCCAGTAATCAAAGTTTTTGTATTCTGACCCATAATAGGAGAGATTTTCGCATAAGAAATCTGACCAGAAAAACTCAGAGTCAGAAGAAGAATAGTTATAAGAAAAAACGCAACTACAATAATAGTTAATGAATGTTTTGATACAATTTTGGATTGCATAGTTTTTTTAGAAAATTTATAATATAAAACTTCTATTATTTTGCGACGTAAATACATATAGTTTCAGCGCATGTAGTCTCAGGAGCTAGGAAGTATTTATTGATTATTTGGCTATATCTTTTTTGTACACATCCATTTTTTTGTAGTAGAATTAATTATCTACTAATTTGTTGATAAAGTACTAACATCAAAACCCTACATACAAAG
>Ga0118677_10013749_pt1 | contig 11578 bp, 6 predicted proteins | sample AliMusrvi5mmetaG_FD_86154 | JGI IMG/M metagenome (GOLD analysis project Ga0118677, IMG submission 86154) | reverse complement strand
CGCGCACTGGGAAAATGCCGCTAAGCCACCGGCAGCGAGCCTACGTGATCATGGTGGCAGTGCGAAATCACGATCGCATCCACGTCGTTGTTGCCCGCCTTGGCGAAGAGCGGCAAGCCATCGCGGCCTTCGCGTTTGGGATGCATGCCCGCGTCGAGCAGCAGGCGGTGTTCGTCCAGTTCCACCAGCCAGGAACTTGCGCCGATGTCCGTGTCCGGGTTCAAATTTGTGATATTCACCGAAGGATTGAACCACAGATGTGTGCGGATGGACACAGAATTCAAAAGGAAGAAACCTCGACCCGCCAATCAGCCGAAACCGAACCTCCAATAAACCTGCCGCGCGCGTCGCTGAGAATTGAACGTGGCTTATTTGATGTGGGACGCCCGTTGGATTCCCAATCATTCGCGGAATGCCGCCAAGACTTTAAAGCAGCCTGCTTCAGATACTAAACTTAAGCCCGGAACGGAGCGGGGCCTATTTGGAAGCGGAAACCAGTTTGAGCAAGCCGGGAAAGCGCTTGTTCAGCTCGGCCCGCCGCACGGACGTCATGCACTTGGTGCCATCCATCTGCGTGAAGATGATGCCGGCGGCCCGCAGCACCTCGAAGTGATGCGAGCGCGTCGCCTTGGCGACGTCCAATTCGACCTCGTTGCAGGCGAGTGCGCGGCCTTTGCTTTGGAGCAGCTGGCGGACGATGGCGAGACGGCAGGGGTCGGCCATGGCCTGCATTACGGCGGGCAACGCCACATCGCGCATCGCCGGGTGGGCATAAGTCTTCACAGGGACACACTGCCATCGATTTGATAGTTCGACAATCATCGAATTATTTTTGACATCGCCGGCCGCCGGCGTTAAGTTCGACATCTATCGAACAATAGTCGGTAGAGAGAAACGAATCATCCAACACTTTTTAACTGCCAATATGCCAACATTATTTGATCCCGTCCGCATCGGCGCCTGGAGCCTGCCCAACCGCATCGTTTTCGCTCCGCTGACCCGCGCGCGGGCCGGCGCGGCGCGCATCCCCAATGCGTTGATGGCCGAATACTACGCCCAGCGGGCCGCGGTCGGCCTGATCATCTCCGAGGCGACCTCGGTCACCCCGATGGGTGTGGGTTACGCCGACACGCCGGGAATCTGGTCCGCCGCGCAAGTGGACGGCTGGAAGCTCATCACCGGGGCCGTGCATCAAGCCGGCGGGCGCATCGTGCTCCAGCTCTGGCACGTCGGGCGCATTTCCGATCCGCAATTTTTGAACGGCGCCTTGCCGGTCGCTCCGAGCGCCATCGCCGCCGCGGGTCACGTCAGCCTGGTGCGTCCGCTGAAACCGTTTGTCACGCCCCGGGCATTGGGTTTGGAAGAGATTCCCGGCATCATTGAGGCCTATCGCACCGGCGCGGAAAACGCCAGGCTCGCCGGCTTTGACGGTGTGGAAATCCATGGTGCCAACGGCTACCTGCTGGATCAATTCCTCCAGGACAAAACCAATCATCGCACGGACATCTATGGTGGCCCCATCGAAAACCGCGCCCGGCTCATGCTTGAAGTAACCGATGCGGTGATTTCCGTTTGGGGTGCCGATCGCGTCGGCATGCACCTGGCTCCGCGCGGCGATGCCCATGACATGGGCGATTCCAATCCCTTGGGCACGTTTGGATATGTGGCTCGTGAATTGGGCAAACGGCGCATCGCTTTCATTTGCGCCCGAGAATCACTCGGGGACAACCGCATCGGGCCGCAATTGAAGGCGGCGTTCGGCGGCAGCTACATTGCCAACGAAGGTTTTACCCAGGCCACGGCCAACCAAGTTCTGGTAGCCGGCGAAGCCGACGCGGTTGCGTTTGGTGTCCCGTTGCTCGCGAATCCCGATCTGCCGGCGCGTTTCCGGCAAAATGCCCCGCTCAACGCGCCGGATCAATCCACATTCTATGCCTCCGGGCCGAAGGGCTACACCGATTATCCGACCTTGCAGCAAACTGCTTGATGAAGCTGGATACGTCCATGGTGCTTTCGGTGCTGGATCTCGCCGCTGTTCGTGAAGGTGGAACGGTGGCGGAGAGTTTCCGCAATACGGTCAAGCTGGCGCAGGCGACGGAGGCATGGGGCTACCGGCGCTTTTGGCTGGCGGAACATCACAACATGCCCGGCATCGCGAGCGCGGCCACATCGGTCTTGATTGGCCACGTGGCTGGCGCCACCAAAACCATTCGCGTGGGTTCGGGTGGTGTGATGTTGCCGAATCATTCGCCGTTGGTGATCGCGGAACAATTCGGCACGCTCGAGGCGCTTTATCCCGGTCGGATTGATCTGGGGCTGGGCCGTGCCGCCGGTTGCGACGCCTTCACCGCGCAGCTGCTGGCTCGCGATCCCAACGCCGGCGACCGGTTTCCGCAACAACTGGAAGTGCTACGGCACTTGCTCGGACCAGTTGCACCGAACCAACGGGTTCAAGCCGTGCCCGGCGGCAATTCCAACGTGCCCATCTGGCTGCTGGGTTCCAGCACATTCAGCGCGCATCTGGCGGCAACGCTCGGTTTGCCGTTTGCCTTCGCCGGCCAATTCGCTCCGCAGATGATGGTGGAAGCGATTCAGATCTACCGTGAATATTTCAAGCCGTCGGCGGCGCTGGCCCAGCCGTATTTGATGGTCGGACTGCCCGTCCTGGCGGCGGACACCGACGAGCAAGCCGAACATCTGGCAACCTCTGCCCGGCAGCGGATCCTGCGGCTGATTCGCGGAAAGCCCATCTTCACGCCGCCGCCGGTGGCCAGCATGGACGGACTATGGAATGCCGCCGAACAGCGCGCCGTGGAAACCCACCTGGGCGCAGCCGTGATTGGCGGGCCAAAAAAAGTGGAGCGCAAGCTGCGGGAATTCCTGAAACTGACTCAGGCGAACGAACTGATTTTGCATTCGGATTTTTTCCGGGTAGAAGACCGCTTGCACTCGTATGAAATCGTCGCCGGTCTGTTTTTAAAACCAACAACCCAATAACGTTGTGCCTGATTGGGTGGGACTCCGTGCGACAACCATGCAGCGAAATTCTGACCGTGTTAAACTAGGGGACTTTGATCCGATAGAACCGGCGGTTCGCATTGGTCAGCGCGCCCGAATCCAGATAGTTGGTGGCGACGACGCCCGAGCCGGTGAAGGTCAAGGGGCCGCTGATATCGGCAAAGCCGTCGGCCAAATCTGCGGTGGCTTCAACCACATTGGTCGTGCCACCCAAGGCATCCCAGGAAATGAGCACGTTCTCGTTGGTCAGGATCAGCGACGTGATGCGCAACGCAGGAGTTGAGGCGCTGGCGGAAACCCCTGCCAAGGACGGAGTCAGTGCCGGAATGTTGATGACGACAACAGGACTCCACGGCGAATCGCCAACCCAGTTGAAAGCTTTTGCGCGATAAGCATAGGAGCCACCAGCGACAATGTTGGTATCGTTGTAATAGCCGGCGCACAGAATGTCGTAGCGCCTGACACTGGCCCATCCCGCAGGTCCGGTGGCCGTATTGGTCGCGCGTTCCAGTTCGGAACCTTGGGCGGGATCATTCGGCGACCAATAAAGATTTGCCGGCCCGTAATAAAGTGTGTTGAACAAAGAGGGAGCGTCCGGAGGCACTGCCTTGACTACGATGGCGGCGCAATATCCGGAAGCGCCTGTTACAGAGTAGGCACGAACCCGATACCAGTTGGTGGTGTAAGCCATCACATTGGTGTCCGTGTAATTGGCAGCATAGGCATTGGGGGCTTGGATGTTGGCGATCTCTTCCCATGCGCCAGGAATCCCGTTGGTATCCGGTGCCCGCTCTAATTGGAAACCATCTTCATCTTGCGCATAATCATACCAATTCAGATTGATCTGGTTGGTGAAACCCAGAGTGCCATAAATGTAATTGGGAGTGGCCGGCGGCAAGGTGGTGGCGCTGACGGCCGGCGAATAATCACCTTCCCCCACCCAATTGAAGGCATGGAGGCGATACCAGAACGTCGTGTTAACCGGGCGTGCCGCGTCGGTGTAACTGATGTAATTGCCGTATGGATTGGCAATGATTTCCGAGGCAATCTGTGACCAGTCACCAGGCTTGCCACTGACATCCGGCGCGCGTTCCAAGCGGTATCCATCCACCTGACCGTAGTCGTCAATATAGGGAATATATCCAAATAAATTGACCTGATCCCGGTAAACGTTAGCTGATAAATATGGCGTGGGCGGTGGTAAAACAGGCATCGCCGCCGAAACGGTGAAATCCGATTCGCCCAGCGCATTGAATGCCTGAACGCGATACCAATAGGTGGTCAGAGCAGTCGCATTGGTATCGGTGAATTCGGCATCGCTGACATTCGTCACGGCAATGATTCCAATCTCGCTCCAAACTCCCGGAATGCCGTTGTCGTCGGTCGCGCGTTCCAGTCGGAAACCGTCTTCGTCCAAAGTGGAATCATGCCAGAACAGTTTCACCTGATTGGTGGTGCCGATACGGCCCACAATCCAGTCCGGCGCGCCGGGCGGAAGAATAGTTGCGTAGGCCTCCTGACTCAGCTCGCCGTCACCCACCCAGTTGAAGGCGCGAACGCGATACCACCAAGTCGCATTCAATACCAAATTTGAATCGTTATAGCTGTTGCTGCTCTGCCCGACTTGGCCCACTTGAATCCAAGCTCCGGGTTTGCCGCCAACATCGGGAGCGCGCTCGATTTTGAATCCGTAGTTGGTTCCGTAACTATTAAAATCTGCAGACCACGACAGGTTGATTCGATCCCGATACGCTTGGGCATACACCGGATACGGCGCGGGTGGCGGCACGACTGCCACCAAGGCGGGTTCGCTGTAGTCTGAGTTGCCAAAGAGATTGAAGGCCCGGGCGCGATACCAGTTCGTGGTGAGCGCAGTCACATTCGTATCGGCAAATTCCACAGAGCTGGTATTTGTTGCGGCCACGATGCCGATCTCGGTCCAGACGCCGGGCATACCGCCGTCGTCAGGCGCGTGTTCGAAACGAAAACCATCCACATCGGTTTGCGACTGATACAATGAAAGGATCACCTCATTGGTGGAACCGATCTTTCCAGCCAACCAGGCAGGCGCGGCAGGAGGAACGATAGTGGCGTGGGCCATTGGACTGTATTCACCATCGCCCGTCCAATTGAAGGCGCGAACGCGATACCACCAGGTAGTGTTCAAGCTGAGGCCGGTATCGGCATAGGCAAAATCGCCGCCATAGGGATCGGTGGTGGTCAGGGTTCCGATCTGACTCCAACCGCCGGGACTGCCATCCAGATCCGGAGCGCGTTCAATCTTGAAGCCTTCCACGTAACCGTAATCACCAAAATACGCCGACCAGTTTACCACGATCTGATCGCGATCAGGCGAGGCCCACACCGAGTATGGCGCCCGCGGGGGCAGTAGGGGGATGGCTGCCGGGTAGCTATAATCCGAGCTGCCAACCACATTGAAAGCGCGGACGCGATACCAGTTCGTGGTCAGGCCGGTCAGATTGGTATCGGTGTAATATCCCGACACAGAGTTCGTGATGGCAATGAGAGCGATTTCCTTCCAAGTTCCGGGAACGCCACCAGCATCCGGCGCCCGCTCCAGCCGGAAGCCATCTTCATCCGCCGCCGGAAAATACCAATTCAAATCCACTTGGTTGCTCGCGCTGATCCGGCCATACACCTGATAAGGAGTCATCGGTGGACGAATCGCAGCGTTGGCAGCTGGACCCGGCAGTCCTTCGCCAATCCAATTGTAGGCATGGGCACGATACCACCAGGTCGTATTCGCCGGTCGACCGAAGTCGGAAAACTGATTTTCGTCGAAAAGCGTTTGGCTGATTTCCTGCCAATCACCGGGATTGCCGCCGACATCCGGCGCGCGTTCGATCTTAAAACCCGCCACTTCCCCGTAAGCGTAGTAGTCACCACTCCAGTGAAAATCTACCTGATCCCGATTTACCGAAGCCTCGCTGTAGTTGGGTGCCGGCGGTGGAATTACCGCCACATTGATTGGAGCAACATACGCGGAGAGTCCGACCCCGTTGAACGCCCGGACCCGATACCAGTTGGTGGTCAACGCGGTCACATTGGTATCCGTGAAACTACCGTCGTAGGAATTGGTGGCGGAAATCACAGCAATTTCCGTCCAGTTTTCCGGCACGCCGCCAACATCGGGTGCGCGTTCCAACCGGAACCCGTCGTGATCATAATAGCGATCCGACCATGAAAGATTTATCTGGTTGGTGGTGCCAATGCGCGCCACCAGCGACTCGGGCGTTCCTGGCGGAATAATCGTGGAGCTTACGGCGGGACTGTAAACGCCGTTGCCCGCCCAATTGCTGGCACGGACGCGATACCAGCGGGTGGTGTTCAAGGCGTATCCGGAATCCGTGAACGCTTCATCAAAAGTTCGGGCGATTTGCGTCCAGGCACCCGGGCTGCCGCCGACATCCGGGGCGCGTTCGATCTTGTAGCCGTCAAAATTTCCCGTATCAAAATGATAATCACTCAGGCCGTAATTCAGCGTGAACTGATCCCGGTGGGTGCCCACAGAAAGGCTTGGTTGGGGCGGTGGCAGTGCCGCCACGGCGATCATACTGCTGTAATCTGAATTCCCCAGCTGATTGAAAGCGCGCACGCGATACCAATTGGTCGTGAGCGCGGTCACCGATTTATCCGTGAAGAAGCCATCGGGCGAATTTGTCTGCCGCTGGACGCCGATCTCAGTCCAAATGCCTGCCATGCCACCTGCATCCGGCGCGCGTTCAATGCGAAAGCCGTTTTGGTCATTCGGGGTTTGATACCAGGACAAGTTGACTTGGTTGGAGGCTCCCATCCATCCATTCAGCCAGGCCGGTTTTCCCGGCAGTATCACGGTGGCACTGACCGGTGCGGAATAAGAACTGTAACCAATCCAGTTGTGAGACCGAACGCGATACCACCAAGTGGCGTTGAGGGTCAAATTGGAATCGGAATAAGCATAGCTCCATTGCCTGGAGTTCTTGACCGGAATGGTCACCAGCGGGGTCCAGACTCCGGGCAAGCCGGCTAAATCGGGTGCCTTTTCGAGTTGGAAGCAGTCTATGCCGGACGAAAATGCATCCCCTGAGAAACAGGTTAGGTTGATGCGGTTGGCAAAGGGATTGGCATTTAGGGGAGAGGGCTCCGCGGGCGGACTCAAAGTGATCGGCACTGGGCCCGCATAATCGGAAACACCAAAAACATTGGTGGACCGAATGCGATACCAATAGCTTTGCCCCGCCTCAACCTGGGTGTCCGCAATGACGACCGAGGTGCGGTTTGACCCATCCAATGTGGCGATGGTGGACCACAACCCGGGGGTGCCGCTCACATCCGCCGCCCGTTGGACCTCATAACCATCGGGGAAACCAGCGCCGACCCAATGGTAAGCCGACCAGTTCAGATTAACCCGGTTGGATAAACCGATCGTCGCATACGCATCGTATGGGATTATTGGTGGCAGCATGACCAGCATTTGGGCTTGGGCCGGATCGGTTGCTGAATCTCCCCGGCGGTTGTGGGCGCGCACTCGATACCAATAGATTTTTCCCGGCTCAACCGTAGCATCGAGAAACCGGGTAGTATTAGCTCGGAGGGTTGCAATGCGAGACCAGGCTCCGGGAACCCAATAATCTGAAGGGGCGCGTTCAACCACATAACTGTCCTCGTCGGCGCAATTATTCACCCACGTCAGCGTGGCTTGATTGGTGGTTGTTGCCCGGACTACTAAGTGTAACGGCGGAGCCGGAAGCGCCGACAGGGCCAGAAAAGAGTTGGTTTTTGCCGCGATGAAGGCCACTTGTGAAAGGCCTTCCGGCACCAAGGCCGCTCCGAATTGATTGACGCCCCAACCCACGACCGTGCCATCCGCCTTGAGCGCCAGATTGCGATTCTCACCGGCCGCAATGGCCACCACATTGCTCAATCCAAATGGCGGCATGTTCCCATACCAATAGCCATAAAAGGGTATCCATGCCTCTACGGTCCCATCCCGCTTCAGCAGCAAGTCATGGTAACTACCGGCGGCAATGGCGACGATGTTGGTAAAATTAGGCCGGGACCAACGGAATAACATTTGTCCCCAAGCCACCACCGTGCCATCGCTCTTCAGCGCCACACTGTGATCACTGGCGGCCGCGATGGCCACGACATGGTCCAAATTTGCAGGCGGCGTGCATTGGCCGTAAACGTTGTCACCCCAGCCGATCACAGTGCCGTCACGTTTTAGCGCCAGGCTGTGATTTTCGCCGGCCGCAATGGCCACGACGTTCTTTAGTCTGGCCGGCGGCGTGCATTGGCCATGAGAGTCGGTTCCCCAAGCCACCACCACGCCATCAGATTTCAAGGCCAGGCTGTGGTAGCTCCCGGCGGTAATAGTCGTCACATGGTTCAGGTTGGCCGGGAATTTCACGTCTCCGTTGGTGGCATATTCATCGCCCCACACCACCACCTTGCCGTTTTTGCGCAGGGCCAGCTGATGGCGTGCGCCAGCAGCGACGGCAATGAGGTCATCCAGCTTGGCGGGCGGGTCGCCCACCGTGCGTCCCCATGCGGTCAGCGAGAGATGACTTTGGGAACCGCGGGTCTGGGCCTGAGCCACCTTGGAATAAGGCGAGTCAGCACCATCCGTTTGTCTGCATATGCGATAGAAATAAGTGGTAGCGGAAATTAATCCTTCATCCGTGTAACGGTTGGTCGCGCCCGGCATGAAGGCGATCTGCACGAAATGTTCCGCATCGGTCGAGCGCTCAATCCGCAAAACACCTGCGTCGGCATATCGGGCTGGCCAGGAGAGCCTGATTTGCGAAGCGGAAACGGCGACTGCCTTGAGCTGTGCCGGGCGTGCCGGCAGGCCGGTCGGAACCGCCCCCGTCGACAGCAGAGGCAAACCGACGAGCATTCCCAGAAGCAGCAATAGCAACCTGTTCATTTGAATGGGGCCCTAACGCAAAACGTGAACCGACGGATATTACACTCCGCCAGCTGCTTGCTGTAAATGACATTGTTCGAAACAGCATCCAGCATTGAATCATTCGTTGGCAGACACGCATACCACCCAGCCTCCGGGCGGCAATTCCACAATGTCGTCGCTAACGGTTGTGCGTCGCCATCGTCGTTTTTACAAGCACAATGGGAGAGCCCACTGGACAGCTTGTCGCGCGAGAAATACTAAGCGGGGCAGCCTGCTCTGAAACTCTGCTCAAGTGGAGTCCATGAATTGAATTCTTGTCGATATGAGTCTTCCTTTGACCAAGACACTGGCGTTAAATTGCATCGTGCCGGCGTCCCAAACATTGCTGATCCCCGATCCGCGACCACTGGTCGAACGGCTGGGCCCTGATTTTTTCCGGCAGCTGACGGATCGCCCTGGCGTTTACCTGATGCACGATGCCGCTGGGCTGGTGCTTTACGTGGGCAAAGCCAAAAACTTGCGGAAGCGCCTGGGCAGTTATCGGGTAGCCAACCCCGACCGGCTGGGGCGCCGGCATCTTCGCCTGTTGAGCCAGGTGGCACGGATCGATTTGCAAGAATGCGCTGATGAATCGGCGGCGCTCGCCAAGGAGGCTGAACTGTTGCTGGCGCTCAAACCCAAATTCAACCGCGCTGGTGTGTGGCCCGCGACTCCGCGATATCTGGTCTGGCGCCGAACCGCACACACGCTGGAATTCGCCATCACTGAAACGCCCGACACCGGCTGGCAGGTATTTGGCCCATTCGGCAGCGGGATTGTTTATTTGCGCGCCGCTCTCGCGCGCCTGCTTTGGTTTGCTGCAAAACCATCGTCAGGCTCCACCGCCATGCCGGCAGGTTGGGTGCATGGACGCCTCGGGGAAATTGCCGCTGTCACCGGTGCGCAACAGGGCGAAACCAGTTGCCACAGTATCGAAACGGTTTTGACCAAACTCTTCGCCGGTGACCATGACGGATTCAATGCATGGATTCGAGAACAGACCAAAGTGCTGGTCCACGCTCATGATTTAGCGATGCGCGATGCCGATCTGGAAACCGTGATTCAATTTATACAGGCAAAGGCGCGGCGCACGCGACCGTTCACCACTCCGCAGCAGAGCGTCACGGGAAAACGTATGAATTTGGAGGAAACATTTCTCCTCACCATTGAGAATGGGATTCAGCCATGATCTCATCGGTTTCCAAACCCGTGCACACGATTTCGGTGCGCGACCTGGTCGAGTTCGTCCTGCGGACGGGCGATCTCGGCGGCGAGCGCGAGTTTGTCGGCTCCGACCGCGCCCTCGCCGGCATCCGCGGCCACCAGAAAATCCAGCGCTCGCGCCCGTCAGGTTATCTGACCGAACTGTCCGTTGAACACCGCTTGGAAACAGAGGAGTTCACGTTGCAAATCCGGGGACGCATCGATGGCTTACTCATCACCTCCGTGCAAGTGTTGCTGGAAGAAATCAAAACTGTGCAGGGAAAATGGAATCACGAAGCCGATCCCCTGCACTGGGCGCAGGCCAAATTCTATGCCTTCATGCACGCGCAGGAAAACGGTTTGAAGGAACTTGTGCTGCAACTCGTGTATCTGCAACTGCCCGCTGGCAAGGTGACCGAGTTTCGTCAGGCCATTTCATTCACAGAACTGTCAGATTTTTTTGCCGCAACCACCGCCGTCTATGTGGACTGGCTACGTGAACGCCATCACTGGGGCCTTGCACGCGACGCCGCCATCGCCGCGTTGGCGTTTCCCTTTCCCGATTATCGTCCGGGTCAGCGGGAATTGGCGGTGGCGGCCTATCGTGTGCTGGCCAACGGCGGCCGATTATTCCTCGCCGCGCCAACCGGCATCGGCAAAACCATCTCTGTGCTCTTCCCGGCAATCAAAGCGCTCGGCGAAGGAAGACTTGAACGCCTATTTTATCTGACCGCCCGCACGGTCGGCCGCGCCATCGCCGAGAAAGCATTGGCCGGTTTGCGCCGGGCCGGCTTGAAGCTGCGCGCCGTGACGCTCACCGCCAAGGAAAAAGTCTGCGTTCGCGAGGGGCATCCCTGCGATCCGCTGACGTGCCCGCTGGCCCTGGGTTATTATGACCGTGTCAAACTCGCGATCCGCGAAGCTTTGGAGCGAGAGGAAATCACCCGTGCCGTTCTGGGAGCCGTCGGCCAGAAGCATCAGGTATGTCCCTTCGAGCTTTCGCTGGATGTGTCGGTGTGGGCCGACGCCATAATCTGTGATTACAATTACGTTTTTGATCCGCTGGTTTATCTGCGCCGGCACTTTGCCGAGGACGGCGGCGCATACGGCTTTCTGATTGATGAAGCGCACAACCTCGTAGACCGGGCGCGCGAGATGTTCTCCGCCGAGCTGGATGGCCAGGAGATTCTGGACGTCAAGCGCGCCATCAAAAAGGCTGCCCCGCGCTGTTCCAAGGCCCTGACGCAGTTGCACACTGCGATGCGGAAACTGGGCAACGCGACTGAGCCGGACGCAGAATCATTTGAGGCTTCCGATACCGCCGTCGAACTCAATTTGTTTCCGGCGAAATCAGCGGTAATCCGGAATGCGGAAGACGGTGTCCGCACGAGCCCGGAATTTCCCGAC
>Ga0118677_10013746_pt1 | contig 11581 bp, 7 predicted proteins | sample AliMusrvi5mmetaG_FD_86154 | JGI IMG/M metagenome (GOLD analysis project Ga0118677, IMG submission 86154) | reverse complement strand
ACCTGGACGCCGCCGCCCACCACCAGCACTTCGACCAAACTGACTCCGGCCGGCGGCGTCCAGGTGCCGCTGCCGCCGGTAAACGTGACAATGTCATATCCATTGGCAGTGGTGGTGGTGGAGGTCAAATCCGCCGAGGCGCTTGGTGCCGCCGCAAACAGCGCCAACGCCCCCAGCAGGGCGGTGCCGCGGGCGAAGGGTGCGAGGATTCGTTTTTCTAACGGATTGTGGACTATTGATTGCGGGTTCATGTTTTTTGGTTGGTCAGGGCTGGATATACGAGATTCCTGTGAATGATCCGCACGGGTTTGAGCGGTGTGTTGTCGGGTCGGACAGGCAGTCTCAAAAACACTTTTCGCGAAAATATGAACCTGCGGCAACTACTCTTTAGGATAGTTCTTACAGGCGGGTGCCTGCCGCGCCGGTTCACTCGAGGTGGACGATCCCGCGGCGCAAGGACAGCCCCATACGGCCATGGTCCCACCTTTCTCGAACGGTTGTTCCGTCATGCGCCACCCACCGCGCTGATCATTGATGAGACCACGCGTTTTTTTGCCGCCGCGACGTTTCTTGCCCGCCGCCGCATTTTTTACCTGCTGGCCCCGGACAGCGGGTTCCACACCCGTCTGAAACCCAAGCCCCGAAAGTCTTTCAGGTTGAGCGTCGCGAAATCGGTGACTCCAAACGCAATCAAACTCAGTGCCGTGCGGGTGTCATAGATTCTCCTGCGGGCGAACTCCGGTTCGGCGGCCCGCTGCCACATGGCATCGTGAAGTTCCCGACTGCGGGGTGAAAACCCCAATATTTTCCACTGTGGATGATGGCGGAATTGTTCCACCACCGCGACGGCTTCAGCCGCGCCCAGTGGCAGCAGCAGCACCGCCGGATTGCGCAGCAGCAGATAGAACTCCGTCAGCACGAACTCGCTGAGAGCCACATCCTCACGCCCGGCCAAGCCGTCCAGAAACTCCCTGGCCGCCAGATGGTGGGGAGAGTCCGGGCAATAGCTGTAGAGCAGGATATTCGCATCGATGGAGATCATGGCCCGGACAGCTTCGGTTCCGCGTCAAGAAACGCCACCTCGCGCAATTGCCTGGCACTCAGGCCTTGCCAACCCACCGTCGTGGAAACCGGAAGACTCCACACACTGCCGACGGGCGGCCCCTGCCCGGCGTAAACTTCCAACAACAGTTCCGCCCCTCGCCGGAACGTCTCGGCCAACGACCATTCCCGCGCCTTCGCAAACGTGCGTATTTCCCGAAACAACTCTTCCGGAACCTGAATTTGCGTCTTCGTCATGCTGGAAATTTCACCTCACTGCAAATTGATGTCAACGTGAAAAACAACGGAAATATTTTTTCGCGGCCTCACTCGAGGTGGACGATCCCTCGGCGCAAGGCGCAGACCACGGCTTCGGTGCGGTCCTGCACGTGCAACTTCACAAACAAGCCCTTGAGGCGGAACTTCACCCCCGCCTCTGTCAGATGAAGGTGATCGGCAATTTCCTTGTTGCTGAAGCCCCTGACGAGGTAGTGCAACACCTCCATTTCAAGCTGACTCAACTCCTCCCGCGCCAGGCGTTCGGACAAGCGTTTTGCCACCTGAGCCGGCAGGCAGTCTTGGCCGGCAACCACCGCGCGGATGGCATCCAGGATGATCACGTCGTCCATATCCTTGAGCAGGAAAGTCCGGGCACCTGATTGCAGCGCCCGGAAAATATCCTCGTCGGTGTCATAGGTCGTCAGCACAATGAAACGCCCGTCGGGAAACTCGTTGCGGATGGCCAGAATCACCTCCACTCCGCTGAAACCGGGCAGGCGCAGGTCCATCAGCACCACATCCGGGCGGATGTCGCGATAAAGCGTCACGGCTTCATGGCCGTCACCGGTCTGCGAGACCACGACCATGCCCGGTTCGCTCTCGATGAGTGCGATGATTCCGCGGCGGAAGGCCGCGTGGTCATCAACCACCATCAATCGGATCGAATGTCTTGCCTTCATCTTACGCGGGGTTGACAGTGGTCGGATCGGCCGCGAGCGGCAAGCACAAGCTCACCACAGTGCCTTGGCCCGGCTTGCTGAGCACCTGCAAGGCGGCGTGCAATTCGGCGGCACGTTCGCGCATGCCCACGATTCCGAATCCCCCCTCGCTCAGCGGGGGCTGTGCCGGATCAAAGCCGCAGCCGTCGTCCGTGACGGACAAGCGCAGTTGCTGCGGCTCAAACTCCAGCAGCACCCCGATCTCGCTGGCACGAGCGTGGCTGGCGGCATTGGTGATGGCTTCCTGCCCGATGCGCAGCAAGTTGTTTTCGGTCACGGGTGCGAGCCGCCGCGCTTGGCCCTTGACCCGGACTTTCGCGGCGATGCCGCGACCATCCGTCAGGTGTTTCAGGATGCCGCGCAGCGCGGTGGCGAGGTCGCCGGTTTCCAGCACCTGCGAGCGCATGTTCCAGATCGAATTACGGGCGTCGGCCAGGCTGCTGCGGGCCTGGTCGCGGGCTTCGTCCAGCGGCGCGCGTGCAGTGGAATCGGGCGGCAGTTTGCGCTTGACCACTTCCAATTGCATGGTGATCGCGCCCAGGCCTTGGGCGAGGGTGTCGTGCAACTCCCGGGCCATGCGGTTGCGCTCGTTCCAGATGGCGGTGAATTCCGCCTCGGACTTGACGCGCGCCAATGCTTGGGCGTGAAGTCTTTGCCGCAGCCGACGCCGGACGACCATCCAGATTCCACCGCCGATGAGCGTCCCGGCCGCCAGCCACGACATAGCCAGGAACCAGCGCGTCTGCCAATAATACGGCACCACCGTGAAATCCAGCGAGGTCCCGGTATCGTTCCAAACCCCATGGTTGTTGCAGGCGGTCACCTGAAACCGGTAGCGGCCCGGCGGCACCATGCTGAAGTAGGCCACCCGTTGCGGGCCGGCTTCCATCCACGTTTCGTCCAACCCTTCCAAGCGGTAGCGAAAACGCACGTTTTCCCGACCCGTGAAACTCACGACATCATATTCGATTCCCAACTGGCGCACGCCTTGGCCTAACGACAAGTCGCCCGCATGGCCGTGCAAATCCGCAGGTGGCGGGCCGCCGGTCTCCCCGTCCTCCACCACCCCACTCTCGTAGGCTGCGACACACCGACCGTTGACGGTCAGCCGGTTTAGCAGAACCACCGGAGGTTCGGGCGGATGGTCGAGGCCGCGTTGCGGACGGATGATGGCCAAGCCGGAGGCCATCGGTATGCACAGTTCGCCGGACCGGTTGCGGGCCGCCCGCGGCCAGTTGAGGCAACTTGCCTGCATGACCGGCCAGCCTTCGCCACGCCCGCATAACACCGGGTGGACTTTGCCCGGTTTCCCCGCCGCCACGGCCTCCAACTCCGCCAGTTTCACCCGGAAGATCCCCCGGTCCCCGGCACACCACAAGCAGCCGTCCCCATCGGTTGGTAGAATCTGGGAGACCGCTTTTTCCTCAATGCCCTGATCTTTGGAGAACCGCTGGAACACGCCCTGTTTGAGGCGTCCCAGGCCGCACGTGGAGTAGCCGATCCACAGGCTATTGTCGGGCGTGACATGCAAGCAGCGAATGGCGTCGAGTGGCTTGGCAAGCCGCGGGGTTTCATCCACCAGGGATTCGCCGTGGACGCGCAACAAGCGGCCCGCCTGGGTGGCCGCCCACACGGTTCCCTCCATATCTTCGACCAAGGCACCCGCATAGTCGGGAATGGAGGATCCGAAATCGTAGGGCACCGGAAACCGGGTCAAGCGATCGTCGCGCAAACGATAGAGGTTATGCTCCATCGTGCCAAACCACAGTGTGTCGTCAGATCCGGGAAGCAACGAACGGACCCACGAATCATCACGGCCATCCGTGCCTGCAACGCCGGAAAACTCGCCGGCACACCACCGCATCAATCCGTGTCCGTGGGTGCCCAGCCAGACACCGCCGAGAGGATCGGCCGCCACGCATTCGGCATAATATCCCCGCCACCCGGGCGGCTCGGTCATTTCCCGCCATTCATCTCCCTGCGCACAGGCTAACAGCCCGTTCGTGCCCACCGCGTAACGCATGCCGCCACGGCCTTCGCAAAACGATTGCACGCCAGCTAACATGTCGCTGATCGGATTCACCAGCTCGACCGTCCGCAATCGGACTTGGATGAGTCCCGTGCGGCGGGTGCTCACCCACAGGTTGCCTTCCCGGTCGTCGGCCAAACCCAAGATGTACGGACATGCCACCGGCACCTGCCTGAACTGCTTGTTTTCATGAAGGAAAAGCGCGCTGGACTTTTCGGTGTTGCAAGCGACCCACAATTGGCCGCGACCGTCCTCGTGCAGCACGCGCACCATCCCGCCTGGCACCTCGCCCAAGGGTTCGACCCGCCCGTCTTCCCGCGCCGACCAAATCCCCGCACCGTCGCTGAACCACACGCCACCGCGCCCGGCCGCCGCAAGGCACGTCACCGGCCGCTCCCGCGTCAGCAGGGTCACCAATCGCCCGTCCCGCAGCACCCCGACCTGGCACCCGGAGGCGAACCAGATCGGCCCGCGCGGGTCGCGGACCAGCCATGTTTCATCGGTGCCGGACACGCCTGCGGCGGCTGGCCCGAGCGCCTCCACCTTGCCCTCGCGAATCCGGCAAAGCGGCACCGCCGTCGAGCGATAGGAAACCCAGATGCTCCCGTCCTTGTCTTCAGCCATGCCGCATGGCCGCTGCTGCTCAGGCAACCCGTCGCCCACCCGGAAGACCTGGACGTCCGCGCCACCCACGCAGGCCACGATGCCGGACTTGCCCAGCCACATCCGGCCGCGGCGGTCCTCGCAGATGGCCGGCGACAAGACATCCGGCAAGGCCGCTTCGGACACCCGCGGCACCGACTTGAATTCCTCGCCGTTGAAGCGAAACAAGCCCACGCGCGTCGCCACCCACAGATACCCGTCCGTCCGCCGCACCACACCCATCACCGTGTTGGTCGGCGTCCCGTCATCCACCGTCCATGAGCGCACGTAAAACGACGCCACCCCGGCCATTGGCGGCGGCATCCCGCCGGCTTCCCCGCCTCCGTCCGCCGCGAATGCGACACCCCCACACGCTGCTAAAAAAACGGCCAATCCGCGCCGCACGCGCCTGCCCGGCGATGATTGGCACACCCCCGCACCCTGGCAAATCTCCCCCCGGCACGGCCAACGGCGAATCCGCAGCGGCAGGAGGATCTGGCGGCACGAACAGGTTGCCATGAGGTGATTCAGACCGACGAACACACGCGCAGCGTAACCCGCCGCGTGCGACATGGACAAGCCGCGAATCGTCGGGGGAATCGTCCGTCAGTTTCGGCCTGGAGGGTGATCTTGCCGGGTTCAACCGGTTTGTGTGCCGTTTGACGAAGATCAGGCAGCCGATGTAGAGCCAGTGGGACTTGTCGTTCTTATACAGGTCCGCTGCGGTCGCCGTGGCGGTTACCGTCATGACACCGAGAGTCGTCGCAACCAGCAGCCAGCCTAAATTCTTGATAAGAAATTGCATCTTCATGATATCATTCATTGACAGTTGAGTCGGACGGATTTCGGCGCGAACGGCGTGATGTCGATACGATTCGCTCCAGCTTTCAGATATTTCGTCACGTCGAGGCGCAACGGTTTGCCGATGAACCCTCCAACATACTGGCCGTTGACGGTTATGCTTGCCGCCGCCTCGGGGGCGATCTCGTCCGCTTCGAGATACGCACGGGCCGGCAGCGCGGCCAACTCGCAGCGGCCGTGGAAATCGTGCGACGGCGACGGGGCGCGCGTGGTGCCGCGGTTGGCGGGAATCTCAGGATCCTTTTCCACCGGTATCGACGGATCCACCACCACCACCACCGGTACAGTTCTGTTAGATATTACAACGCGTGCCGGCAGGTCGCGCTTGTCGGGTTGGAACACCAGCAGCTCGCTTTCGTTCGGCTCCAGCGTTAGATCCACTTCCACACCCTTGTCGGTGAGCCGGTAGTTGACGGCTGTGATTTCGTTGCGCATCGGGTCCCAGCATTCCGGCACGCCGGCGGCGGCGATGCGGAAACGGAAATGGCGCGGCTCGCCAAGATGGTTCTGGTTAGTGATGAAAAACACGTTGCGTCCGGATTTCACGCGGTGCAACATATGGAGCCAGCCGCTCGTCTCTCCTTCCAGCACCTCCATCACCAACGGGATACCGGCAGCCTTGATGTCGTTGACGCTCGGAACCTCGGGCAGCATCTTCCACGGGATCCCGGCATTGAGCCTGGCAATGTCGGCGGCCGTCTTGCCGAGGGTGGCGGATTTTGTCGGTGTGAAACCGTGGCCGATCACGATCCCGCCGTGATCGGCGAACGCTTTCACCTTCGCCAGCGTTTCGTAGGGAATCACTTCCGTCCCCGGCACGATCAACACCTGATAGCGTTCCTGCTGGAGCAACACTTCCTTGCCGGATAGCTTCGCCTCTTTTTCGAACACGTCGAATGGCAGCCAGTCGCAGTCGGATAGAGAGTCCTGCAACGCTTCCGAAACCGGTTCGGGCGCAAGCACGTGTTTTCCCGCGTTGCATGCGGTTGTATAATTCTTCTGCAACTCTCCATCCACTCCGGGATTCGGCGGGAGCACTCCGGCGATCTGGCGGATGTTGCCGTTGCAGAGCATCGCGACCGGGCAGACGTGCCGGCCGCCACTGAGCATCAGGCTGAGCCGGTCCACATAGTCGGCATAGACGCGATAGAGCGGCCATCGCGGCTCATAGCCGCCGTTATAGAAGAACGGCGGACAATCGAAGTCATAAGGCGCACGCGGGTTAAACGAGCACGGCGTCTGGAAATTAACCCCGCACACCTGCATATGATCGGTCCACCATTTCATCTCGGGATAGGTGATGTCCTGGCCGCGCAGGCCGAAAATTTCCACCATCGCCAGATCGTCTCGCTTGCCGAACACGTGGGAAATCGAGCTTGCCAGTTTCGGCGTGGACCACAGCGGCTTATGAACCGGGAGCGGCTCGCGTTCGCCCCAGCGGAATTGCGACCACACGGCATCGATGCCACCCATGTCGCTGTAGCGTTGCAACCGGAACATGTCCCCCGCACAATACTCCGGACGCCAGTACAGATTATTGTGCTCCATCATGTGGCCCCTTGACATAACTCCGTGTTGATGACACCACTCCGTTATTCCGCCATACATCGTTCGTCCCCAGGTTTCAGCAAAGGCATCGAGATACTGGAATCGTGCCGCAGCTTGTGACTCACCGGCCAGCTCAAATTTGTAGGCAACGTAGGCCTTTTTCCAGTCCACGCCCCATTCTGCAAGCGTACGGTCAAGCTCCGTACCCCAATCGCCTTGCGTTTCCGGTTCGTCGTAGAAAAACCCCACGAAGGTCTTGCCGAAATCGTCTTTGAAATGGTCGTAGTGCGGCTGGTAGGCGGTCTTGATGTACCAATCGACACAATCCCTGCTCGCGCCGTCAACGCTGAGTTGCTTGAATTGGGTCAGGGGGGGTGCCTGCTCGTGGGTGAACTTCATGATCCGCCACTTTCCTGCCGGCACATTCCAGTGCAGTGAACCGGAATGGATGAACGGTTTCAGATCGAGCAGACTGTCAGCGTCGATTTTGCCGTCGTCCGTCAGGCGTCCCGCAACCGAAGCGATATAACGTTCGCCGCCATAGCCGTCCGCAGTGAATGCCTTCGGCCCTTCCGTGTCCGCCGCAATCGCAACCAGCTTCTTCGCCGCGACGTGCGGCGGCACGTTGTTGCCAACACTCTGGCTCGGCCACCATTTCTCGTCGAGGATCCACATCGTCAGGTTGTGCTTCTTGGCCGCGTCGAGGCAGATGCCGAGATCGCGGAACCATGTCGGCCCGAGCCAGTCGGTGTGCGGCCGCGATTCGACCGTGAAGGAACCGTTGCCGCCTTCGGCCACCTTGGCGATTTCCATCTCGAGCCGATCTTTCGACTCATCGCCGTGCAGCCAGAGAAACGGCGACATCGCCCGCCGCGTCTCCATGGGCAGTACACGGAACTGCTGTTCCACAGTGGCCATCGGAGGTTCGCCGGCATGAGCGACTGACAAAGCCGACAAAATCAGTCTAATTGCGATTGCTGTCGGGTTGTGTTTGTTTTTCATTCTTTTGGACTACCCAAATAATTTCATAAGGTGCCGGAGGAGATATTTTATATGTTCTCGTTGAGTTGATTTGATTTAGAAGTCAACGCAATCATTTGTGGATCTGCAACGTCACCGGGCCGATCAGGCCGGACGGATCCAACGGCGACTGCGCATTGTACGGATCACACAAGCAGTACGTGAAGCGGCCCGTCTTGAACTTTTGCCCGCCAAAGAAGCCGGGCGGACATTCCACCGTGCGCACGTTGGCATCGGCAGGCTGCTTGTCGCCGATAAGCCGGTTTGCCCAGCGGTTGACCACTTCAATTTCCAACTGGTTGTCGCCGGCTTTGATGGCGCTGGTGACTTCGACCCGCCACGGCGCGCACCACACGACTCCGAGATCCTTGCCGTTCAACCTAACCCGTGCCATGTCGTGGACCACGCCCAAATCGAGATACGTCTTTCCTGCCGGAACATGGGTGAAATCAATGGATTTCCGATAGGTTGCGATGCCGGAATAATATTTGATCCCTGACTCTGATCGGGCCGTCCAATCCTGCAGGGTGTCAAAAGTGATTTTTTCCGGACCGCCCCACTTCGGATCGAACGCAACTTCCCATGCGCCGGAAACTTCCTCGATCGTCTTCAATTCCGGGAAATTCTTTCCTGATTTCGCTGCGGATGCTTCCCCCTTCCTATCAAACACGACGAAGTAACTCTGGAAAGCGTCGAACTCCATGGGGATGGTCGTCAAACCATCGGCCCGCTCGATTCGCGGCAGCGGCCGCTGTTCTCCGGTCACGGGATCCCAGAGTTGTGCGCTGCCTTGGCCGACCCGGAAACGGCAGTCCGCCTTGATCGGAGTGTTTGTCTTATTGGATACGTAATAGATGTCCCTATCCTCGGTGCAGCGATGGCCGTAGCGCACGGAAGCACTTGCGGTGAAATCTTCCTTCACGCCCATCTCCTGCAACAGGGCCGCCGTCAGATCATAAGATGGATAAAGCGACGGACTGGGTTGCCCGCCAAGGTTCCATGGCCCCATGGTATAAGCGCCAAGAACCATGGCATCCTTCCAGTCTCCCGGTTTCGTCACCGCCTGTTCCCAACCCGGCTGGGCGGTCAATCCAGCAGACCATGACGTGTCTGTTTTGACCACCTCGCGGGACCCGTCTTTGTAGTTCAGGTCAAACGAACCGATCCATCCGGCAGGATTGGGTACGGGCCCGCCGTTGATGGCTTCAACGGCAAGAACATTGACTCCAGGACGCAGGAAGGATGTGATCGATGTCTTGACGGTGACGTTGAAATGATCGCCCGCGCTGACCTTCTTTCCATTGATCCACAAGATGAAAGAATTGTCTGCGGTCACTGAGGAGGTGGCGGATGCCAGGGCTTTCGTCGCGTCCACAGAAATAATCCGTTGGAAATATCGGGTCGCCGGCGGTGCGTTTTGGGCGGGGTTCCCTTCGGGATACCAAATCCACTCACTTTCGAAAATGGTATCGGGCCGGGCGTTCGGAACCTCCGGCGACAGTTCGCCTCCCCAGTGGATGACACCGTTCCCATAACTGCGCTTGGTCGCCGTCTTCGGCACGTCTGTGCTTCCCCAGAGATCCTTGGCAAGCGCTTGGACTTCAGCGTCGCAGGCGGGATAGCCCGAGAGGCTGGGCGATTTGAGCGGTGGCGTGCCAACCACCGTGGCTCCGGCTTTCACCAGGTCGAGTATTTTGGCGAGCAGTCCCGGGGTCATTGTTTCAATCTGCGGCAGAACCATCAGCCGGTAGGAACTTCCTCCCGGGAAAGCGATCCGCCCGACCTTCACTTCAGCCCTGGCCATGAGGATCTTCGGAGAGCATCCATCGAATCCATGACCTTTCTTGTCTGCCCACACGCCGCTGCCTTCCAGCGCACTGGGCGGAGGCAGGAAGATATGGGGCGCTCCTTCGGGAGTCAGATAGAGCACGTCGGAAACCGTGACCCCCTGGCGGAGAAGTTCCGAGCAGCGGGTAAGGTAGCGGTGGTAAGCCGACACCATGGGCCACCAGGTCTGATTGCGGTGCCAGTGTACGCCATGCGGTCCAAAGGTCAGGCCGGGCTTGTACGCATCGCCCAGGGCCTGGTGCGCGAAGGTATGGAACACGAAACGGTTGATGCCCACGCAGAACGCCCAATCACCCTGACTCTTCAACGACCACGGATAGGCATCCAGTCCTCCGTTGCAAGTGAAGGATTCGGCGGATACGATAGATTTCCCCATCACATGGCCTATGGAGGTCGATTCGAAAACACTGTAGGCCGTATCCACGGCGTTATGCCAGAACTCTGCCATCGGGACATCCGCCACCGCGCCCAGGTCGAGATCGCCAGCGGGATCCATGTCATACGGTTCGATGGAAAGCGAGAGCCCGTGTTCCTGCCCGTACTTCTTCACGGCCCCGGCATGATGCTCGAGCACCAGTTCCTGCCCGGTCAAGCGGAGGTCCCACAGGAAACGCTCAGACATTTCGAGGCTTTTGATGGCACGCCCCGTGTAGACAGGCAACCATGGCTGCGCATCATAGCCACGCCTTTTTTTGAACTCATCAAGGAGCGATGGCGTCCAATTCTGGGAGCCGGCTTCCCAGCTATCCATGTGCAGGGTGGTCAAGCCGTGCTCCTTGGCGCGCGGACCTATCTTTAGCAGCAGTTTCCCGATGTATTGGTCCAGATGATAGTTGATAGCGGCCGTGTCGAATTTGTCGCACTCCAGGCCCAGCGCGGTGGAAGGAGCGGGCCGGCTGCTGGCACCCGTGGGACGGCGGCCCATGCGGACTAGGGTCCAATCCCCAGCCGGAACCTTCCAGTTGAGGGTCCCGTCGGGTTTGAGCTGCTTCGTGAGATCCACGATCTCATTCGGCTGGATGACGCCTGACGGCGCTGGCTCCCAATAGTGTGCCGAAGTCGGCAGATAGGGTTTAACATCCTTAAATATCGAATACGGCCCTCTGAGGAAAAGTGCCTTTTCGTCAATGTCGGCAATGAGGGGTTTGCGACTGGGGAAGGCCAGAACGGCCACATCCTGGAAATACGGACTGGCCATGCTGTTGAACTGGGTGGAACGTTGCGTGGGCAGGGGAAGCGTCGCCGAATAATTCATCGGCCCCGTGATCTCGACCGAACTGTACACCAGGTGCTGCATGGATTGCTCAGGCTTGACCCAGGGGCCCCCGCTCCCTGCCCAGCCCGGGCCGATGCCGAGGGTGATATCGATACCCAGGCGTTCCGCGTCGCGGACGGATTGAACGAAAAGCTCCTGCCACTTGGGGCTCATGAATGCCACCGGACCAACCGGAGGCACGCCAACGTCCACCTCAAGAAAGATCAGGTTGCCGAGTCCCGCCGCCTTCATGGATTCCAGATCGGCGGTCATCTCCTTGCCATTGAGATTGCCGTTCAGGAAATACCAATACACCCCGGGCCGCGCGGAGTCCGGCGG
>Ga0118677_10013745_pt1 | contig 11581 bp, 9 predicted proteins | sample AliMusrvi5mmetaG_FD_86154 | JGI IMG/M metagenome (GOLD analysis project Ga0118677, IMG submission 86154) | reverse complement strand
ACTTCTTCATTTTTTTTGTTTTGATAAATACTTGATGTTTAAATACACTTCTTTAGACGGACAAAATGTGTTGATGTTACTATTTCCCAATTGCTTAATATTCCAACTGCCTGGAGTTAATCTTAATTTAACAGTTCAAATTCCGTTAGTTTCACCTTGCAACCGTTAACGGTAATTCCATGGGAAAAACATACTGCGATCAACTTTGGTATCGCCCCAATTTTTTCAATGCTCTATGCCAAATTGTTTGATATTCAAATTCATGCAAAGATTCTCCTATAGAATTCTTCTCCTTAATCCAAAGACGGGATTTGCCAGTTAGTTAAAATTGTAATGCTTCCAAAAACAGAAATTATTGATTCGCTCTGCCTCTGATTTGTCATGGAAAGCAGGTAGCTTAAAAGTGAAGATCTTATCAATTAATTAACATTAGAATTGACCATTTGACCGGTGATATGTACCAAAACTGGATGCTAAATCAGCAAAATATGGAAGAATTCTACCGCTAAAGGATATACCTTGCAGCAGCGGTCTGACAATAAATTCACCGGCTATCGCCGGATGGCTGTAGGTTGCTTTTTATGCTGCAGCATGGGTCCAGTCTGTATCAGATAGCTGCCTAACAAAAATGAACTACTTTTACACGGAACACTAGAAAAACAGCATCTGGCATGGAAAGGCTTTTGGTAGATATGGACGGGGTACTGGCAGATGTTTATGCCCGGTTTATCAGGCTTGAATTCGAAACAACAGGAATTCAACTTTCCACATAGTCCCTTTACGGGAAATTGGAAGCAGCAGCCTTCCCAAAAACCTGGATTTCTTTCCCGGAAGAAAGATTCTATTTACACAACCACACAACATCTTGTTATCGATGGAAGACTGCGTACGCGTCGAAAATTGGCAGCAACTGACGGCATTATTGTAATCCTTTGATCCCGCAGCAATCAGGAGGAAATCAAAAAATCTGACCTGTTTTTATTTTTGGATTACTCTCCTGATTTTGTATCTTTAGAAATGCTGCAATCCTGCGCTCAATACCCAACAAATGCGCTTATTATGACTGAACTGAACCGCCGTAATTTTATCAGATCGGCAAGTCTGGCAACCGGAAGTATCCTCTTTTTCTCTTCCTGCCGGAACCAGACAGGAGGCTATCTTTTCTTTACCGGTGAAGAAGCCCTTTGCCTGATCGCATTTTGCGAGCAAATTATTCCAAAAGATGACTCCCCGGGAGCAACCGACGCCGGGGTAATTTATTACATCGACCGACAACTTTCCACCATCTTTCAGTACGACCAGGAAACCTACAGGAATGGTATTCGGAATCTGCAGGGATACTGCAACAAAAAATTTGGCAAGAGCTTTGAAAAGGTGGATTTCGCAGAGCAGACCAAACTTCTGAAACAACTGGAAAACAATAAGCTCCAGGAAATTGAGTGGCCGTTGGGCAGGTCTTCCGACTTCTTTAACCTGGTGCGTTCCCACACCATGCAGGGATTTTACGGCTCTCCCATTCATGGGGGGAACAAAGATTACTTGAGTTTCAGGATGCTGAAGATCGATTACCCTCTTGTCATCGGCCAGAACAGGTATCGCTCGTTATAATATTCAACTCTTTGATTGTGTTGTATGGCAAATAAACATGTAAATGCGTTAGTAGTGGGGGCAGGTGCCGGTGGGGGAGTCGTTGCCAAGGAACTGGCTACCGCCGGAATCTCGGTAGTGCTCTTCGAACGTGGCGAATGGCCCATCTACGACGAGCATCCCAACGATGAACTCATCTCCCAGCGGACCGAAGTGCTTGGCTCACCTTTTGGCCCGGACCATCTGAAAAACCCACGCGTCCTGATTAACAAGGAGGGCAAAAAAGAGATAGCGACTCCCATCCGTGGTGGTTACAGCAACAACGCGGCTTGTGTCGGTTCAGGAACCGTGAGCTATGGTGCCATGGCCTGGCGTTTCATGGAGGAGGATTTTCAACTTAAAACAGTTTATGGCGCTGTAGCGGGATCCACGCTGGATGATTGGCCCATCACTTACCAGGATCTCGAACCTTGCTACGAAAAGGCCGAATGGGAAATTGGCGTTTCGGGCGACGATACCCAAAACCCTTTTGCCCCTCCGCGGAAGAAAAAGCAACCAATGCCGCCTTTTGAATACAACCAGGAGGCAAGGGTACTTTACGATGCCTCCAAAAGGCTGGGCATGCATCCGTTTCCCCTGCCGATGCTACGGAATTCCGTTCCCTACAACGGTCGTGCCGCATGCATTCGCAACCGCACCTGCTGCGGGTATGCCTGTCCGGTCAATGCCAAAAACGGAAGCCAGAATACAGTAATCCCGGTGGCCATGGCTACCGGCAATTGTGAGGTCAGAACCGGCAGCAAAGTGGTAGAAATCATGGTGGACGACCGGGGCAAAGCCACCGGAGTGAAATATTTTGACAAGAATGAAAAGCCTCAGGTTCAAACTGCGGATTTAATTGTTGTTTCCGGTGCGGCCATCGAGACGGCCCGTCTGCTCCTCAACTCCAAATCCAAGCTTTTCCCTCATGGAGCCGGTAACAATTTCGACTGGGTAGGCCGGAACCTGATGGGACACGCCTACACTGGTGCTTATGGATTGTTCGACTGGGATATTCTCGATTTTTCCGGCCCAGGAGCCACTGTTGCCTGGTGCGATTTCAACCACCACAACCCCGGAATCGTCGGTGGCGGATTGCTGGCCAATGAATTTAACCGGCTTCCCTTCCTTTATTGTGGTGTTCGTCCTCCGGGTTCAGAGAGATGGGGAAAGGAACACAAAGATTTCCAGCGAAACATGTACCACCGTACAGCCCAGGTGGTCGGCCCGATCCAGGAGATGCCCATGTACGAGTCGCGGGTAACAGTTGATCAGGAAGTCAAAGATTTTTGGGGAATACCCGTAGCCGCCCTCTCTGGTGACCGACATCCGCTTGACTACGAACACTGCAAATTCCTCTCTTCAAAAGCGGAAGCCATTCTGAAGGAAGCCGGAGCCTACCAGACATGGCAAAGTGTAGGTGGACAAGGTGGCCCCAGCGGCGGACAGCACCAAAACGGGACAGCCCGGATGGGCAATGACAAAAATACATCGGTCGTTAACAGATACGGACAGGTGCACGAAATTGACAACCTGTTTGTTGCCGATGGAAGCATCATGCTCAACGGAGGCGGCTTTAACCCTGCCTTAACCATCATGGCGCTTGGCTTTTGGGTAGGAGGGCATATCGCCAGAAACTTTGCCGGAACAAAATTCAAATAAGATGAACGTTAAAAGAATTCTGATCATTCCCGCAGTTGCCTTGATTGGCCTCACTTTGATCTTTGGAGGATACGCACAGTGGAATTCGGCCAATCCCGATAAAACATGTGCAAGTTGCCACGAAATAAGCCCCTCGGTCAACTTGTGGCATGAGTCGTCCCACCGTAACATTGGTTGCACGGAATGCCACGGCACGGCCATCAGCAACGGTTTTCACAGCCTCACGGAAAAGGTCAACATGGTATTTACCCACCTGGAAGAAGGAAAAAGGCACGACGAAATCCGGATGACCGAAAATCAAGTGCTCGAACTATCCGAAAGATGCGCCAAATGCCACCAGTCTGAATATGCGAAATGGCAGTCGGGCGGTCACTCAGCCAACTATGCCAACATCTTCATGAATGGCTTGCACAATCAGAAAGAGAAACCTTACTGGGGTTGCCTTCGGTGTCATGGTATGTTTTATGATGGGAATATCAATACTTTACTTCAAAAAACACCAAACTCATCAGGTGAATGGTCCTTCCTTAACGGCGGGATAGCCTCGGTTCCGACCATTCCATGTCTTGCCTGCCATGGCATTCATACCGGTAACGAACAACTCGGTATGGCCACCAGACTTGACGATCCAAAGGAGATCTCTTATGCAAGGCCGCTCAGATATACCTCTCTGGCCTATTACATCAGAGCCGACCGGCGGCACATCCGGGCCGATCTATTGACAAAAATCGCGATGTCCGATCTTGGTAAACCCGTCAAAGTGGCCGACGATCCGGCCACCAGACTCTGCATGCAATGCCATTCTCCCAATTTCAAACACCAAGCCGGTTCCCAGGATGATCACACGCCAACAGGAGTCCACGAGGGATTGAGTTGCCTTGCCTGCCATGTTCCCCATTCAAACGATGCCCGCAACTCCTGCAGCCAATGCCATCCTGCCATTTCCAACTGCAAACTGGACGTTACCAAGATGAATACCTCTTTTGCCGATAAAAACAGTCCAAACAACATCCATTCCATGAATTGTCTGAGTTGTCATGCTGATGGAAAAAAACGGAAATCGGCAAACATCTTGAATTAAATAAAGAATGAGGTCGTCTCAAAAGGTTGAGACGACCTCATTCTTTTACTCCAAAATATTGCGCAGGTAATCGATGCATTTGACAACCTCTTTCACGGGATCAGAATCTGGTTCTATGTTGTATTCCAGTTCTACAAATACATCGATGGGCCATTTCTCTTTTTTAAGCAAATGAAGTATGTCGGCAATCGGTGTTTCCCCCTGTCCGAACGGTTTGTTGGTGTTAGGGGTCGCATGATTGGGCCCGGTCTTGTCCTTCATGTGGATCATTGGGATCCGGTCGTGGTATTTGACGATGACATCATTGGGGTGTTTACCGGTGGCGCCGAAGTAGTGCCCTACGTCCAGGTTGAGCCTGTTGGCCGGTGAATAGGAAAGCAAAGTATCAATGTCAAACCCCGGCTCTCCAAATTGTCCATGTGTGTGGTAAATAGCCAGACTGTCATGCTTTTCGGCAAATTTGCCCAGCCGCTTGCAGGCAGCCACACTGGCTTCATCCGTAATCCCATAGGCTCCCAACGCCTTGGTTGCGTTGTAGGCATAATCAATCTCTTCGTCCGACCAGCTTGACGGGACAAACTTGGCAATATGAATATCAACTCCGGCTTCGTTGTACATCTTGCGCACATCGGCATACTTCTGCATCGGTAGCGACAAACGCCATTTGCGTTGCTCCTCCCTGGCAGCATCGGCAGCCCTGGCACGCTCAGCCTTTTCCTGGTCAGTCAAATTTTCGCCACTCTTCGGCCTGACAGGACCGGCAGGAATGCCAAGACCCTCTTCAAGCACACTTCTCATTTCCAGTGCATTGACTCCGGCTTTCAGGACATATTCCAGTGTCTCTTCGAGACTGTGCGGAATGGCCCGGTAAGAATAAGTGGTGATGCCCAGTTGAACACCATTCACTTTTGAATTGGGTTTCTTGCTCCCGTTTGCAAACGAGTAATGAAAAGGAACCATGGATACAGCTGCGGCTGCCGCAGTGGTTCCTAAAAATTTGCGTCTTGAAATAACTTTGTTTCTCATATTCAACGGGTTTTTGAAGGAATTCGAAGAAATTTGAATCAATGAATTTCCGATTAATAATCGAAATTACAATTTTTGAGTCAGTTATTTTTGATTCTCAACCATCAGACAGATAACTGCATATTTGGGAATAAGAAGTTTGATATTACCATTGATAACCGTAGACCTCGGCTGAATGGATTCATAGTTTTCAGGACCTCCCGCAACAGCAGAAGTCGTCAAATTATTCACATATACTTTGGCGGAATAGAGTCCATTATCAGTTCCACCTGTCAGTATATGAGTGTAATACCTGCTGCCAGGTTTGAAATTTTTAAGCGTCAGCTCAGCCACCTGATCCGTATTGCCTTTGTTAACCAGAATGATACCTGCTTCACCGGATGAAAATTGGGAGGCGTATGCTACAACATTGCTGTTACTTGAAGTGGTCTCAACCATTGTGTCGCCAAAGTATTTTTGAAAAAAATACAGGTAATAAAATGCAGGACGGGGAGCATATTTTGCCACTCCGGGCTCATCACCGAAGGAGAAAAGTCCATGGTCATTCCCGTTGTCGTATCCGTTGGCGAGGTCCCAACGGACAGCTGCCTCGTACTTGTTGGTTATCAATTCGCCAAGCATCAGTGTTGCGTGCATTCCGGCTATAAAAGATACCATTTGTTTTGAACCCTCGGCAAAAATGTTCCATTCAGTAAGGAGAACGGGAACCACCGGCTTATTTTGTATGGCAAGTTCAGCCTGAACATATGTCTTGTAATCGGCAACTTTTGGAGGAGAATTGAGTATTACATCCGGTGTGGAATTTGTCTGGTAGGGCGTGAAATAGGAATGGACGATGCAAAAATCAATTTTGCCACCTACCCTTGCGAACAAATCCTTGTTCCAGGTTGGCATGGCGGTGTTGACTTCCTGATCACAGACTACACCAATGTTAATATCTTTCCCTATCTGTTTGGCTGCAGCCCTCATAGAATCAATAAAAACGAGCGCATGCCTGCCGTAAAGATCTCCTGTAATCCTTTTGGGCTGACCATCCTTGTTAATCGTTTGATCTATTTCATAGCCCGCTTCCCATGAACCGGAGACTTCGTTCCCAATTTCCCAAAACTTGCTTTTCCCATTGTCATATCTTACCCAATCGGCAGCCAGATGGGCCGCCTGGGCCACAGGATTGGAACTGGTACCATATCTGGCATATCCATAATTGACAGTCACCATGCCGGTGGCTTCGGTCATCTGCATCATCTGGTAATACTGGTCAACACCCATAGACCAGTTTTCAAAATCGTAAACCCGTTTCCCAATCCATGGTGAAATAGTAGATGGTATATCGGTAAGCACCGGATCGCACGATGTCATCACATAATTATCATAAACCCCTTTTCTGTTCCAAAAGTAGACATCCGAAAGACTGCCACCCGGAATGCGCATAACACCCATTTTCAAATTGTTCATGTTTTTCATCAGGGCCGCATCATTTTGCATCCAGCCGGTAAAACAGTTGGCATTGTTACCTGTTACATATTTCGAAACCTTGGTAATCCGTTTGGAGAAATTTACAACGACATCCAATCCTTTGTTACCCGCATATTGCGGAACATCGTCATAAACTGCCGGAATCTGAGCATTCTTTGGGGACCATGCCCCAAAAGGAAGATCGGGAACCGCATTGGGTGTATCGATGACAACAACCGGAGGTGTCACAACGGGTGAAGCTTCAGGATTTTTCTTGCATGAAACAATGCAACTAATGATAAAACAGGATAATAGAAAATAGTATGGTTTGCCAATAAAGTGCATTTGGAACAAATTTTGATACTCGGTAAAATTAATTTTTTTATTTCAGGCTATTCTATGATTACAAAATTGTGGCTGTCTCAAAGCCAAACTGCTTCAAGACAGCCGCAATTCAATGGGTTAAGTTACTTAATTAACCTAACCGGGTGTAATACAAAAGAACTACCGCATTCCGATATGATCTAACCAAATATTTCCGGCCCATCCTTCTTCCTGGAAAATCAGATCGGTAAGTGTGCCAACATTTCCAAGCGAAGCTTTTGGGATTCTAAATTCTACCCATTTCCCTTCCTGTATTGGAACCTGATAGGCTGAGCCCCAGTTTGCCATCAACTGAAGTTTTTTACCATCGGTGCCAGGTCCACCATATACAGAGAAGGTATATTCTGTGTAGTCTGCAGTGTTGCAACTGCCGTGAAGGGCAGCAGCACCCCAGGAACCATCGCAGGCAAATTTCAATGATTTGTCACCATCCCTCACAAATTCGGTATTGTTCGGATCACGCGCTCCACCCCAACCCCAATCGGCCCAGCCGTTCAGGTATGAATCCTCATAGATGGCGAAACCAAGGGGAGCAAGATCAGGAAGGTCGCCGACGATCAGCATCTTCATCGGTGAATCGACAGTTACCCCGGAATAGGCAACCAACGTGATGACTCCTTTGGTTGCGGTTGCAGGGACCTTGAAGACCAGTTGTGTCTGGGTCTTGGTAACAAAAGAGGTGATGGCAGTGGTTGACCCTTTTACCCACACTTCCTTGGTAAGATCAAGATTGGTACCTGTAACTGTGAGGTTGGCCCCACGGTCAACAGGAATCGGTGCGATGCTAACCACAACAGGTAAAACTACGTTTAAATCCTTGTCAGAAGTAAGTGATAGGGGTTTCGTACCACCGGTATTGATCACCAATGGGCCTGATTGCGCTTCAACAGGCACTTTAACCACAAGTTGGGTTAACGATTTGCTTACGAAAGTCCGAACTACCAGATCTTTGGTAAACCAGACTTCCGATACCCAATTCAGGTAATTCCCGGTAATGGTAATATTATCACCCGGACGGACAGATGGTGTAATAGATGTAATCGTAACCGGCACCAACAGATCCAACACAGTTTTTGAAACAATATTACCCTGTGATGTTCTGAGCGTAACATTACCCCGTTCCGTTTTTTGAGGAACGATGATCACAATGTTGTCTGAACTTTGGCTGATGAATGCGGAACTTTGTACACTATCACCTTTTAGTACGATCGAAGTAACCTTATCAAGGTTATTCCCGATAAAGGTTATCTGATCGCCGAGTTTCACTCCTGAAGGACCAAAACTTAGTAACTCAACCATTCCGTTATTGGCATTTGAATCATCCTTTTTACAGGAACTGGTTGCCACGCCGATTGACAGTACTATACCTATCAACCAAAGCAAGCGAATGTTATGTTTTATATTCATTTTTTAAGTTATAAAATTTAGTTTTTACTTCTTGAGCGTTTTGGGGACCACCCTGAAATTGTCGAAAGCCATATCACAATCAAAATCACCCGGACCCTGACACAATATCCTGGTCCAATAACCATCAGGATTGACAGATAGTTTTACTCCCAAAGCCTCATAGGAGGCAACTACTTCTTCATAAGGAATGACGACAGTTTGCCATTGTCCTTTGGTGTCATAGGGTGGCATCCATTTGTAAGCATTATTCAACTCGGCATTTAAACCTACATTCAATAAGATGATACTGTTGTTGTAGGGTTTAATTGTATTTACTTCAAACTTCAGATTGTACAAGGCAGGCTTAAGGATGGCTTCATCAGGGATGTTTTTGCTGATATCTCCCATTGCAGAAGCAGGACCGCCGGCAAATTCATTCCAGCTCCAGCTACCGAATTTCTTCGTAACGCGGATATAATTGCCGTTAATTGAGGGAACATCCGGGGTACCAGGGCTGTTGACAACATAAGCAGCATTCCACCATCCGGTATAGGGATCACTACTGATGAAAATATTCCTATTATCCCGGAACCAGAAATTTGATTTGGTTGCGCCAAAATTTGTGGTCACCGTAATTTGTCCCGGTTGTGCTCCGGCAGGAACTTTAACTTTAATGATCTTTGGATCCACAGATACGAGCTCGCCAACAGAACCTCCCTGGAAAGTAACCGAAAGCGGTTTATAAAAGTAATCGCCATTGATTGTAGCAGTTCCACCGGCAAGTACATATTCACATGTCATGTTGGAGACAATTGGCTCCGGGATCAATACTTTAAAAGGGTATTTTAAAGTATCCCCATTGGCAAAAATGATCTTCAGTTTGTTGTCAATCACTTCTGGGATGACCGTAGGAACACTCACCAAAATAGTCGTACTTGTAATGTAAGTTGGCGTCAAAGAAGCTTGCTGGTCGTTGAACCATATTTGGCTTGCTTCCTGAAGATTCACTCCCATAATAGCGATCAGATTACCCTGGTACGCACCCACCAGCAACGAATCCGATTTTGTCGGATCGGTAACCCTGATGTAGGAGATGCTTGGAACACCGCCGTTCGGACCGGCATCTTCTTTCTTGCAGGATGAAAAATTCCCCATCAGCATGATTGCTACAAGAAGCAGGGGGATAAATTGATATGTTTTTTTCATATGTCTTTGAATTAAAAATGCTTTTGGGTTTACTTACTATAATAATCTACCGGAGGTTTCCTTAAGTTGGGAGCCTGGCTCATTTCTGCAGCAGGAATAGGAAGAAGGAAATTACCGTCGTTGGCATTAATCGTTCTGTCGGTTGTGGCCCATGCAGTCTTGCGAATGGTCCATTGTGTAGGATTCGGGAAAACGTCAGGTATAACGCTAAATAAACCTCTGTCCTGCTGATTAAGAATTGCATAGGCTTTGGCAGGATTGTAATAATGGAGACTTACCAAATCGTACCATCCCATTCCTTCCATGGCAAATTCTACAATTCTCTCTTTGAAAATTATATCACTTGTCAATGGACCTGCAATAGAAGCCAATCCAGCCCTGGTGTGCACCAGATTATAATAGGCCAGTGCTGTCACATCGCTGGTGGATGCATTGTTCCCAAGTACGGCTTCAGCATAGGTGAGGTACATTTCAGCAAGGCGCATCATGTAGGTATCCTGCGGGTAACGCTGTGAAGAGGCTTGTCCGCCCATATCCACGGCTTTTCCGCAAACATATTTTTTGATGGATGCAAAACTGACATCACCCGTACTGTTGGGGAAAATCAGCTTTTGGTTCACTCCGTTCAATGTTTGGGTGATTTCCGGATAATAAGCTCCAGGTAACATAAAAGTTGCCTTCAATCGCTGATCCAGTGTCCGGCCTTTGAGCACAGTATCACCCAATGCCAAAAAACCCTCATATTGTTTCAACATCCAAAAGGTAGCGCTTTTGTCGCCTCCCCAACCATCGCCTTCGGAAATATCGGCACTGTAGGCAAGATAAGCCTGGGTAGAATTTTGGGTGCCCCAAACTCCCGGAAGGAAAATCCATTGAAGTTCGAAGAGTGATTCGGAGTTGTTATCGTACGGATAGGTGAAGAGTTTGGCATAGTCGCTTAACAAAGAAGCCCCGCTCAACTTGATAACCCGGTCTGAATAGTATTTTGCACTGTCAAGGAAATTCTGATTTCTCACTCCTCCTTGTGATTCTACCCCGGCCCTGGCCAGGTAAAACCTTGCCAGCATCGCCTCTGCCGACCATTTGGTGACCCTGCCGACAGCGATCGGAGTTTCTGGCAGATCATTGGCAGCCGCGCGCATCTCGTTGGTGATAAATTTCCAGACACTCTTGGCTGTGTTTCTTTGAATGGTTGTGTCGGAAAGTAAAGTCAAATTATTTTGGATGATCGGAACATCTCCCCAATTCATAACCAAATAACGGTAAGCAACGGCTCTCATGAACCTGGCTTCTGCAATGGCAAAATTTTTAATTTTTGCTGACACACCTGAACCGGAGTAAGTGTTGATGTTGTTGATGGCAAGATTCGACTGCCCGACCACAATAAAAAATGCCCTCCATGATGCACTGTTCTCGCCGTTTTCAGCGGTTGTATTGAACAAAACGTTCCCCCTGTCGTTGTATGCCGAGTAGGCAGTCCCGGCCCTGAAATCACCAAGGTTGTAAGATGCTTTATCGTTGTAATCGAACCATACCTGGTTGTAAAGCAAAGATGTTGAGGCCAGGACTTCCTGATCTGTTTTATAGAAGTTTGCATCCACAATCGAATCCTTGGGCGGCCTGTTTAAAAAATCTTTGGAGCAACCGAACAAGAGAAGGATTGAAAGAAATGGCACAATCCTTAAATATATAGGTTTTAAATTTTTCATATTTCGAATTATTTAAAAGTTAATCAGTAAATTAAAAGTATAAATA
>Ga0118677_10013744_pt1 | contig 11582 bp, 10 predicted proteins | sample AliMusrvi5mmetaG_FD_86154 | JGI IMG/M metagenome (GOLD analysis project Ga0118677, IMG submission 86154) | reverse complement strand
GTTTGAGGGCGTCGCGGGTGCGGCCGAGACGACCGGAAATTTCGGCGAGGCTTTCGCCGCGCTGGTAATGGGCGAGGAGGATTGAGGCGTCGCCGGCGGGCAGTTTTTGCAAGCAGGACCTCAGGGCGAGGTGGCGGTCCTCAAAATCGCCGAGTTGTTCCTCCGCTTCGAGGGCGACGAGTTCGAGCACCTCGGGATCCAAGGCGACCAAGCCGGCGCGTTGGACGCGTTTGAGGTGGGCCATGGTTTGCCAATAGGCGACGCGAAACGCCCAGGCTTTGAAACTGGTGCCGGGTTCAAAATCGACGAGTTTGCGGCACAGCACCAGATTGGTTTCCTGCAAGATGTCCTGCGCCGCCACGCGATCCGGGTGGATCGTGAGGATGTATGCATAAATGGCCGCCTGATAACGGGTGATCAGGACGACAAATTCGGTTTCACTCAATGACTTGCGGGACATGGCAGGCGCGATCCGGTGCAAGATGCCTGCGCCCGGTGATCCGGTACGATAGCACGGGAAGACCGGGTGGTGAGGAACGAAAACGCCAAGTGGCCGCCGCCGCTCAACGGCTGTGAGCACTCGGCAGACTTCGGGGATGCGGACTCGCTCCGTTAAATCCGCAGTTGTAGCGACGGATTCTTTTGAACCGATTACGGGTTTCAGACATGAGGCTCCGGGCAGGATGCCCGGACCACCGTGCCTCGCTCACGCTCGTTCAAGGAGCCGGGGCTGCCGGAGCGGCTGCCGGAGCGCCGCCGCCACCCGTACCGCCACCGCCGCCACCGCCGCGACGACTGCCACCCCAGAGGGATTTGCCATCGGCAACGCGTGCTTTTTGATCAGCGGTGAAGGCATCTGAACTTTGGACATAGTCTTTTGCGGCAGTCGGATCTTCCTGGATCCAGCGCATGGTGGCCACGCTCAGGGAGCGGCTGCGGCTATTGTCATCCGTGATGGTGGTCGCCAAGGCAACCAAGTCGGCCGGGGCAGTCTTGGAGTTGCTCATGATGTAGGCCGAAGCGGCGCTGTCGCGCACCTCGCCGGGTTGCTGGGTGTTGACGTAGGCGAGCGCGGCGGCGGGGTCCTGGTTCACCCAGTTGGGCATGACTTCGCGCATGGCACCGCTGGCTGCGGCGGGATCGTTCTGTTGGAGGAGCCAGGCGGCGGCAGCCGCGGGATCTTGGCGCGACCAGTTCAGGGCCAAAGTGGATACGGCGGAATTGCGATCATCGCCAACGGGCAGCGCGGCGATTTTTTCGGAGGCCAGTTGCGGGTTGTCCTTGGACAGGCCGGCGATGGCGGAGGCCATCGCGGACGCCTGCTGGTCGGCGGGCAACGAGCGCACCCAGGCTTCCGCGTCGGTGAAACTCTGACTGCCCCATTTGCGGGCGATGTCGTCGTTGGCACTGCCTTGGCTGGCGGCATCCATGCTGGCCACCATGCCGGCGGCCTTCCTCGGATCGGAGCTGGCGATTTCACCGATCACCGATGACATGGCTGAGCCCTTTTCGCTGCCAGTCAGAGTCCCGGCCCAGGCAAAGGCCGCGCTCGGGTCTTGCCGAGCCCACTCGGTGGCGATTGTCGAGGCACCGCCGCCACCGCCGCCGCCCGGGCCGCGGCCGCCCATCATGCCCATCATGGCAAACTGGCGACTGTTAGTCGAGTAGTACGCGGCCGCATCCTCGGGATTCTTGCTCGCCCAGGCTTGCAACACGGTGGGCCGGACGAAATTGCCGGTCATGCCCATTTTTTGGGTGTAGGCCATGGCGGCGGTCGGGTCGGTCTCCGCCCATTTTCCAAACAGCAGGAATGAGGCCATGATGCGCTCAGACATCGGCAGGTCCTCGAGCTTGGCGGCTTCCGCCTCGAGCTGCGCGGGGGTCAACCCGCTGTAATAATTGATGAGGGCCTGAATCCGGTCGGTTTGGCCGGGCGAGTGCAGGATTTCAGCGATGCTGCGGGCGCGGCTGCCGCGTTTGGCCTCGGAGGTGCTGGCTGCGGAGCGGCTCGTCGAATGGCTGCGCTGCGCTGGAGTCTCGTCGGATGCGGTGGTGCCGCTAGAGGTGGTGTTCTTGCCGGCGAGGAAGCCGCCGAGGGCTCCGAGAATCAGCGCGGCTGCGGGGAATATCCAGGGATTTTTCATGGTGAGGTATGGTTGTTAGATGTGGCCAGTCGGGCGATTCAACCGACCCGGCCGCGAAAAGTTGCCCTATTTTTTGGGAATCGTGTGCAAATCCAGTTCGATTTCCGGGCGCTTGCGTTCGCCGAGGCGTTCGATTTCGGCGAAGAAGGCGCCGAGGATGCGTGCGTCGGACAATTGGCCGGTGAACCAGGCTTCCAGATCGAGTTCGCCGGCGGCCAGGTCCAGGTTGAGGGTGACGGAGGTGGCGCCCTTGCTGATGGCCATTTGCACCTCGCGCCTGCCGCTGCGAATGTGGACGGTGCCGGCCTTGAGCTGGCCGAGTTTCGTGCGGTCCGCCTCGGTTGCTTCAGCGGGGAGCGGCGAGAGGGTGATGCGGTAATGGCCGGCGGAGGCGGCGCGCAGTTTCCAATGGCCGGCGGTTTCGGCCACGGCCACGCCATCGCTTAGGGCCTGGAGCTTGCCGCGGAGTGCCGCTTGAGTTGCCACGCTGGCGGCCGACGCCGCGGAGTTCAATTCGCGGCTCGGCCACCAATCGGCGGCGGTGAGTCGGACCACCCGCTGGTGGGGGCTGCCGATGACATAGCGCACCGGTTCTTGGACGGTGGCGCGGATGCTGTTCCACCAGGTGCCATAGGCGCCAAGCAGGTGAGCCGCGACATCGGGGTGTTGCTCGAAGGCATTGGTGTGCTGGCCCGGATCGACCGCCATCTCGAACAACTCCAAGCCGCTCAACAGCCAGCGCTGGTCGCGCACGGCAAAGCCCTGCGAGCGGTAGCGCTCCGGCGGATCATCGCCGGGCCACTGACCGACGTGGGTGAAAACCAGCCGGTCCTCGGGAAACGCCGCAGTGCCGAGCAAAGCGGGGGACAGGTCGAGACCATCGCCGGTCCAGCCGGGCGGCGGCGGGACCGCGCAGCAAGCGGCGAGGGTTGGAAACCAGTCGAGGGCTGAGGTGAGCGAAGTGACGACGCGTTTGGCGGGAATGTGGCCGGGCCAACGGATGAAGGCGGGGACGCGGACGCCGCCCTCGTCCGGGCTGCCCTTGATGCCGCGCATGCCGGCATTCCAGGCCCCGATGGCCGAGCCATTGTCGCCGAGGAACACCACGACAGTGTTGGATTCGAGCTTGAGCCGTTCCAGTTCGGCGAGCAAGTCCCCCACCCTTGCGTCGAGATCCTCGATCATGGCATAAAACGAGGCGGTGGGCTCTTTCAGACCGGCTTTCAAAAAGCGTTCCGCCGCACCGGCCGGAGCCTCGTAAGGCGCATGGGGAACATTGAGCGCCAGGTACAGAAAGAACGCCTGCTGGTCCGCGGCGCGCGCGGCGAGCCAGCGCTTCGCCTCGGTGAGGAACACCCGTGTGCAATAGCCCGTGGTCTTTTCCCAAGCGGCATTGCGCCGGATCCACGGATCGACGTAGCCATTGCCCCAGTGGTCCGGAGTTTGGCCGATGCCGCCGCCGCCATGCACAAACACGTCCTGAAACCCCCGGTCCTCGGGGCGGCAGGGATAGGCTTCGCCGAGGTCCCATTTGCCGATGATCGCGGTGCGGTAGCCAGCCGCCGCCAGCACTTCCGGCAGCAGCGGCACATCCGGGCGAATCAAATTGCGCCCCGCCACGGTGTTGCTCACGCCGCAGCGGAATTCGTGGCACCCACTCAGGATCTCCGCCCGCGTCCCCACCCCGCTCGGCGCCGCAATGCAGCGGGAAAAATCCGTGCCAGCGGCGCGCAGACGGTCAAGGTTGGGTGTCCGCACCTGCGGGTTGCCGCTCGACGACAAATCACCGTACCCCTGGTCGTCCGTTAGAACCAGCACCACGTTGGGACCCGCCGGCGCAGCCCGCAACGAAACCATCGCGAGAAATGTCCCTGCCAGCAACCGGAGCGCGTGAACCATCACCACCATCAAGCCACCGATGCCCGATGCCCGCAAGTGCTTTGTCGCCAACGGAGCGCCTTGTAGTTGACGCTTCCAGCGGCAACTCATCCGGCGGCATCCTTCGCGCTGGCCTTTCAGCTTTTCAGGAGCTTTTTTCCCATCGCCCTACCCGTTAAACGGAAAGTTCCTGAGGAATTGCAGGAAGAACACCGCGGCGACGCTGTAGCCGACGCGAGTGATCGACCTGGGTTTGCCTAGCGCGAGGGCGAGCAACGCGGCGCTGATGAGACCGATGCCGATGCCCTCGGCAATGCTGAAAGTGAGCGGGATGGCGATGATCGTGAGGCCCGCTTGAACTTCGCGGCCGGCATTGGCGCGATGGCCCTGGAACCGAAAGAAATGTTGGAACATGGACGGCGACGAGGATACACATGGATTTGAAATCCCAAATCCCGAATCCCTTTCAAATCTCAAATCTCAAACCCCAAATCTCAGATTTCAAATTTCAGATTTCAAATTTCAGATTTCAAATTTCAGATTTCAGATTTTGGATTCGTCCAGCGGGCCGTGGCGGCTTTCCCAGAGGCGTCGCGCCGGATGGTCTTTGGACAGTTTCGCGATCATCGCCCGTTCGGTTGCCTCAAACGATTGGTGGCGCTTGTCCGCGTCCTTCTTCCTCTCCCACTCGTTGCGGCTGTGCTCGTTCAAATGCCGTTGGCCGGCAATGTCGCAGTTTTGCAACGACTCCGCCCATCCCCGTAATTGCCGTGAACAATTCTCCGCGAGCGATTTCAAATTTGAAATTTCAGATTTGAAATCGTTGAGCGCCGGGCGGCGCTCGAAATAGCACAGCATCGAGCGCGTCTCGCCGGCCGAGCCGCGAGCGATGTAGAGGAACGCCAGCAACTCATTGGTGGTGCCACGCTCAAAGCCTTCCGCGATGTTGTTGGAAACCGACAGCGAGCAGCGGTCGAGTTGGTCGCGTTTGGAAAAGGTGATCCGGTTCTTGGCGGCGATCAGGAAATCCTCGCAGCCTTCCGCGAGGCGGATCGCATCCTGCCACACCGGCACGTCTTCAAATCGTTGATAGGTCATGGTCTTCGGGGGTTCGGGGTTCGGGGGAATTTCAGATTTCAGATTTCAGATTTCAGGATTTCGGGATTTCGGGATTTCGGGATTTCGGGATTTCGGGATTTCGGGATTTCGGGATTTCGGGATTTCGGGATTTGAGATCTCAAATTTGAAATTTGAGATCTCGGGAGCGGGTTGATATACGATCGGAAGGGTGAAGCTTTTGCGTCGGTGCTAATTAGGCTGTTCATATAGTCACCTGTCAAACCGACACTGTCAAACCGAAAAATGCGCGATCCTGGATTTTTCGGACCGCTTCCTGCGCGGGCGGCGGAATGGGCGATACGGCTGTCCCTTTGGCGCTCCTTTCGGTCATGCCATCACCGGCGCAATCACGAAAGAAACATCGTGATTTATGGGAGATTCGCCGCAGGCCATCGCTGTCTGTGCTTCCCCGTCGATTTGGTAACGACAGGCGAGGACGCCTGTCCCCCCTGACAGCCGAGACGGCTGTCCTCCCGCGGCGACGGACGGGAAATTGCCAAAACAAGGCTTGGCAGCGTCGGGCGCACGGGTATTCTCCGCGCTACAGAACCATGCTTATGAAAAACATCGCGTCACTGTTGGGCATCACACTCGCCGTTCTAACTGCAACCACGTTCGCGCAGGGGACGGATAAGAAAGGGACGAAAGACAATCCGCTGCTATCAAGAATTCCGGGGTATATCATTGGGGAGCAGGTGGTCAAGGATTTTGATAGTTATACCTCGCCCTATGTGGAAAAGGACAATGTGTGGGAGGGCAAGCTGACCAAGACGGACTACGATGCGAAGGAGGGAACCAAGGAGCTGAGCTTCATCCAGATCGTTAGAAACTATGAGAACGCGATCAAGAAACTCGGCGGCTCCGTGCTGTTTTCCGACACGCGCATTCTCAATGCCAGACTCGAAAAAAATGGTGGAGTCACCCACGTGAGCGTGGAGGCATTCAACGACGGGCGGGCCTACACGCTGCTCATCGTCGAGGCCAAGCCGATGCAAGACGAGGTGACCACGGATGCCGCCGCCCTGAACAAGGGCATCTCGGAAACCGGCAAGATTGCCGTTTACGGGATTTATTTCGACACCGCCAAGTCAGTCGTCAAACCCGAATCCAAACCGACCTTGGATGAGATTGTGAAACTTCTGGGCCAGAATCCCAAGCTCAGGCTGTTTGTCGTCGGACACACCGACAGCGATGGCTCGGTGGAATCCAACATGAAGCTTTCCTCCGAGCGCGCCGCGGCCGTGGTCAAGGCCCTGATCGCCAATGGCATCGCCGCGTCGCGCTTGAAGTCAGCCGGAGTGGGCACCTACTGCCCGGTGCAAAGCAACCGCAGCGAGGAAGGCAAAGCCAAGAACCGCCGCGTCGAACTGGTCGAGATGTTATAGATGACGCAGCGCCAGCCATGATCCCCGCCACCTCGCCCAAGCCATTCCGCGTGCTGTTTGTCTGCATGGGCAACATCTGCCGCTCCCCCGCCGCCGAAATCATCTTCCGCAAGCTGGTGGCCGACGCCGGCCGCAGCGCCGACATTGAAATCGACTCGGCGGGCACCCTCGGCTACCATCAGGGCGACCCGCCCGATCCGCGCATGGCTGCCACCCTCGAGCGCAACGGTTATACCGTGGCCGGCCGCGCCCGCAAAATCCACAGCGCCGACCTAACGCATTTCGACCTTATCGTCACGATGGATGAGGACAACCTGGCAACGGTCCGCGCGCTCGACCCCGCTGGCCGCTTTCGCGACAGGATCCGGCCCTTGGTGGAGTATTGTCGAGAGCACCAGGCAGCCCGCGTGCCCGACCCGTATTACGGCGGCCAGCGCGGCTTCGATGACGTCATCGAACTGCTCGAAGACGGCTGCGCGGGCATCCTAAGGACTCTTGATTTCGATGGTTAGCCAGAGGGGGATGACTGCCTAAGACAACCACAGATTACACGGATTAAGAATTGGGGATGTCGCAAATTGGAGTGTCGGGATAGCTCGTGCGGAAGAAACCACTGATAGGCTGGAAGCCCGTTGGCCATGACAGGCAGGATGCCTGTCCTCCTAGCCGATCACGCAGGGCACCAGAATCCCATCGCGCATGCCGTGGATTTTCTTCTTATCCATCGGTACGATGGTTGCCAAACAGCCGCCGAATGAGGTTTTCCCAGCAACGTCCGTGAAAAAATACGGGCACAGCCGCACCCGTCCTTGCATCATTTCCACCGAGCCGTCGTCGCGGAAAACCGGATGCTCAATGGGACGGCCCTCATGGAATTGCTGCACCATCCACGGCTGGGCGTGCGCTTGATCCAGTGCGTTGAGCAGTCGCTCGGACCACTCGGCAGCCGGCAGGTCGTGACCGATGAACACGCCGCGCGAGCCCCATGCTGTTTCGTGGAAGCCGCTGATCTTGAGGACCATTTGGCGGTCCTTTTGGCTGAATTCGGCCACTTCCAGCCAGGAATGCGCGTCCAGGCGTGGCAACGCGGCATGGGGCGGCAACGGACTCGCATCCAACACCCAGCCGAAGGGCACCAACTCGCGCAAACGCTGCAAATGGCCGCCACGCAGCACTTGCTCCCACTCGCGCTTGAGCGAGGGTGACCACAAGAGCGCCAGCCATAGCTTATCCTCCAAGTGCGGCTTGAACGGCGGAGTGATACTCGCCGAGCCGTCCGCCGCGGCATCCGCGATCCATTGGGCCGCAGGCACGGATTGCCAGTCAAACAACTCGAAAAACCGATAGAGCTGGCACCCGTTCGGTTGGTAGGTTTCGGCCGGGGCAACCTGCCATGCCGGGCCGAGCTGGCGGGTGAGCCAAGCCATTTCCGGGCGATAGTCTCCCGCCTCTTCGGAAACCAGCACCGCCCCGCCTTCCGGCAGCAGCGAGCGGAAGCCATTGAGCATGCCCTCCGGTCCGCCCAGCACCTCAAAGCCGGCGTCTGCATAGACCCGCGACAACCACGCCGTCACGCCCATCCCTCCCGGCACGCTGTCCAGCTCGGTCAGCGCAAATCCCTGCGCCGTCCAAATCAAGTCCGGCCGAATTACCCGTGGAAACTGGCCCGCGGTTTCCGGCCTGCGCTGCATGCGCGTCAGCCACTCCGGTTTGCCGGCATCCAGCAAGTCAGCCAGCCAGCCTGGCAATTTGCCGACTGCGCTGCGCCGATACAGAGCGTCGCAGGCCTGCTGGAACTTCGCCAGCGGATGCCCCAATGCCATCAACTGCCGGGCCTCGGTACGACTCAGCCGCAGCGGTTCCGGCGAGTAGCGCCAGCCACCGCCACCAAACAACCCGCCCTCAGGCAGCGCGCTCCGCAGCTTGGAAAGAGTCAATTCCATCCCGCCCCCACCCTCCACTCCTTCGCCCGCCCTGCCAAGCCCGGATTTTCGTCAACAACATAATGCCTGGCAATTTATGCGATGGCCTTTCCCGAGCCTCTCGTCTCGGAAGAATCAGCTTGACTGCATGCGCGTCCTTAATACACTGCATGCATGAAGCAGATTACGGTGCGTCGGGTGAGTGAGCAATGCCTGCAAGCGGCCAAACAAAGGGCCCAGAAACGGCAGGTTTCGATGAATACGGTATTGCTGGAAGCCTTGGAGACGGGCTTGGGGGTGGGTGAGGAAAACGCAACGAATGGCTTGGAGAAATACGCGGGCGATTCGGATTTCGGGCCGAACTGGGATCACTTCTTACAGGTGGAATTGAACAAAATTGACCCGGAATTGTGGCAGTGAAAATTGTGTTAGACACGAATGCATGCAGTGACTGGCGCCGGAGCGGGCGTTGGGGCCGGTTGATTTGCAAGGCCGAGCAAGTGTGGCTGCCGAGCGTTGTGATGGGAGAATTGTGGCACGGCTTTTTGGAAGGTGAAAAGTTGCAGGAGAATCGCCTCAAGCTGCAGACCTTTCTTGCGGAGCGCTGTGTGGAAGTGCTGCAAGTTGGCGCGAAAACCGCGCAGTATTATGGCGAGTTCCTGTGGCATTTGAAGAAGAATGGAACGCCGATTCCGACCAACGACATTTGGATTGCCGCAATGTCTTACGAGGCAGGCGGGACCCTCGCGACAGCCGACTGCCATTTCAGTCATCTGCCCCAGCTTTCGCTCGCCGTGGAATGACCGAGAGAGACTCTGCTTGACTCAGGTCCAGTCGGCCGGAATGCTCGGCGTGCCATGAATGACACCACCCGCCCGTTTTCCAGCCCGATGCTTGATGGTCCCGACCGCGCGCCCAGCCGCGCGATGCTCTACGCAGTCGGCTTTAAGAAGGAGGACTTTGCCAAACCCCAGATCGGCATCGCCTCGACCTGGAGTGAAGTGACGCCCTGCAACATCCACATCGACAAGCTCGCCCGCGAATCGTCCAACGGGGTCAACGCCGCCGGCGGCAAGGCCATCATCTTCAACACCATCACCATCTCCGACGGCATCTCGATGGGCACCGAGGGCATGAAATACTCGCTGGTGTCGCGCGAGGTCATTGCCGATTCGATTGAAACGGTCGTCGGCTGCGAAGGGATGGACGGGTTTGTGGCCATCGGCGGCTGCGACAAGAACATGCCCGGCTGTCTGATGGCCATGGCCCGGCTGAACCGCCCCGCCGTGTTTGTGTACGGCGGCACCATCCTGCCCGGCTGCGCCACCATCAAAGGCAAAACCCAAGACCTCGATATCGTGTCGGTGTTTGAGGCGGTGGGCAAACACGCCAGCGGCGAGTATTCCGATGCCGAACTCGACACCGTCGAATCGTTCGCCATCCCCGGCGCCGGATCCTGCGGCGGCATGTACACCGCTAACACCATGGCCAGCGCGATTGAGGCGCTGGGCATGTCACTGCCTAACAGCTCGGCCCAGAACGCCATTTCCGATGACAAGATGCGCGATTGCTTCGATGCCGGCGCAGCGGTGCTCAACCTGCTCAAGCTCGGCATCCGCCCGCGCGACATTCTCACCAAGGAGGCGTTTGAAAATGCCATCACCGTGCTCATCGCCCTGGGTGGGTCGACCAATGCCGTGCTGCACCTTCCCGCCATGGCCCACTCCGCGGGCGTTGCGCTGAGCATCGACGACTTCGAACGCATCGGCCGCCGCGTGCCGGTGCTCGCCGACCTCAAGCCCTCCGGCAAGTACGTGATGTCCGACTTGGTCGCCATCGGCGGCACCGTGCCGCTGATGAAAATGCTGCTGGATGGCGGGTTGCTGCATGGCGAGTGCCTGACGGTGACCGGCCGCACGATGCGCGAAAATCTCGAGAAACGCGGCCATCCCTATCCGGACGGTCAGCAGATCATCCGCCCGCTCAGCGACCCGATCAAGAAAGACAGCCACCTGCGCATTCTCTACGGCAACCTCGCGGAAGGCGGCGCCGTCGCCAAAATCTCCGGCAAGGAAGGCGAAGTGTTCACCGGCCGCGCCCGCGTCTTCAACTCGGAGGACGAAGCCATGCAAGCCATTCTCGCCAAGCTCATCCGCAAGGGCGATGTCATTGTCATCCGCATGGAAGGCCCCAAGGGCGGCCCCGGCATGCGCGAAATGCTCGGGCCCACCAGCGCCGTCATGGGCATGGGCCTGGGCCAGCACGTCGCCCTCATCACCGACGGCCGCTTCTCCGGCGGCAGCCATGGCTTTGTCGTCGGTCACATCACTCCCGAGGCCTTCGTCGGTGGCATGATCGCCTTGTTGCACGAAGGCGATGCCATCACCATCGATGCCACCCACAATCGCATCGATGTGATGTTGCCCGCCGCCGAAATCGCCCGCCGCCAAGCCGCTTGGGTGCAACCGCCACCGCGCTACACCCACGGCGTGCTCGCGAAATACGCCAAACTCGTGGCCAGCGCCAGCGAAGGCGCCGTGACCGACAAGTACCTCTGAGCACCTGGAGCGGCGATCGCCGAATCGCCGTGGCCCATGGTCAGCCAATGAGTGTTGGGAACCCGCTTCCCACTGCCCCCTCAGGGTCGTGGGCGATCCTGAGATCACCCCTCGTTGAGGCCAAAAAACAATCCAAAAAACAATGCTTGCCATCCCGCTGGATTGCCCGTAACCTCCCCGCGTTCTTTTCGCAACCACGCGGCAGAACACGCTTCGTCTGGTCTTGTGCGCCATGGTCCCAGGAAGTGTTGATTGAAATGGCGTTCCAATATCGAAGCAAATGGACATCTACGTGGGCAACCTGCCCTACACCGCCACAGAAGAGGACGTCACCGGCCTCTTCGCCGCATACGGACCCGTTGACCGGGTTAAAATCATCACCGACCGCGAAACGGGGCGATCCAAGGGATTCGCCTTCGTGACCATTGGTGACCAAGCCCAGTTGAATGCAGCCATCGAAGCACTCAACGGCTACGACTACCAAGGCCGCGCCTTGCGCGTGAATGCCTCGGAACCCAAGGAACCGCGCCCCAGCGGCGGCGGCGGTTATAGCGGCGGCGGCGGCGGCTACAAAGG
>Ga0118677_10013743_pt1 | contig 11582 bp, 4 predicted proteins | sample AliMusrvi5mmetaG_FD_86154 | JGI IMG/M metagenome (GOLD analysis project Ga0118677, IMG submission 86154) | reverse complement strand
CCATAAAACTAAAAATAGACACGCTATAACTTACTGTTTATTATATAATTTGATTTAACTCTGTGGGGTGTTTTCAATGACAACTTGAATATTGTTTAATAGGGACTAAATTTTTCATGTGTCTTGAAACAAAAGGAAAAATAAAATGAGATTGGTTGTAGCGTCACTAGTGTTGATAGCAATGATCCTTCCAGTGGTTTCATGGTTTGGGGAGATGGGACTCGAACTGGTAGTTGCCCGAGCCGACGGCATAAACGGCGGCCGCGTCCTGCATCCGCAGGAACTTGACTCCTTTGGCCTTGGCTGCGGGTTTGCCCGACTCGGTGACGGCTCCGGCCTCCTTGGCAGGGACGAATACCTCTGCGGTGGTGTTGGCGGGGATGGTGACTTCCATCTTCAACCGGCTCTTCTCGCGTTTCCAGTTGCTAACGATCCGGCCGTAGGGAGAGTCGTAATGGGCTTTGACCCAGATGAGATCCCCCACCGGCTGGGGTTTGATCACGATCTGTTTGTAGCCGGGCGCGTCTGCCTGGATCCCGGCGAGGTCGGCATAGAACCATTCCATGATGTGCCCGAGCATAAAGTGATTGGAGGAAGAGCGGGCCGAACCATCCCACGGCTCAGTCAGGGAGGTGTTCCCCTTGGCTAAAATCATGGCGTAGCCGGGCTTTTCGGTGCCGGTGCTCATATCGTAGATCACATCCGAGCGACCGCCCTGGGCAAGCGCCCTCACCACATACCGATAGCCGATGTCACCCGCCGTCAGGGCGTTGCCCCGTTTGCGGATGTCCTCGATCAACGACTGGAGCGCGGCCGGGCGGTCTTTGGGATCGGCAATCCCCATGGCGAGAGGCATCGCGTTGTCGGTCTGGCCGCCGTAGCTGCTGCCGGAAAAGAGGAGCTTGTTATAGGCCTGCCGCACGGTCTCGGCCTTGGCCGCATAGCTCTGCGCATCCGCCTCCTTGCCGAGCACCTTCGCGGCGGTCTCCATGACCTTCAGATCCTGGAAATAAACCGCCGTCGCTGTCGCCCCGCGCTTGCAGCCGGCCAGCGCATACCAATCCCCCAGCCCGTGGGCGACGATGTTCGCGGTTGCCTTGCTCTCCAGATAAGCCACGTAGCGGGCCATGGTTTCGTAGCGCTGGCGAAGGATGTCCGAGTCCCCATAATACCGGTACAGGTTCCACGGGGTGATGACACAGCTGCTGCCCCATTCGGGCGCGTCGCGCATGGCTTCTCTGAAGACCGTGTATTCGGGTGCGATGTCGGGGACCAAGCCGTCTGGAAGCTGGGCGTCGGCCATGTCACCCGTCAGCTTTCTCAGCAGGCATTGGATGTCGTAGGAGTAGATCAGCGAGGGGCCAACGAGATAGACCTCTTCAAGCCAGCCGAGTTTCTCCCGGTGGGGGCAGTCGGTGAGGATGCTCATCATGTTGCTGCGCATCGCCCAGCGGATGATCCGGGCCGTGCCGTTGAACAACTCGCTTGAACTCTCGAAGCTTCCCGCCTCCGCGCTTGAACTGGTCACGAAATGCCCCTGCATCTTCAGAATCTTGGGGCACTCGCCGCCTTTTTCGGCTGCGGAGCAGGTAACCTTCATATACCGCGCCCCGGCGTAGGTGAATCGCGGGGCCCACGTCTCCGACGTCTCCGATTTGCCGCCGCCCCGCAGCGTGTAATTGAAGGAGGCAATCCTGTCGCAGGCCCCGGAGAATTTGCCATTCTCCCAGCGCTCGCCAGTCTCGATCTTGACGGTGGCGCCAGCCGGGCCCTGGACGGTGATGCAGGGCAGCACTGAGCTGTTCTGGCCGAGATCATACATCCACACCCCTGGTTCCAAGCTCACAGGCGGTGCCGAATCGAATGTCTGCATTACCTTGATCGGCGGGGCCGAATGGCTCGTGCATGCCAGCTTCCCACCGGGCCCCTGCACTTCGATTGCCTTGCGCCAGGACGCATCCTGGGTAAAGCCGGGCGCATCCCAGCCGGGCATCTCCTTGCGCGCGTCGTAGTCCTCGCCGCCGAAGACGCAGGAGAAAACAATGGGGCTGAGCGCCCATGCCCAGGAATTGTCGGTTGCGACCATTGTGGAGGTTCCGTCGGCATACTCGACATGGAGTTGCAGGATCACCTTGGTCGGACCAAATGACCCGGTGAACTTTACGTAGCGGCCGCCCGGCACGTTATACATGCCGTTGCCCAGCATCACTCCAAAGACGTTGGCCCCGCGCGCAAGCTGCCCGGTGACATCATAGGCGGTATAGAGGCACGTCTTGCGGTAATCGGTCCAGCCCGGTTCGAGCACGTTGTCGCCGACCTTTCGCCCGTTCAGGCGCAACTCGAACTGGCCGAGTCCGCAGAGATAGACCACCGCGCGCTTGATCTCCTTATCAAGGGTGAATTCCTTGCGGAGCTGAATGGTCTCGGAGGGCTTCAATTTCACCCGCTCGGCTTCATCCCCTTTTGGCTGCTGGCTGGGTGGGGGCGAGAGGCGTTGGCCGTCGGTGAGGGCTGCCCTGCTCCATCCGCTGCCTTCGACGCTGTCCTTGGCCGTGACCCCGGCATGAAGAGCCGCGTTCTTGCCCCCGGAAATCACCTCCAGTTGTGCCAGCGAAAAGCAGTATTGACCGCCCCCGGTGCCCCGGCTCCAGAGCTTGGTCGCACGGACCCGGACGTAGCGCGCCGTCACTCCCCCGGCATCAAACCCAAGCGCAACGTAGCCGGGATTGGGGTAATCGGCCGCCGTCTGGTCAGTAATGACCTTCGAGGAGTTGAAGCCGGCCTCATCGGATGCCTCCACGCGGAACCGAATCGGGAACCCAAAGCCTTTAACCTTGTTTTCCGGCATGCCGTGGTAATTGGAATGAAGAACCACCCTATCAATCGGGAGACTCTTGCCCAAGTCCACCTGGACCCACTTCTCCTCATCCGCGCTGGCCGCCTCCGTCGCGTGGAATCCATTTCCGCCGCCGGACAAGATCGGTTCCTCATACTTGGCCACGGCCCCGATCCACTTGGCCTTCCAGGACTCAGGCGTCAGCAAGCCCATCGTCCAGGTCGCAGGAGCGCTCCAGGCCGTAGCCGACCCTTCCTTATCCCAGACGCGCACCTTCCAGAAACATTGCTGCCGCGACTCCAGCAACTTGCCTGGTGCCCTGAACGATGTCGAAGGGCCAGCGTATTCAACCTGGATGCTTTGGTCGGAAGCCACCTTCCCGCTGTCCCAGAGATCGCCTTTGTTCTTGGCCAGCAGTTCCGGCGTTGATGCAACAAGCACCTGATAGGCCGTCTGCCTCTGGCCGCGGACTCCGCCTGCCTTCTCCGAGGTTATCCAGCTCAACGCGGGCTTTGCGGCGTCAACCCCAAGAGGATTCTCTCGGTATTCGCATCGCAAGTCCCGAACCTCAATGGCCTGCACCCCAACCAGCGGCACCAGCAACAGGACGGCGAGGAGTGTATTTGTTCTATTATGCTTCATTCCTTCTCCATTTCCTAATTTTTTCAGAGTTTCTCAGCACGATTAACGGCCACATCATTATTTAAACGCTCTAGGGTGGACTCGATCCTCCCCTCCTTGAGGCAGGGAACGGAGGTCTTGGTATCGTAGATGATGAATTCGGCCTTGGGAGTCACGCCTTGGCCGGTGGTGGCACCCTTCCCGGTCGTGACCCACTTGGCGCAAAGGAAGGTCTGCGTCTCCCGGTTCGCCTTTAGGGAGAGGGTTTTGGCATCCTCGTAGGTGGTGTCAGCCTTGTTGTCCATTTCGAGGACCTTGGCGACCGCCACCAGGACGTCGCAGTCGTGATCGGCTCTGATTTTGAGCTGGGTATCCAGCCAGCCCTTGGCGTTCACGCCTTGCAGTGCCTCCGTCACTTGAATCTTCGGGTTCACATTTTCATACTCGGCTTTGACGGCCCCGGGGCGCAGGATGCGTTTCACGGTGATTGTTTTTTCGTCGGTGAAACGGGGATTGCCCATGAGGGACGCTTTGACTTTGACAGTGGTATCCGTCACGCCGGGCGCAACGGAGAGCTTGCCGAAGCGGTCGATGGTTACTCCTTTAACGGGTTGCTGGACCGACCATATGGCATCAACGCCTTCCAGGACCTTCCCGCCGATTTTTGCGTCGGCGCGAAGAGTGATGGCGAGTTCCGCATCGCTGAAACCAGAGAGCGTGGCTTCACTCTTGATCTTGAAGGCGGTAACATGTCTCATATCGATGGGCTGAAAACTCACCGTTGTGTCCCAGAGCGTGAGGTCGCCGCCGTTGGACCCGTTGGAATCGACCACAAAGCGGATTTCGTCGCCCGGGACAAGAACGACTGGCAGATTCTCGATCTTTTCGATCTGATCACCTTTGGCCAGGAGGTTGCCGTTGCCGCTCGCCGGGTGAATCTGCTGGTCGTTCTTGTAAACCCTCAGCAAGACATTGCCGCTCTCGCCCATCCGCAGTTTGGCGGTGGCATTGATCAAGGCACGGCCCGCCTTGGGCGATTTGAAGGTACGCACAACGTTCACGCCCTGGCCCGGATGCATGGCGATGGGGCCAGCGAATTGCCACGGCTTCGGTTTCGAGCCGAAAGCAAACAGGCCGTCGCCGACAGCAATTATGGGCAAGGTGATGTCGGTGATCCTGCCGGTTGTGATGTCCTGGCATTGATACCACCAGCCGTTGGCACCGTTCTTGTTCTTCTCGAAACATTCCAGCGCATTGAAGGAATTCCCGCCGTCGCTCTCGACATTGAGTGTATAGACCTTGGAGCCCCCCCTTGATCGGCTTTTCACGATGATTTCAACCTTGTTCTTGCCTGCCTGCAGGTCAACGGTGACGGGGACGGTGTCCTTCATTGCGCTCGCGTTGGCCGTGTTGTTGACAGGTGTTCCGTTGATTGTGACGGTCGCCTGCGGATCGAAGGGCATCGCCCGGATGGTCACTTGCGAGTTCAGGCCCCTTTGTTCAAGGTCGTAGACATCCACCGCCGGGTTGAAAACAAGGTCGTGGCCTTCAACGGTCAGGCCCTTGAGCAAAATCTCCCTGACCGAATCGACACCGATGTCCTTGTAAATCGCGAAATCGGTGATCGCTGCCACCTTGCCCCAGTCGATCCCCACCGGAACGACATCCGTGAACACAACCTTCACATAGCGGACATTCCTTGCCGTGAAGGCATCCGGTATCGCGTTGTTGTGGGCCGTCTTCTGGTTCGCGACCTGTTTGGTCCAGTTCCGGTCATCGGCGGAAGTCCAAATCTCGTAGGAGTAATTCATACTGTCATACTGGACCTTCAGCAGGGCATTCCTGACATTCTCGGCTTTCCCGAGGTCAACTTTCCACACGGGGTTTCCGTTTTTGAAATCCTGCTTCCAGGGTAACATCGCCGGAGCGAGGTTCTGCAGGACAGGCGATTCATCGAGGGCTTCATTTTTACCCTCCATGATATACGGCGACAGGAACGTGGCTGGTCCCGAGGATGTCGCCGACTTCCCATCCACGGCGGCAAGGGTGACCTGGTCAACTCCGCCAATATTGATGTCGAAGTCAGCCGTCTCGCCGAAAGCGACCGGCTTGCTGGCATATTTCAGCACTCCATCGCAGAGAATCTTGAACACGACCGAACGGCCGTTGTTTCCAGGATCTCCACTGCTGACACCTACCTTGCCGGTGAGTCGCTCATACTTCCTGTTCAGGTAATAGTCCACGCTTGAGCGGCTGGTTTCGAGGGTGACGCTATGCTCGAACTTTTGTGTTCCAAGCGTCACCACCCCGATCGTGACAGCCCCAGCCGCCATCTTTTCCTTGTTCGCAAGGAAGGTGGACCCCTGGTCCAGCAGCTCGCCTTGGGCGATTTGAGTGTAAGGCACGGTCTTTTGCAACATCGGTTTTGCGAGAATAGTCAGGCTCGCGGCTTCCAAGCCTTCAGCCTTGGCCTCAATGACAACATCCCCCGCAACCTGAGTGGACTGGACTGGAATGGCGATGATCCCCGCCACCGCCTTGACCGGGTTGCTGCCCACGCGCTTGTCGCCATCGCCGGGGATTTTCCCGTTCTTCACGGTGAACTGGATTTCGTCCGAGGCGGTGGAGCAGACATTGCCACGGGCGTCAGTCACATAGGCTTGAACCACGACGATGTCGGAGCCATCGGCCACCAGGTCAATCCCCCCGGCATCGGCCTTCAGCACGATCTTCGCGGGGGCCTCCGCCGTCGTCACGTGATGCTCGGCAATGACCTTGCCCCCGGCATCCAGGCCCTCCGCCCTGATCGTTCCCTTGTGGTAGGGAACGTCCACGAACAGGAAGGGCGGCGCCTTCATCAACCCCGTGCTGATGTTGTTGGCCAGGAACACCGACGGCTCCTGGGTCCGGGTCCACTTCACTTCGCCATCCTGGATGACGCTCAACCTGACCTTCCTGGCGTTGCTGTAGACATCTATATTCCGGATCGCATCGGTGCCCAGCGAGAAGTCCAGGGTCGTGACCTTGTCGAACAGGGGTACTTTTTCCGTCCAGGAACTCGCGATAAAAACCATCGGCGACGTTTCGACGCACCGCTGGCTCGAATAGAGGTAATAGACGTATTTGGGGATTCGCAACAAGTCGAGCATACCGCAGGCCGCGCCATTGACGGAATAGCCCCTGTTATGGTCTATCCCCGTCCACTGCGCGCCGCCGAGATGGAGCGGATTCTGCCGGTTGGCCGCCAACTGCCCCAGGAAATACCCCTGTCCGCCCCCCTCCCACATGCGCTCGCGGGCCTGCTTGACCATGCGGGCCTCGCCGCCGGGGTAGAAGAAATCGGGGGAGCGCTCCGTGCGTCCGCTTCCCTTGAAGTCGCCGCTTTGCGCCCACATGTAGTCGCCATACTCGCGGGCGAAATTCCCCATGAGGCCCGTCTGGCTGTCCCACACATGGCATCCACTGCCGAGGGAATAGATCACGCCGGGTTTCTCCGCCTTGGCCACGGCGACGGACGTCTGGTTGAACTGCTCCTCGTTGTCCGGATGGGTCTCGTTGAGCGAGATTTCATAGGCGAGGATCGAGGGGCTATTCCGGTCGCGCCGGATCATCTGTTGAATGTTCTGCGAGACCCGGGTCCTGAAAACCGGGTTGGGGTCGAACCACTGCCACCCCGGGGTTGGCTCGAACACCAGGATTCCCAGTTCATCGCACGCCCGGATGAAGGCAGGGGCGTGCGGATAGTGCCCGGTGCGAACGGCGTTGATTCCCGCCTCCTTGAATTTGAGCGCATCGCGCCGGAGCAGGGAATCGGGCAGCGCATAGCCAATGTAGGCGTATTCCTGGTGCCGGTTCACTCCGCTCAGGATGCCCGCGGGCTCGCCATTGATCTCAAGCCCCTGCTCCCGGGTGATCCGGAGGCTCCGAATACCGATGCGGGTTTCCAGCCGATCCAGGGGCGCTCCCCCCTGGTAAACGGTGGTGACAAGCGTGTGCAGGTTCGGGGAGTCGAGCGACCACAGTTTGGGGTTTGCCACCGTTACAATGGCCTCGAGGCTCGCCTCGCCGCTGGCGCCGATCCGCGCCGGCCCGGTGGTGGTCTTGCCCACCACGACATTGGCGGAATTAACAACCTCCTGTTCCAGTGTGATGTCGGCCTCTTTCGCGCTTTCATTGCGGACATGGGTCTTGACGTGTACCGTCGCCTTTTCCTTCGAGACGCTTGGGTAATCCACAAACACCCCGCCGCCGGCAACAATGTCCTCATCAATGGCGCTGGTGATATGGATGTTGCGGGTGATGTGCATCCAGACATCGCGATAGATTCCCCCGAAATAGGAGAAATCCAGGTTCTTCTGCGGCTTGCCCGGCGGAACGACCGGATTGTCGCTGTTATCCGCAATCACGACGACCGAATTGTCCGTGCCGTCGAATTTCAAGGCCCCTGAAATCTCAACCACAAAGGGCAGGTAGCCCCCGTAACTGGTATTCGTGCCCGTGAGGGCGGCTTGCCTGGCCATGAGGTGTTGGCCGTTCAACCAGACATCGGTGACGCCCATGACTCCCTCGAATTCCAACCTGAGTTTCTTCCCTTTCCAGTAAGCCTGGGACGGGAAGCGTTTCACATAGGTGGCCGGCCCCTGGTAGTTCATGGAACTGCTCGTATAGGGTTCCACCCGAACGGTATGGGGCAGATCCACGCTCTCCCAGCGTTCCAAGTCCTTAGTGGGATATACCGGAGCGACGGCGGCCGGCATGCTCTTGCGGATGAATTTCCAGCCTTGGTTAAAATTGAGCTTCTCCCTCTGGAACCCGGTTCCCTCCCCACTTGCAAAGGCGATGGGGCCAGCAAGAAAAACGGAAACGGCAAGGTAACGGATCGCAATGCGTGCCGGACGATTCATTGGCGCGCCCCGGTTGCCAATGCCGCACGCAGGCGTTTTTCGGCCTCGGCGCTCCAGTAGCCGCAGGCGGCGATAAAGACGCCATAGACTCCAAACACCACCAGATCCAGATTGACGTTCGCCATCACGACTCTCCTTCCCAACAGGGCATTTCCCGGTTTTTTCAGTCATTCACAAGATGAGCCTACGCTTTGGAGTGCGCCGACTTGACGCCGCTTTTCGTCGGCGAGGCCTGACTCGCCATTGGGAGGGCACCCTCGCCCGCCGCCTTCACAACCTTTGCGACGCCGCTGCCAGCGGCGTGACGGATCCGCCATTCACCGCACCCTCGAGGGGCTCGGTCTGGATGTTATCAGAATTTGCCACATTGAACATCGGGACCTGGGGGCCGGGGCGGGCAGGATACGCCGTTGTGCGCTCCAGGCGATTCCCTTTGAACATCAAGCCATCCACCGAAAAGATTCCCAATAACGTCTGGTTACCAAACACCTTGAACAGGTTGTTCTCGATCCGGATATTCCGGTTATACCGGCTCGTCGCGCGGAATTCCTCCGCAATCCCGGATCCCACCTCAATACAGGCCCTGCCCCATACCCCGAAATTGCAGTTGTCAAACGTGTTGTTTCGGATCATCACGTCCCTTACTCCGGCCTGTTCAAACCAACCCTTGGCGTCGCCCTCGAACAAAATCGCCGCCCCGGGCACATGGAACAGGTTGTCCTCCACCACGATCTTCCCGCGCGAGCCCAGCAGGATCCCCCGCGCCCGGTTGCCCCGGATCACGCACCCCTTGATCAGCACTTCCGCCGTGTTCCACTCCAGGCTCGCCACCGCGTCGCCGGGCACCAGTTCCTTCGGCAACGGCGACTCCAGGACTACCGTCGTGTATTCCTTGTTGATCCGGCGCACCGACTTCACCACCGCCTGCCCGTACATCACCAGGCTCGGACCATGAACCAGTTCGAGTTTTTCACCTGGCACGATGAAATCGAATCCGAATTGCTGCGGATGCACCAGCCGGACCTCGATCGTATCGGGCGCGGTCTGCGCCACCACCTGCGCGTAGATCCCGTGGATATTGGTGGCATCGTCCTTCTGGTTCTCGAACAGGCAGTCCTCCATCACGATCTTCCCGGCGCAGTTGGCGAAGTGCGTCGCATCAGCGGTGATGCTGACCACCCGCCCGCTACCCGGCGCGGGGGTGACCCGAACGCGACGGAGCTCGAGATCGCGGCTGCGCTGGGCAATCACCCCCATGCCGCCGCAATGGAAGATATCCACACCCTCCAATTTCACCACCGCGCTGTCGGAGATGACAATCCCCGGGCAACTTCGCGACGCGGCGCCAAATACGAGCACGTTGCCGATCTTGCCGGTAAACCCGGGAACACCCACGCGCACAAGACGCGACCCCAGCCGTTTCGCCGTGACGCCTGAAGGCACCCATCGGTCGCTGGCCATATAGGCCGTTTCCCTGAGCAGAGGGTCGAATTCCAGCAACGCGCCGGGCGGATACGTCGTCTCCCCGCTCTTGACCGTCGTCTCGGGCCTGTCATTCCTCTTCCCATCCGTGAACACCAGGATGCCGTTCCGGATCTCGAATGGGAATGCCTCGGAGAATTCCAGATCCACACTGTCTTGCCCGACCGCTTTGATGACGCCCTCGCTGTGGAAGGTGCGGGCATAATCCAGGGAGAAGTTTTTCAACGTGATGTTTTTGGAGTGTTCTAGCACGAACGGTGACATGAACCCGTGGAACACGAACGTCGCGCCATGCCCGTCAATCGTGAGGTTGTCGAAGCCGGAGAGCAGGAAGGCAATCCGCTTGAGCCCCTCATCATTGTTGCTGACGAAACCATACTCTTCCACCGCCTGGTCGGGCCAGAAGTCATAGCGGCCGGGCTCGAAGGTGAGCGTGCGGGCATGGGAGGCCTCGCACTGTTCCAGGGCCGCGCGCACAGCGGGAGTGGCATCCTGCCCGCTGCCGGGTTTGAGACCGAAGGAGGAGAGTTCGAGGGCGTGGGAAGATATTGCAACACACACAGCCGACAAAATTGACAAAATGAATCTACTGCACATCATCATATTCCTTTGATCAGCATCCCTAATTAATCCTCATCGTAATCTTAATCGACTACCCCAGAAGGGGATTACGATTACGATTAAGATTACGATTAGGAGCAACTCCTCACCTTATCTTAAACACACTCCCTAGTCACTGCGGCGGCTGAGGACATCCGCCCTCCCATGTGCTTCCGCGCCAGATCTTTCCCCTGGAGGGCGGGCGTCCTCGACCGCCGGGTGCATCCCTGGCCACTGACCTGGCCACTGATCATGTCATTTGATTACGATTAAGATTAAGATTACGATTAGGAGCAACTCCTTACCTAATCTTAAACACACTCCCTTGCGGAGGCCACTGCAGGAAGATCGTTGCCGGATTATTCGTCCGGTACTGGATCAACATCCCGCTGCCCGCATAGGCATAGGCCGCCGCCGTGTAATGCACGCCATAGACAAGGCTATCCACCGTCACGTTCGTGCCAGAGCCCACATAGACGACGAAGTTGGAGTTTCCTAAATTAGCACCCCTGCCATAGGACGCATTCTGGCTGTAGGTGCTGCCATCCAGCGGAGAGGCATCCGCCTCTGCTGTCGGCTTGACCACCACGACCGTCCCCGTACTGGTCGCGTCGGCTGTCCAGCTAATCGTGAACCCGCCCGCTGCCGGGACAGCAGCGAGACCCGACGCCTGCACCGGTTCGGCGTAGAACTCGCCATTGGTCGAGTACGCCATCCCAACCAAGTTACTCGCCCAGCCACGGTAGTAGTAATGCTGACCGGGGCTGAAGCCCGTAACGTTCGTCGTGAAACTGAATGGTGCGTTGGTGGAGCCCTGGAACACGGTCATATGGGCTGTGGGATTGAGGTTCGTATCCCAGACCGTGCCCCAACTCGTGACCGCCACACCCACACCGCCACTGTTGGTAACGCTATCGTTCAGGGTCGCGCCGTTCGTGCTGACAGACGCCACGGTCGGCGCCGCCAACCACGGCGTATCGTAGATGTTCCCTCTCTGCACAACCTCAGCCGCATCCGCCACCCCATCACCATCGCCGTCTGTTACAGGATTACTTGACAGTAGCTCTGCCGGCGGCGTGGTCCGGATCGCAATATCATCCATTACCGTCCCGTCATCCGAGGCCCCGCCCACCCGGCAT
>Ga0118677_10013740_pt1 | contig 11583 bp, 6 predicted proteins | sample AliMusrvi5mmetaG_FD_86154 | JGI IMG/M metagenome (GOLD analysis project Ga0118677, IMG submission 86154) | reverse complement strand
CCCTCCGCCCGCGCCGACCTGCTCCAACTCCTGAAATCCGAAGTCATACCCGCCTGGCAGGCCACCGTTTGCCACCTGCTGGACCGCTGGAACGCCGAACCGGAAGTCACCCGCGCATTGCTCGATCAATTGAAAAACCCCAGCCCGCTGGTGCGCGAAGCCGCCGTTCGCTCGCTGATCTCACTCATCCGCCCAACCCCGGAGGAAACCCGCCAGAACCATGGGGAAATCACCACAGCGCTGACACCGATGTTAGATGACGCAGCCCGCTCAGTTCGCGTCGCCGCCGCATGGGCATTGTGCGCCACCCTTGACCTCAACACCCGCGCCGGCCGCGAACTCTCCCACATGCTCGACCTCAACGCCGACCAACCCACCGGACGCATGCAGCTCAGCCAGTTCGCATTTCTCCGCGGCAATACTCCCGCAGCCATCAAACAAATGCGCAAGGCCATCGCCTGGGACCCCAACTCGCCGCCATTCCATCACGACCTCGCCATCCTGTTCAGCTCCACCGGCGATACCCACGGCGCCATCCAATGTTTGACGGATGCGATCCGCCTCGCACCTAACGAAGCCGAATACCATTACAAACTCGGCCTGGCCTGGAACGAAGCCGGCGACATCGAAAAGGCGACCACCTCGCTCGCCACCACCGTGCGCCTCGACCCGTCCCGCGCCCGCGCCTGGTACAACCTCGGCCTCGCCCACAACTCCCTCCAACAACCGCAACAAGCCATCGCCGACCTCCTCAAAGGCGAAGCCGCCGATCCCAACGACCCCGCCATCCCCTACGCCCGCGCCACCATCCTCGCCCGCTTCGGCCAACGCGAAGAAGCCATCGCCGCCGCCACCCGCGCCCTCCAAATCCGCCAGAACTTCCCCGAAGCCATCGAGCTCATCCGCTCACTATCAAGATAGGCCGCACTCCATGCCTTGCGATTCCATGCTGTGTCCGCCGACCGTGTCCAATCCCCCAGTTCCGGCTTTGCGGCACGAACGCAAACGACTATCATGCCGCCCATGGCTGCCACCGAATCGTTCAAGCTGCCCGAACATTTCAACCTCGAACCCGAACTGCGCGAACAATTGAGTTCGCGGGCGGGTCACCAGCGGTGCATCGAAGGTTCCGGGGAATTGTTGCTGGTTGTCCACGAGGTCCCCCGCCCCGGCATCCCCCGCCGCGACGCCCTGTTTTTCTGGAAATGCCACGAAGGAACATGGATGCAGGCCGCTGGCCCCAGCCTCGGATCCGGCACCGGCCTCGGCGGCTTGGTTGCTTTGTTAGACCGCTATGAGGAAACACTCGACGCCCGGGGCGAGGCCCTCGACAAGGCGGCTTCGGCAACCGAGATCTTCGCGGTCCTGCGCCACGCCGGACCGCTCGCCCGCACCAGCCGCAACCTCCTCCAAGCCTTGGAACATGCCCTCACCATCGATCCCGACGACCGCACCATCCGCAATTGCCGCGACCGCGCCCGCGAAATCGAGCGCGCCGCCGACCTGCTTCTCAACGACGGACGGATCGCCCTGGAATTCCGGCACGCCGGACAATTGGAGTTGTTGGCCCGAACCGCTGCCAACCTGAAGCACATCGCTTTCCGCCTCATGCTGTTGGTGGGGTTCTTCCTCCCGCTGGCGGCGCTGGGGACTTGGTCCGCCATGGATATGCCGCCAGCGGTCAAACCATGGTTCTGGGGAGCTTTGTTAGCTGCGGCCGCGCTCGGGGGATGCTTGGTCCTTCTGTTGGGACAACGCGGCCGTGACCGGGAATCAATAAGGCAAGGCACGAATAATGAGAGCTGATGATGCCTTAAGATGTTAGCGAAGAACATCAGTGCCCCGTTTGCGCATTTGAAATATCGCGCCCAGCACGGCTATGATTTCGGAATCGCTGGCAAACGCCAAGATCGCTTGCCATCCAGGGTAATGCGTGCATAAAATCCGCCACCGGGTTGCCGGACGTTAAGTCCGGGAGTGCTGGTGGTTTCCCATTTGGTTGGTTCCTGTTTCATAGTGTTGTGTGGCTTCGCGGCTCATAGTGGTATAAACCTGGTATCATCTGAAGAAAAAAACAAAGCCTTAAATTCCTTATAATGAATAACTTGGAGGGGTGGTAGAGTGGTCGATTGCGCCGGTCTTGAAAACCGGAGTCGGGAAACCGACCGTGGGTTCGAATCCCACCCCCTCCGCCATCTGGCTTCCGGGTGACACATTGTGCGCCAATCGTTGATTCTGCGGGCTTTCGTGCGTGTCTGGATTCTGTCTGTGATGCATGGTTGTGGCTGGTGAAACGGCTGGTTGTCAGAAATCCGTCAGAAATCGTGAGGTCATTCTGTCGCGGATTGTGGTCGGGGTTTGAATCCTGTCCCGCCGCCGCCCCCCCGGCAGAAACGCCCCGAGTGGCGTCTGTCATTGGGTCGGCAATCTGAGATCCGTTCATCCGTCACATCTCTGCCATATCGGTGCCGCCGATCAAGGTCGTTTTTTCGTTGTCCTGATGTGCGGCAAATTGGTGCTGGCTACCATGCCCAATTGTCCATCGGACGGCAGAACATGGTTGCGTATCTGCGAGAAACCGTTAGCACGTAAGTCACATGATTTTTTTGGCAACGAATCCATCAGACGCATTCGACCACGCAATCTGGACGCTCATCATCCCAGCCATCTTTCTGGCTTCGCTGGTGGCCTTCCTGATCCCGATCTTCTTCAAAAAATTGGAGCAATTCGTGACGCGCATGTTTCGCCAGTCCAGCAGCCCAGGTCCGAGACCCAAGAAATCGGCACCCCAATCTTTTGCCCCCCTCTGCCCCACGGACGACACCACCCCGCATTGTCCGACATGCAACCGCGTGATGGTAGTTCGGAAGGCACGTCGGGGAGCCCGGCAGGGAAGCAGCTTTTGGGGGTGCCCAGCCTATCCGGATTGTCGCGGCACACGCGAGATCAACAGCAGGTGACTCCAGGTGTGTGGGCAGCGTTGGGTGAGGATCGGGTAGTCCTGTAGCGGGTAGTCCTTGCCTCCGGGCTAGGAAACTGTTGAAATCTATCCACGATTCCGACGGCAGGTTGCCCTTCCGTGGGAGCCGCAACCGCTCCCGCCTCATGATCGACGCCACTCCCGAGCAAATCACCGCCTTCATCGAACGATGGGAGCATTCAGGGGCTGCCGAGAGGGCAAACTATACGAGTTTCCTGACCGAGCTTTGTACCCTGCTTGATTTGCCGCGCCCCGATCCCACCTCGCCCGACAACGCCCAAAACACCTACGTCTTCGAGCGTGCCGTCACCCGCAAGAACCCCGACGGCACCACCACCACCGGCTTCATCGACATCTACCGGCGCGGCTCGTTCGTGTGGGAATGCAAGCAGGGTCATGCAGCGGGAGATGTGGACAACGCATCCGTCGCCACCGCCACCGGCAAAACCGGGCACGGCAAACGCGGCACCGCTGCCTTCGACAAAGCCCTTGAACGCGCTTTCCACCAGGCACGCGGCTACATCACCGCGCTGCCGCCTGAGGAGGGACGCCCGCCATTCCTGATCGTCTGCGACGTTGGCCACACCATCGACCTCTATGCCGAGTTCACTGGCACCGGCGGTCAATACGAACGCTTCCCCGATCCCGTCTCGCACCGCATCACCCTGCCGGACCTCCACCGCCCCGAAATCCGCGACCGCCTGCGCAAAGTCTGGCTCGACCCGCATTCGCTCGATCCCTCGAAGTTCGCGGCCAAAGTCACCCGCGACATCGCCGGCCGCCTCGCGGTGTTGGCCAAATCGCTCGAAGCCGATGGCCACGACCCGCAAGTGATCGCCGGATTCCTGCAACGCAGCCTGTTCACCATGTTCGCCGAGGATGTGGGTTTGTTGCCGGAAGATGGATTCAAGATCTTGTTGGAGCGGGTGAAAGATAGCCCGCGCGGATTCCCGGTGATGGTTTCAGCCCTGTGGAAGGAAATGTCCACCGGCACTCAGTATTCAACGCTGTTGTTCAAGGAGATCGCCTGCTTCAACGGCGGGCTGTTTGAAAACACCAGCGCCCTGCCGCTCACCGCCGCGCAACTCGCCATGCTCACCGATGCCGCAGCGACCGACTGGAGCGCCGTCGAGCCGTCCATCTTCGGCACGCTTCTAACCCGCGCCCTCGATCCCCGCGAACGCCACAAACTCGGTGCCGAATACACGCCCCGCAGTTATGTCGAACGCCTGATCCGCCCCACCATCATCGGCCCGCTCCGCGACGAATGGGATGCCGTGCGCGTCGCCGCCGCCACCCTCCACGGGGAAGCGGACCGCGCTGAAGATAAGGCCGATCAAGTGGAAGCCGACGCCAAGGCGAAAATGACCGCCGGTGCCGCCGCCGATGCAAAACAACTTGGTGCCGAAGCCGCCGACCTGCGCAAAGCAGCCAAAAAAACGGATGCCGAAGCCCTCCAACAGGTCATCGCCTTTCACCGTCATCTCTGCAAGTTGCGCATTCTTGATCCTGCCTGCGGCACCGCGAATTTCCTCTATGTCACCATGGAGCACATGAAGCGGTTGGAGGCGGAGGTGTTGGAACTTATCGCCGCCCTGGGTGGTGACGCGGGCATGGAAATGCACGGCTTCCGCGTGCGGCCCGAGCAATTCATCGGCCTCGAACTCAACAAACAAGCAGTCGCCATCGCCCAGCTAGTGTTGTGGATCGGTTATTTCCAGTGGCAGCGCAAAACGACCGGCAAGGCCGACACCGGCGACCGCCCGCTGTTGCCCAAGGATCGGAGCATTTTCGAGCAGGATGCCGTGCTCGCCTATGATGCCCAGATTCCCCGGCGCGACCCGCAATCCGGCGAAATCCTAACCATCTGGAACGGATACACCACCAAGCCGCACCCCGTCACCGGCAAGGAAGTGCCCGACGAATCCGCCCGCCGCGCCCTCTTTGATTATACCAACCCGCGCCGCGCCGAATGGCCGCATGCGGATTACATCACCGGCAATCCACCGTTCATTGGCGCGTCCCGCATGCGCGAGGCTATGGGTGACGGCTATGTGGAAGCACTGCGAAAAGTCTGGAAAGGCGACGTGCCGGAATCCGCCGATTTTGTGATGTTCTGGTGGCGCAAAGCCGCCGAACTGGTGCGCGATGGCAAAGCTATGCGTTTCGGCTTCATCACCACCAACTCCATTCACCAAACCTTCAACCGCCGTGTGTTGGAGCCTTTCTTGACCGATCCCAAGAAGCCGTTGCACCTCGCCTACGCCATTCCTGATCACCCCTGGATTGATTCCGCCGACGGTGCCGCCGTGCGCATCGCAATGACCGTGGCCGCCCCTGGCCATTCCGATGGCATCCTTGAAAAAGTCATCGCCGAATATGCCCGTGAAGACGGCGAAAACGAAGTGACACTCTTAAGGAGTGGTGGCGTGCTCGCCGCCAATCTCCAAATCGGCGCAGATTTGGGTTCATGTATTGCGCTCAGTGCAAATGAGAAACTTGCCCATCGCGGAGTTCAAACAATCGGTGCCGGATTCATTGTTTCCCCTGCCGAAGCGAAGATGCTTGGTTTGGGAACTTTGGATGGAATCGAAAAATACATTCGCGGCTATCGGAATGGGCGCGACCTCACCGACAAGCCACGGGGAGTAAGAGTCATCGACCTGTTCGGTCTCACCGTCGAAGAAGTGCAAACGTGTTGGCCGACGCTCTATCAACATGTTTTGATCCATGTGAAGCCTGAGCGCGATCAGAACAACCGTGACAGTTATCGCAAGAATTGGTGGATTCATGGAGAACCACGTAAAGACCTACGCCCGGCCATTGCAGGGATGTTCCGCTACATTGCCACCGTTGAAACCAGTAAACATCGCTTATTCACTTTTCTTGATAGGGAAATCCTGCCAGACAATAAACTTATAGCGATTGGAATCGAAGACGGCTTTGCGCTCGGTGTTTTGTCGTCATCAATTCATGTCACTTGGGCTCTCGCATGCGGTTCACGTCTCGAAGACAGACCGGTTTATGTAAAGACTACGTGTTTTGAAACCTTCCCATTCCCCGGCTCGCTAGAAGCAGGCGACCTCAAAGAACGCATTCGCGACCTCGGCGAACGCCTCGACGCGCACCGTAAGCGCCAGCAAGAACTTCATCCCGACCTCACCCTAACCGGCATCTACAACGTCCTTGAAAAACTCCGCACCGGTGAGGCCTTGACCGCGAAGGACAAGGCGATTCACGACAAGGGGCTGGTATCAGTGCTCAAACAAATTCATGACGACCTCGATGCCGCCGTGTTGGAAGCCTACGGTTGGACGGACCTCGCATCCGCGATCCCCATGGCCGACACCCTCGCCCGTGGCGGTCCCGATGCCGAAACGCTGGAACAGCAACTTCTCACCTGCCTGGTCGCGCTCAACCATGAGCGGGCGGCGGAAGAAAAGCGCGGCCTGATCCGGTGGCTCCGTCCCGAATTCCAAGCCCCCGGCACGGCCACCGCCCAACAAACCGAAATCGGCCTGGCCGACGACGACACCACCCCGGACACCGCCGCCCCGGTCGTTCTCGACTGGCCCGCCGAACTGCCCGCGCAAGTGGCCGCCCTCCGCAAACTCCTGCCAAGCGTCGGCCAAGATCCCGAAGCACTCACCGCCTGTTTCGGCAGGAAATCGAAAAAGCGGGTCGATCAAATCACCGCCATCCTTGACACCCTCAAGGCGCTGGGACACATCACCTAACTCCGCCGCATCAGATCAGAGGGCGGCAACGATCTCGTAGGTGGTGGTGATGCCGCTGCCCCCCACATGCCTGATGCTTTTTTGATCCGTCAGACGGCCAAGTGCCGCCTTCACTCTCAGGGCGGGAATATCCACGCCGTCGCCGATTTGCTTGCGGGTGAGTTTCGGCATCCTGGCAAACAGCCTCAGGATGAGAGCTGCGTCCTGCACATCTTGCGGTCGTTTGGATACATCCAAGCCCTCGCGCACCTTGATCCATTCCTTGATGTGGTATCCTCCACACGCGGTTTCGATGATGTCGTTTTTTCCGCACTCCACCCCTGCTGCCCGCATTTTGTCGATGCACTGGTTGCGGAAATCCCTGATCGCGCTGGTGATTTTGGGTGCGGTGTCCACCCCAATCGAGTTTGATAGAGCCTGCGCGGACATTTTCTTTGCGACTGTTCCGGGTTTCGGCGCAAGTGCCATAATGACCCGCCGGATAATGGAGCACGACTTCTTGCCACCAACTTTGACGCCCATCAGGTCAATGCGAGCTTTATGCACAATCAATACCCCTCCCTTGAACGGGCGCAGGTGACCGTTGGGTTGGGGATGGAAGGTTGTGGAATTTGCCAGGATCTTTTTGATTTGCACTTCGGGCGGATCATCGTCCAAAGGCTTTCCGATGAACCCCTGCGCACCCCGCTGCAGCACATCCCTGCACAGGTGGTGACCCTTGCCATGCGATGTGATCACGATGATTGGCGGTGTCCCTGGTTCCGACACGATCCGGTCCAACAGATTCAATCCGGTTTCAGGGCGGGTTGGTCCCTCGGGTTTCACGGGAATCCCCAGGTCCAGAAGGATCAGATCGATTGCGATGTTGCTATTTTCAAGGGTTGTCAGGGCGTCTTCGAGGCAATGCACTGAAATGCTTTTGTACCCCATGGCGGCGATGCGATCCGCGAGTTCCGCACACAATCCCTGATTGTCGTCGATAATGAGGATGGTTTTCATGGAATGGTATCGGAAGTCCCGCGAATCGGCAGGAATACCGTCGCGGTCGTGCCCTCGTTTGCTTCGCTTTCCAGTGCCAGTCTGCCGCCGTGAGCGGTGATATAGCGGTTGGCAAGCGGGAGGCCGTAGCCGGATCCACCATGTTTTGATGTATTGCCCGGAATAAACCGGAGCATGCCCACGAGACAGGATTGAGACAGGCCATTGCCATGATCCCGGATTTGGATTTGGATGAATCCATCGTGAATTGCGCCGCTGATTTCCACAATGCCGGGCAGGATTTTTCCTTTCTGGCGGCCATGCGCCTCAATCGCGTTCTTGATGAGATTGGTGAAGGCCATGAGGATTTCGAGGCGTGCCACCGAGAACGATGCCAACTCCGGAATGTCGATGCGGAATTTCACTTTGGCATGGTTGTAACCATCCTCAGCGATCTGGGCGAGAGCGTCCGCCAGTGATTCCTCGATAATTTCCAGAACATCCTCTTCGGATTTCAGAACGGTCAACGGGCGGGAATATTTGTCCATCATGTCGAGGATTCGCTTCAGGTAGCTGTGGCCCCAGATGATCTGCTTGACGTTGACCTGGTGAACCGGATCGGCAACGAGTGCAGCCGAGGGTTTAAAGTTGTCGATAATGTTCCTGATGTCGTGGACCGCAGAGCGAAGATGAAGGTCCGTGAATTTTTCGGCCATCTCGCGGGCGGCTTCGGCGGCATCCGTGCCATAGCGGGCCTTGATGTTTTCAAAGTTCTCCAAAAACAGCCATTCAAGGTTTGGTGCGGAGGGTTCTCCAAGTTCCCGACGGGAGAGCGAACGCCGGATGGCGGCCTCCACCATGGAATTGGTTTCTGCCGCCATCACCCCCGAGATTTCCAGGGATTGGCGCTCTGTAAACGAGGCGAGCGACTCCGCCACCACCTTGCGAACCTCCCATTTCCGATCCGTGGCAAAATCCAATACCGCAGCCATGGCTTCTTCGTCATCATGACGGGAGGCGAGGCGCCAGCACACTTTTTGAGCGGTTTCGCGTCGCCCTTTCCAACCGGACGGACATGGTGGCAACTCGGGATTCATGGGTTACGGGCGGGTTTGGCGCTGTGCCTGTCGAAGGCTTTCCCGCTTGTCGAAGGCTTTCTGTCCGCCTTCCAGCAAAGCGACGATTTCCGCGCCGCAGCCATTGACGCTGGCTGCTTTTTTCACGCGTCCACACTGGCCGTCGGACTGCATCACGATTACTCGCGACGCGTCGCCCAGGACTGGAATATTCGGGTTGTGTGTGATGAAGATCAATTGGCGCATGGATTTAACCGCCTTTAAGGCGGGCGCGACCGTATCGCAGATGTACCGGTTGTCGAGATTGTCTTCCGGTTGGTCGATGACAAGCGGGCAATTCCCTTCCCATAGCAGGATCGGCAGGATCGCGAGGTATTTCTGGCCGGTGGAGAGGTTGCCGGAATCCTTGTATCTGCCGTTGTCGAAAAGTTCGATGGTCGGCATCTCGTTCATGTCCACGATTTGCAGTTCAAGCAGACGTGGCATCGCAGACAATTCACGGATGACAACCGCCGCCTGTTGCTGGTTGATTTGGCCACGCAGGGCGATGTTTGCCACGTCGTTTGCCCTAACAAGGTCAGCGAGTTCATCGGGTGAAATCTCCTTGCTGATTGAGGCGGCAATCCGTCGGTGCTGTATGCCGGCGTCCTTCAGCGAGGATTCGAGAAACTTGCGATAGTCCTCCTGGTCGGCGTTTTGCGCCATGCGGACCCGAATGGTCGGGTTAAGTTTGGAATTGATGCGCTTAGCGACCGCGAGGCGGATGGCGAACCGCTCGTCGCGCACGTCGGAGAGTTTTGCCAGCAAGTTCGTCCGCTTGGTTTCAAGCACGGTGATTTCCGCAACGACTTCGGCGAGCCGTCGCTGACGAAACAGCAGTTCGTTGTGCTGTTTTTCCAACTGGATGCGTTCGATCGACTTAGCTAGATCCCGGTGTTTCTTTTCGATGATGTTGCGGAACCCGACGTCCTGCTTGATATGAAAAACATCGAGCGCTTCCTTTTTTTTGCCGAGTTTGCGCGCGGTTTCGTCCAATCCTTCAACCGCCCTGGTGAGGCACGAATCAACAACGTAGATAGAGGTCATCGCCTCGTTGAGGGAATTTGCCAGGGTTTCTGAATTCGGGCCGGTCATGATGTCCTGAGTGAACATCGGCATCACCAAGTCCGACAGCCGTCCTAGCCAAGGTCTGAGTCTCGATGCGCAGGATCGCAGGTTTTCAATGGAGTGGTCGAACGCCATGGCTTCCCGGCCTCGCAATGCCTTGAGCAAGTGGGCGCGATTGATTTCCTCCGTGTTGTGCCCGGTCAGCGTGTCGAATGCCTTGAGCTTTTCCAAAACCGAATCCATTTGGCTCAGCGATGCTTCAAGGTTCTGTTTTTCAGTGACTAAGGGGAGAATGCGGGCGGTGTTGGCTTCGAGCAGGTTGCTCACGTCGTTGATGCGCTGCGAGACGGCCGCAAGATTATCGACCTCGAATCCGTCGATGAGATCGAGTTGGTAATGGGGGTTGTCGGCGATTCCCTCGATCTGGCCCTGGCTATAAACAGCGGCACCGAAGATCTGGTTGACCGAAACCCCAGGTGGGAGGGGCGCACCGTCGGAATTCAGGATCACGGCATCGTCGCCCGCCGAGCGGCTGATCGTGTAGGTCATGCCGTCCTTGGTCTCCACGGTCAGTTCGACGCGTCCGCCAGCGAGGTTCCTCTCGATCATTGAGGCGACGCGGCGGCGCAGGGGGTCGCCATCTCGGCCCGGCATGACATTCAAGCCGTGGCGGATGTTCTCCACCACTATGCTTTTGCCGCTGCCGCGCGGCCCGATGACAGTGTTGAAATCGTTGTGGAATTCGACATCGAGTCCGGAAAGGAATCCTCCCGTGACCTTCATGCGCTTGATGCGGTGACATGCGGGTTGGTTGCTCATCTGGGTGCAACTCTGTGCGTCTCCGGCGCGGTTGTCTCCCCAAATCGGTGTTTTCCCCACATAGGGTTACAAACCCTATGTGAACCCTATGTGGGGTCAACATAGGCCTATGTGAACCCTATATGTGTCCCACATAGGCTTACATAGCCTATGCACAAGCTTGGATACAAGTCCGAGTTGACACGCCACTGTCCACGGGTCGCACGGCGAATCCGTGCTTCCGGCCGCCGGGCCAGTCGTCCGGCAAATGCATCCACCGCTCCCACGCTGATTCTCATCACTTTCCCATCATGACACCACAGACCAACAACCAAAGCGGTGCCCTGGCAATTAACCGGGGCAGAATCACCCGGCCTCAGAAGGCCGTCATCTACGGCCCGGAAGGCGTCGGCAAATCCACGCTCGCCAGCCTGACACCTGACCCCGTCTTTCTCGACACGGAGGGCGGCACCCACCACCTCGACGTGATCCGCCTCGACGCGGCCTCGACCTGGGAGGAAATCACTGCGGCCGTCACGCAGCTCGCCAAGGCGGACCATCCTTTCCGCACGCTGGTCATCGACACGGTTGACTGGTTAGAGAGGAGGCTTTCCGAGCACCTGTGCCGGAAGGCTAACAAGGACAGCATCGAGGATTTCGGCTACGGCAAGGGCTGGGTCCTGCTGACCGAGGAATTCGCCCGCTTCCTCAACTCACTCGACGCCCTGCTCGCTCGCGGCATGAATGTCGTATTCCTCGCCCACTCGACGGTGAAGAAGTTCGAGGCACCGGACCAGGCGGGCAGCTACGACCGGTTCGAACTCAAACTCAGCAAGCAGGTGGCACCGTTGCTCAAAGAATGGGCAGACCTCGTGCTCTTCGCCAACTACGTCACGCGGATCGCCGA
>Ga0118677_10013738_pt1 | contig 11584 bp, 10 predicted proteins | sample AliMusrvi5mmetaG_FD_86154 | JGI IMG/M metagenome (GOLD analysis project Ga0118677, IMG submission 86154) | reverse complement strand
CAATGAGTATGCTTCTTCCCCGGTAGAACAACCGGCGCTCCAAATCCGGAGGGTACGGCTTCCCCGAGCGGCTTTTCGTTTGATCAACTCAGGGATGATCTCTTCGGAAAAGGCCTTCAACTGGAACGATTCGCGGAAGAAATAGGTTTCGTTGGTCGTCAGGATATCCATGATATCCATCAGCTCCTGATCTTTGTGCCGATTATATTTCAGGAAAAGATAATAATCGTTATACGTTGGAAGACCCAGCTCCGTCAAACGATGAGACAGCCGTTTCTCAAGAATGTATTTCGAGTCCTGGCTGAAATATATACCGCAATGCGCATAAATAGTATCCCGCACCAGCAGGAACTCATCATCGGACATCGTATGTGTCGGAGCAAAGTTGAACGCCATAACAACCTAACGTGTGTTACCTGAACGTATGCGTTCCAATGATCTGTCGGCCTGGCGGACGATGTCCTGGTCACTGTTGCCGAGCGCATGCCTGATGATCTGCTCCGCCCCGGAACCTCCGACCAGTTCAAGAATCTGTAAACTGGTAATCAAAAGCAAGCCGGAGGCTTCAGTGTGAATTTTTGAAATAATGGTCCATGCCCGGACAGGATTAATAGTGGCAATGGCCTTCAGGACCGCTGACTGCACCCAGACATCGTCATCATTCAGGGCATGTTCAAGTGCATCAAGCGTGGACACGTCCTGCAGTAAACCGAGAGCTTCGGCGACTGCTATCCGCACGTCCGGTTCCTCATCAGCCAGTGCCAGAATCAGAATTGATCCTGACATTTCAATGCGGTTCACTCCAATAGCCGTAACGGCCGCCTTACGAACCTGGGAATCTTCGTCCTTGACCAGCGTCAACAGACGCTCCCCTTCACCCAGCACCGCCAACAGTTGCGCGGCAGCCTTGCGATGATGCACGGCATGTGACGAGCTGAAATGCTCGACTTCTGCAAGGAGCAGGCTGGGATTGATCCGGGCAAGAGACAGCAGCGCGTCAACCGCCGCCGCACAAACCTGACCGTCACTGTCATCGACGAGGCGAAACAGGTCGGGAATAAACGAGCTCAAACCAAGCCTGCCCACAGCCAGAGCCGTTGCAGCACGAACGCGCGACGATGCGTCACACACTCCTTCGTGCAATATGGCGGTGAACCCGGCATAGCCGAATTCGGCAATCAGAATGCAGAGCCCGCTTCGACCGCATTCGTCAAATGTGGCATAGCGGGAAATAACCTCCTGAAGAGCGCTCTGATCAAATTTTTTCAGTGCCGTGAGGGCAGCCGTCGCCGTACGTTCGTCGGTATAAGCTTTGATCAGCAATGGGATAAAGCGGGAGTCTCCGGTTATCGCGCCGATCCAGAGCAGGGCATCCGTCAAAACTTTGTCACGGTGGTCGCCAAGTTCCTGAATGCCAACAATGCACTCTGTGTTGGCAAGCCGCCTGACCGCTTCTTCAATGGCTTCCTGTGCCGGGGCGCCTGCTCGCTCAAAGATCTTATACAAGGCCTTGACCGCCGCAGCCCGGCTGCTCTTCTGGCTGCAGGTAAATCCCTTCAATAAAACATCACGGCAATTGCAGTCCGCAATTGCGCCCAGACATTCATACACGGCTTTGCGCAGAATATCCTGGTCGGCAAGCGAGACAAGCTCACCCGGTATCAGAAGCGGCTGTGCCAAAATACTCAGTGCCCGTAATGAACTGAATCGAAACAACACCTCATCTCTTGCCAGTATCGCATGGAGCAGCGGTTCAGCACTGTTCGCATCACCCAGCGAGCCCAGTTGCTCTGCTGCCGCTGAAGCGACATTCACATCCGGATCGGTAAGGGCAGCCAGAAGCGCGGGGACAAAACTCGGATCGCCCACGGCACCCATGACATCAATAACAAATTTACGAACTTCGGCATCCGGATCGTTCACCAGGTTTAACAGCGGATCAGCGGCAGCCGAACCGAGACGTATGACCGCTTCCGCCGCAGAGTTACGCAAGCCGGCATTTTCATCATTCCGCAAAAGGTTCAGCAGTTCCTCAATAGATGCGCGATCAGGCTGCAAATACAGATAGCATTCGACAGCTTCTTTCCGTACCCGCCAGCTTTCGTCACCCATGGCGAAAAAGATCAGCGCAGATGTGTCGGGCCCCGGATATTCGCGCAGCAGATTCAACGCGGACCTGCGGACTTCCTCATCGGCCGATTGAAGTGAACTGCGTATTTCCTGAAATTTCATCACCTGACGTTTCTCCCGGTTTATTACCGTACCTGCACTCCATCTGCTGTAGCAGCCGGCTGACAGGTACTATAGCTACGAAATAAGGGCATCTATATTCAGAATCATGACGACCTGACCCTGCGAAAGACAGACACCCAGCACATATTCCATTCCTGATCCGGATGCCGACTGAACCGGTGGCCTGATATCGCCAACCGGCAGAGTAATAACTTCCGTCACGTCATCAACAACAAGCGCCAACTGCTGACTGACCAACGACACAATCAGCAGCTTGCCGCCCGGATCATCGTCAGAAATGACCGCACCAAAGCGTTTACGCAGGTTCATGACTGGAATAACGGTGCCCCGCAGATTGATCACTCCCTCAAGAAGCCCTGAGCGACTCGGTAACGGTGATAGTTTCTGGGGAACAAGGATCTCACGAATCCTCATGATATCGACCGCAAACAGCTTGTCGCCAAGGTTGAAGCAGGCCAGCTGGATATGTGTCACGGCATCTTCCATCTATTCACCGATCCCCGTTTGAAACGTCTTGTTACTCAAGATGCCACCACTTTGTTGTACGTGATTCGTATCCGCTTACATCCCATTTACTGCAGATCGATATCGGCAATGTTGTCCAGATTCAACAATATTATCAAGCGCCCTTGAGACCGGCCGAGACCGCGGATAAAATCCCGGTTAATCCCTTCCAGAACGGCAGGCGCTGCTTCTACGGAATCCAGCGGAATCTGCACGACCTTGATGACTTCATCAGCCAGCAGGCCGCTGTAGGAGTTCCCATACTTGATAACGATTATCCGCTCTTTGCCGCTCGTTTCGCAGTGCGCCAGGCCCAGGCGGGCTCTCAAATCGATTACCGGAATTATCGTGCCGCGCAGGGAAATAATACCGGCGACAAATTCCGGCGCATGGGGAACCTCAGTCACCTCACGCGGTTTGATTATCTCTTTGATCTCCATGATATTTATGCCGTAAATCTCATCGGAGACCCGAAAACTGAGGTATTCAAGGTAAGAATCAACATCCGGCTCCCCGGTGGTTTCATCAGCTTGATCAGATAGCTCAACACATCCGGCAGCTTTTCTGCCGGCAAGAATCGCTGCCAATGGTGTGGTCTGATCGGACTGCTCAAAACAAGGTGGAGCAAAAGGCCGTCCCGCTGGCGACGGAACGGCTCCGGACGATACGGCGGACTCATTACGGATAAAAGCCATATCACCTGCCGGATCAGGAGCAGACTGAACCGGCTGAGACGCGCTGCTGGTCGGCGTAGCTGCAGGAGAATGTATGGTGAAATACGAATCACCAAACTCTTTCAGCATATCCAGCGACTTTTTCCTGATTTTTGCGAGATCCATTAGAGTTCCGCCTACAACATCTGTTCGTCTTTAATTTCGTTGATTATGTCCGAATCAATCAGTGCGGCATCACAGCCGTATGCAACAAGCAGCGCATTGGTTGCCATCGAATTTATTTTACGCGGCACCCCTCCGGTTAACTCGTGAATGCGTTGAACCGCATCAGGTGAGAATAACCCGGGCGACCCGCCCGCAGCTTCAAGCCGGAAATCCAGATACTCCATTATTTCATCCAGCTGTAGCGGTTTGAGATGATAATGGAGCGAAATGCGCTGCCGCAACGGCTCAAAGCGGCTTGAGGAGATACTCTGCCGCAACTCGGGCTGCCCCATGATGACGACGCCGAGGAGATTGCGATCATCCAGCTGGAAGTTGGTCAGCAACCTGATTTCGTCAAACACTTCCGGATCGGTGATAGTCTGAGCTTCGTCAATTATCAGAACCGGACATACATCGCGTTGATTCAGCGCATATACGGCGGTATGGATCTGGTGAATCAGCGTATCCTTGGCGTCGGCCGGTTGATCAACATCCAGTCGTCGGGCGATGGTACGCAGAAACTCAAGCACGTTCAAACGCGGATTGATAATATAACAGAAGCGGTACCGGGCACCGAGACGATCCATCAGGGCGCGTGACAGCGTGGTTTTACCGCAGCCGATATCTCCGGTCAGCACCGCAAGTTCCCGCTCCTCAACAACGTATTCAAGACGGGCGAGCGCCTCCTCATGACCGCGGCTTAAAAACAGAAAACGGGGATCAGGCGTTTTGCTGAACGGTTTTTCTCTGAAACCGAAATAGCGCTTGTACATGCCGATCAGCTCCCCGAACGCATTGTTTCATTGATTATTCCGGCAATATCCAGAACAAGAATGGTGCGCTGATCGCCTAGGTCTGCGGCTCCCGAAACGCCACGAAAGCGTTTGAACGATTCACCCAGCGGTTTTATAACAATATCCTGCTGGCAGACCAGATCATCAACGACGATGCCGAGGCGTTTTTCCGCAACACCGACGACAACCACATAAAATTCTTCCGGCGGCGAATCGGTGCGGCTAATATTGAAGTACCGGTCCAGCCGCAACAGCGGCAGAGTCGCTTCGCGGAGCTCAACAACCTCCTTGCGTTCGACCGTCATTATATCTGCATCGCCCATGATCAGCGACTCAAGAACGGCCGTGATCGGCAAGGCGTACGTTCTGCCGCAGCATTTGACAACCAGAGCCTTGATGATGGCCAGTGTAATCGGCAAGGTTATGGTGAAGCGGCTCCCCTCCCCTTTACGTGTTTCCACATCAACCATGCCGGAGACCGCCAGGATGTTGTTTTTCACCACATCCATGCCTACGCCGCGGCCGGAGACTTCGGTAACATTGTCATTGGTTGAAAAACCGGGCAGAAAAATAAAATCCAGAGCATCCCGGTCAGACACAGTGCTGATGTCGTTTACCAACCCGTTTTGCACCGCCTTGCGCTTTACCTTTTCGACATCGATGCCGCCTCCGTCGTCTTCAATCTCGATAATGACATGGTTGCCTTTTTGATACGATGAAATCCTGATAACGCCTTTTTCGCTCTTCCCCTGCGCTACCCGTACATCGCTCGGCTCAATGCCGTGATCGATGGCATTGCGGATGATATGCATCATCGGGTCGGATATATCTTCAACGATCAGTTTATCGAGTTCGGTATCAGCCCCGTAAAACTTGAGATCGACGCGTTTGCCCTGCTCGCGGGATATTTTGCGCACAATACGCGACATTTTTTCATACAACTGTCCGATCGGGATCATGCGAATCTCCATGACCCCCTTCTGGAGTTCGGAAAGCTTCCTCTCCAAGCCTTTCGCCGCCTTGCCGAGCTCTACCGCGATCCGTGAAAAACCTTCATTGCGCATGCGCGTCGTAACATCAGAAATAGCCGAATTGGCCAGAACGAGCTCACCGACAATATTCATCAATTCATCAAGTTTACCGATATCAACCCGCACGGTGCGGCTCATGCTTTTGGCGCTGAAAGCGGAATCATCGGCCGGAACCGCTACCGCAGGAGAAGCCTCCGGGTTACTCATCTGTACGACAGGAATTCCCGCTTCCCGAACTTCTTCCACCGCCGCTGCGGTGAGGCCGCCAGCTTGCTCTGACGGTTGGGGCTGGGTTGACGTTCCAGAACTGAACTGGGTGATGGTAAAGTTTTCCCGGGCAACTGTAGTTGTTAATTCTGCACGCGAGCATGAGGAACCGAACAGCAGTTCGAAATCAATATTTGTGTCGTTATTGACTCCGACACTCGGCAGAGTGCTGATGACCTCGCCCTGTTTTTTCAAGAGATCAGTGAGTGCCGGAAGTTCCGTATCAAAGGTAGTCAGATCGAATGACGTGTGAATACTGTAGATTGACCGCCCCTTGGCCAGATTTTCCTTCAGACGGTGCTCTTCATATTCGGTCAGGGCCTCCAGTATGAGTGCCGGCAAGCCGAGGGTATTCAACGAAGCTGCTTCACTCTGATTGTCAGGCGGAGCAAGACAGCCGTTTATGCGAGCAACACATGCCGCAATCTCCCGCGACATGTCAGTGCTTTCTCCTGATGCAAGAATACGGATCTGGACGCTCAACTGCTCATGAGCTTCAAACAGAGCAGCAACAAAACGCGGCAGCAGCGGCAGTTTTCCGAGCCGCAGCGAATCGAGCATATTCTCCATGTTATGGGCGAGCTCGGCTATGCCGCCAAAGCCGAACATCCCGGCTAACCCCTTCAGGGAGTGAGCCCCCCTGAAAATGGAGTTAAGAACGTCGGGATTAAGGTCGCCGCTGTCAGCCATATCGGACAGATCAGCCAGTTCTGAGCCGAGCTGTTCAACAATTTCCTCCGCTTCGGCAAGAAAATCCTGAACTGCTTTCGTATGTGTGGCGGTCTGTTCACTCATATAATGTGCGCCTTGCTACACAATTCAGGATATTTTACTTAAATAGTGGGTAATAAGCTGCTGAAGTGCCACGGGAGAAAAGGGCTTGACAATATATTCGTCAGCTCCAAGCTGCCTGCCCTTTTCAATATCCTTGGCACTCCCTTCCGTTGAAATAATAAAAACGGGGGTACTTTTGTAATTGGGATTTGCCCGCAGGTAGCTGAGCAGCTCCAGTCCATTGATGTCAGGCATATTGATATCGGTCATAATCAGGTCTACGCGTTCTCTCGGCAGCAGGCGCAGCGCTTCAAAACCGCTGGCTGCCTCAACAATCCGATAGTCTCCGCATCCTTCGATGATCGCAACCACCATGGCGCGCATGCTGGAAGAGTCGTCGGCAATTAAAATCGTTTTGGTACTCACGAGGAAAACCTCTCATGTAAAAATGATTTTTCCATCGCCATTCCCGCCTGCGCAAGGAAGCTGGACAACGGTTCTACATCACCAATCTTCCGCTGTTCCGGAAGGTTATCACCATACAGGAAACCAATTATCCGAGACTGGCTGACAAGCGGACCAACAAAAACTTCTGCAGGAACTCCGCCGCCAAGCAGTTCAAAAAGGGTCGTATCGAGCGGTGTCATTGTCGGGGTCACCGTACATGATCGACCTTCCTGATACGGTTCATCGAACAGTGACCCGGAAACAAGCGGAAAATGTATTGATCGTATCCGTTCATTGCCGCCAACCGCACCACCTGCAATGCCGAATTGGCCAAATCCGGAGACAATATCGTCCTTGATGGTAAAGATGATGGCCCGGTTTACATATTCAGAAGCGAAGCGAAGGACCAGTAACGGCACACCACCCTGATTATCCGGATTATTCAATTCCTCCAGAAGACTGTCAAGTAATGTGAATTCGCCTGACTGACGGGATGGGCCGTAATCCGGCAGGTCATCGTCTTCACCCATTTCAAAGCGAAGCTCATCACCCAGATCAAAGCGAGTCTCCTGATCCCAGATTGAATCATCGTCCGGCGAGTCGATTTCAGCCCCGGTAATCCTGTCAAGGAAGCCGGAAATATCCGCATGACCGGCAATTTCATCCCGACGCGGCTTGTACACAAGCGGATAGCCGAGTTCGCGAACCTGTATTTCCGCATCGGAATGCTGATAGTCAGCCATGACAATCAGCTGCAGATCCTTAAAGTTCCTGTGCAGGAGATTCAGCAGCTCAATCCCCCCCAACACACCGGAGCCATCCATCTTCGGCATAATCATATCGATAAGAACAAGCGGGTATTCGCCACTCCGGTGCAGAGTATCAACCATGATCAGGGTATCTTCACTGCGGGTCAGGGCGCGCACCGTATAGCCGCGGCGGGTAAGCCCGTCAGTTATTGATTGCAGCGTTGCAGCATCATCGTCAACGACGACAATCGGGCCCTTTGATACGGGTGGAGAAGGCTCAGGAGCAGACGGTTTATCAATCAGATCAAATGCAAAATCAAACCCGTCATCGTCTGAATCGTCACTGGCATCCCTTTGGCCGGACGCATAGTTTTTTTCATCAAGAATCCGGGTGCCTTCCATGGCCAGGAATTGCGAGTTAAGCCCCTGGTCCAGCATAAACTGCATCGGGTCAACCTGGGTACTGTCAACCGTATCAACGGTATCGCGAACTTCAAATCTGAAAGTCCCTACGGTCCAGGTAAACAGCGAAAAGACGACGTTCTCAATCTGTTCCCGCACTACCTCATCGATAACATCCTGTATAATCCCGAAGTTCTTGACAAGAATAACCCCCAGGCGCTCACGAAACCCATGTTCCTGCTGATATGCAAGGGCGGTGCGCAGCAGGTCAGGCTCAATAATCCCTCTCTGGATCAGCACCTCGCCCATGCTTTGTACATAGACGTTTGAAGAGGCCCGTACCACCTGGCCCTGACGAAAAAAAACCGAGCCATCTCTTCCATTGCTGCTGATGGAAAGGATGCCGGTTTTTCTGCTGAGACTGACGATCTGTAAAATCTCGCCAAGACTGAGCTCTTCAAGGTTACCTACCAGACTCATTCGTCACAATCCAATACTCTGTAAAGTGGGATAAAAACTGGGGAAATATATCGTAACAGCAGACTCAAGTAAAGCCTTAAAGGGCATTATCCCTATGCGGAATGACCGGACCCCTTGCTGCGTGACGTATCGGTTTTATCCCGTCCCCGGAACATTAAGCGCAAGGGCACACCGTCAAAACCGAAAGCCTCACGGAACTTGTTTATGAGGTAGCGTTCATAGGAATAATGAATGTTATCCGGCTGGTTGGTAAAAATAACAAAAGCCGGCGGCCTGGTGGCAACCTGCGTGGCGAAGTAGAATTTAACCCGGCGGCCGTGGGACAGCGGGGCATGATGGGATTCGATGGCGTCGGTGAACACATGGACCAGTTCCGATGTGGTAACGCGGCGGCAGTACTGAGCCATGACTTCATCAACCGTTTCAATAATCTTTCCGGAGCGCTGGCCGGTTTTAGCAGAAACACAGACGATCGGGGCATATGCCAGGTATTTGAAGCCGTCCCTGATTTTGGCGATATAGATGCCAAGGGTACTGTTATCCTTTTCAAGCAGATCCCATTTGTTGATGACAAACACGCAGCCTTTGCCGGCTTCATGAATATATCCGGCAATGCGTTCATCCTGTTCGGTCACCCCTTCTTCGGCATTAATAACCATCAGCACCACGTCAGCACGCTCAATACTGCGCAGGGCGTCACAAACGCTGTACTTCTCCAGCTTCTCAGTGGTTTTCCCCTTGCGGCGGATACCGGCGGTATCGATCAGCACATACGGTTTTTTGTTGCAGGTAAAGGGAGTATCAACAGAGTCGCGCGTCGTACCGGCGGTCGGGTTGGCCACCACCCGCTCAAAACCGAGCAGCCGGTTGACCAGCGATGATTTGCCGACGTTCGGACGCCCCACCACGGCAATGCGGGTGATGTTTTCTTCCGGGTCCTCTTCATCTGTCGGCGGAAACTTCTCCATGATATTTTCTACCAGATCAATAACACCGCGATTATGCTCCGCCGAAATGGTAAAGAGTTCGCCTACTCCGAGAGAGTAAAATTCAGCAGATTCATTTTCCAGCTTTTCCCCATCGACCTTGTTGACGACGAAGAACACCGGCTTTTTTACCCGCCGCAACATTTCTGCCACTTCAATATCGGCCGGTGTCAGGCCGGTCCTGGCATCCATCATGAACACGATGATATCCGCTTCATCGATCGCCAGTTTTGACTGTTCGCGCATCTGCTGCAGCAGGCGATCATCGGTTACCGGTTCGAAACCGCCGGTATCAACGAGGATGAACGGTTTTTCAAAACGGGTAATGTTGGCGTAATTGCGGTCACGGGTAACGCCGGGAGTATCATCGACAATTGCGCGACGATGGCCCAGCAGACGGTTGAAGAGGGTTGATTTGCCCACATTGGGGCGGCCGACAATGGCGACTAAAGGTTTCATTCGTATCCTAATTCCTGCAATTTTGACGGGCGTTCACTCCAGTTTTCAACAACTTTGACAAACAGCTCCAGATAAATCCGGGTATCAAGCAGTCGTTCAATGTCCTGACGGGCCTGGCTGCCGATTTTTTTCAGCATTTCACCCTTCGCGCCGATAATGATCCCCTTTTGGGTATCCCGCTCCAGCATGATTGCCGCCGAAATGGCGATGACGCCGTTCTCCCGCTCGATAAAACTTTCTACCACTACCGCCGTAGAGTACGGCACCTCATCGCGGGTGAGGCGGAATACCTTTTCCCGAATCATCTCGGCAACAATGAATTTTTCCGGCATATCGGTCAGGATATCATCCGGAAACATCGCTGCACCTTCCGGAAGGTAGCCGCTGACAACCGAAACAAGATGATCAACCCCGTCATTACGACCGGCTGAAATCGGCACAATCTCCTTGAACGGATACAGCGCCGCCCAATCGGAAATCTTCTTCAGCACCATTCCCTTGTCGGAAAGAAGGTCAATCTTGTTGATGACCAGCACCACCGGAACTTTCACCTTGCCGAGCACATCCTGAATGAACTCAGGATCGGCGGCAGAAGTCGCCTCAACAACAAGCATCAGCAGATCCACCCCGCTGATAGCCGACCGCGCCACATCCACCATGCTCCGGTTCAGCCGGGAGCGCCCCGCGTGGATACCGGGTGTATCGATGAATACGATCTGCCCGTCGGGAATATTATGAATTCCCTGGATCCGGTTACGGGTCGTTTGCGGCTTGTCCGACGTGATTACAATTTTCTCGCCAATGATACTGTTCAGGAGCGTAGACTTGCCAACATTCGGGCGACCGATGATTGAGACAAAACCCGATTTGTGTGACATAAAAATTTTTCCCCTCATTTTTGGATAACAAACAAACAAACTCGTATATTTGCAATCCAATTCGAGCACAAAGGTACGCAAAAATATAATGCGGGGTGGAGCAGAGGTAGCTCGTTGGGCTCATAACCCAAAGGTCATAGGTTCGAATCCTGTCCCCGCTACAAGGTCAAGTCTAAAGTGCAAGGTGCAAAGTGTAATTTAATTTGCACTTTGCACTTTTCATTTTAGACTTTACACTTAGACTTTACACTTTCTTGGGATCAGGATCAATAGTTGATCCCCATTCAGTCTTATTCAAAAATTTTCTGAGAAACATATTACCTTTTCAGTTTTTCCGGATTAAGAGAAAAAACAATCATGGAAAAAACTGAAAAAGGACAATTCAACGAACAGGTTCGGGAAAGAACTTTAAAAATGGCAGTTTCGATTCATGAACTGCTTGTCCATATAAAAGTATCCCCCGTAACACGGCCGATCGTCAACCAGCTGATACGGTGTTCTTCATCGGTGGCTGCGAATTACAGGGCTGCGACAAGGAGTCGTTCCGATCAGGAATTCTATTCCAAGATCTGTATTGTCGTGGAAGAAGTTGATGAAACCCAATTCTGGCTTGACTATTTGGATAGAATAGGATTGTAATATTGCACTTTACACATTTCGTCTTGCTCTTTACACTTAAACC
>Ga0118677_10013736_pt1 | contig 11585 bp, 9 predicted proteins | sample AliMusrvi5mmetaG_FD_86154 | JGI IMG/M metagenome (GOLD analysis project Ga0118677, IMG submission 86154) | reverse complement strand
GTTTTGATAAAGATAGCGGGTTCGTACATCAACGTTGTGCTGAAATACGTGGAAGTTTACACGAATTATCTTACAAGGTTTAGTGCTATTTTCCAATTCTTAAAAACTTGAACATCGAGTATTAGGTTTGAACTATGGCACAAACTCAGATAACGGAGGAAATTACACCAATAATGCCGGCTATCGAGGTGCCATGACGAATAAAATTATCAAGCAAGCTGATAATATTGAATTTTTTGCTCAAGACCATTGGCATCTAACCGATAAATGGACCTTAACACCGGCTGTACAAGGTATATTTGCGCATCGTGAAGTTAATAATACAAGGTTGTCGATTCCTCAAGATGCACAACCACTCTTTGCTTATGCGCCTGCTATTTATAATATTCATAATTTTTATCCTCAGGGTGGTCACCCCAGTAACGATTATCAGGGATTTAACCCCAGTTTAGGGTTAATGTATAACGTGACTAAATCATCCAGTTTATACGGTAATGTCAGTCGGTTATATGCGCCACCAACTAATTATAATATTGCAGATAATATTACTGCCGATTCGGGTACGACAAACTTAAAAGCGATGGAAGGAACCTCGGTTGAAATTGGAACTCGTGGGCTAGAAAAAATAGGAGATTTAAATAGCGTTAATTGGGATTTGGCCCTTTATTATTCATGGCTTAATAATGAGATCCTATCAGTGACACCGGCCAGTGGTTCGCCAATAGCGGCTAACTTTAATAATACTATTCATGCAGGTGTTGAAGGTTTACTCGGTGCAAGTTTTGCGCTGGATGGAAAAGGAGTCCATACCATCAAGCCCTTGTTAACCTATACGATTAACCACTTTAATTTTAATAATGATGCAGTTTATGGAAACAATGCATTACCTGCGGCACCAGAATATTTTCTGAGAGGTGAGGCTATGTATCATCATATCAGTGGATATTTTGTGGGGCCTACATTTGATGTGGTGGGTAAGCGTTGGGGCGACTACGCGAATACATATAAAGTTAATTCTTACGCTTTACTGGGGATGCGTACGGGCTGGTCTAACAAAAATTATAAAGTCTTTGTGGAAGGGCGTAATTTATTGGATACCGTTTATGTGGCTAACACCAACATTTTAAACACAGCAACAGGGAATGATCCCATGTTAAACGCGGGTGCGCCTATTTCTTTTTATGGTGGAATAGAAATTACTTATTAACAGTGGTTACTGTTTAACTAAAAATTGTTAACAAAAAGGGTATCAAATTGATTTGATCCCCTTTTTAGCCTATTAAAGTGTTCTCTACTCATGAAAGTAATTGTTAGCTCATTTAAAAAAGTCAACGCCTTCTTATTCTGCTGTTTAATAACATCGACAACGGTTATCGCTCAGAATAATGACAGTACACCTCTACTGATACATGCAGCACGTATTTTTGATGGGATCAATATCAAAACAAACGAGTCCATTTTGGTTGTTGATGGAAAAGTGAATCGAATTGATAAGCGCGAAAATTTCACGGCGACCAATGCCAGAGAAGTTGATTTAGGTGATGCGACCGTATTACCCGGATTTATTGAGTTACATGCACATTTAGGCTTTCAGCACATACCTGAAGATGTTGTTTTAAGGCACGGAGTTACGACGCTTCGTGATGTGGGGGGGCCTTTGCATGAAACCTATGGCGGTGAAGGTCGTTTACGGGTGTTAACTTCTGGGCCTATTCTTACCGTATCCGAAGGCTATCCCATTATTAACTTAGGCACCGAAAATATTGCCATAGCGATAGCGTCAGAACAACAGGCAAAGACTGTAGTTCGAGACTTAATTAAGGGGGGGGCTGCGATCATTAAAATCGCTTTAGAACCAGGGGGGGAAACGGGAGCCCCTTGGACTCATCACCATCATCAGCAGACTCACGACCATCATCCCAAAAAAGAGTGGCCCATGTTATCTGAAGAGCTCGTTAATGTGATTGTTGATGAAGCACACAAATTAGGGCGAACAGTGACCGCTCATATTGGCGAAACAAAGGGTGCGAAGATTGCTCTGACGGCAGGTGTAGATGAATGGGCTCATATACCGTGCGCTCCTATTTCTGAAGTTATATTGAAGGAAGTTGTCGCAAAACACGTTACGATAGTGACAACACTGGATACCTTATCAAAATGTCCCGGTGCCGCTCATAATGCACATGTTTTAGCGTCTCTTGGAGCCCAATTATTATATGGCGCTGAAATCGCTCATCCCGATATTCCTTGGGGTATAGATGCTCAAGAACTTATCGCTATTAAACAGGCAACGAATAGCGAAACCCTGGAGGTATTACAGAGTGCTTCCTCAAAGTCAGGGCAACATTTAAGTATTCCTTTATTGGGTACCCTACAAGAGAGCGCACCAGCCGATATTATTGCGGTTAAAGGAAACCCTATTGATAATTTAAAGTTATTGGAATATCCTGATTTTGTGATGTCGGGTGGTAAAGTAGTTGTTAATAATTTCTCATCTTTGCCATATTTAGAATGATGTCAGAAGTAGATTTAGTTTATCAGCGTGAAGTTTGTCATTGTGCATAGATTTACCCCATCATTCCTTGGTGAAATTAAACTGTGTTATAACGCATAAAGTGTGTCATTTGACTTAAATTAACGAAATAGGAAATAAGCAGATTATTCGTATCAAGAACAACATATTAATAAACTTAAATCTCAAAATAAGATAACTATGTGCTTATTTTAGATATTAATAGTAAGGTTGTGCTAATGCAAAAATGTATTGGCCAAATCACATTTGTTAACTAAATGAGGATTTGCCCTTGATTAAATCAAAAAACCAACTTGCAACTGTCGTTTTAGCTTTGCCTGGTTTATTAATAAACAGCCAAAGTGTGATGGCTGCGGATTAAAGTGGACCCCATTGGTCACCGAAATGGAAAACAATGCTAGGTTTACGCCATGACCATACTATGGTGGATACCGGAAATGTTCAGGCTTACAAAGATCCTGCTCTTACACCTACAAATTCTAGTGTTTTACAAGCGGCCAGCTTTAATAAACTTGAACGCGGGCGAACTTATGATACCTTTGATGTTAGCGCATTAGCTCAATTTACACCTAACCAAATGAGCCAATTTGAATTTGGGTATGCACGTAAAAATCGTGCCCCCAGTATTTATGAACTCTATCCGTGGAGTTCATCAGCGATGATGATGAGTATGATTGGGTCTTATGGTGATGGAAATGGTTATGTCGGTAATATTAATTTAAAGCCGGAAACCGCTCATAACATTAGTTTTACAGCAGCATTTTATGAAGCCCAAAAAAATGCATGGGAAATTAAGATAACTCCGTATGTGAGTTATGTAGAGAACTTTATTGATGCGGATCGTTGTGGCCCATTAAACCCCGTTTGCCATCCAGCAACAGATGCTAGTTATACAGCTCAACCCTCTAATGGTTTTGTGTTTTTAAATACAGCCAATCACGACGCTCGTTTATGGGGTATCGATTTAAGTGCTAGAGCTGATTTGTTTAAACACGATACCTATGGACAATTCGGCACGCATACAACCATGAGTTATGTGCGTGGTCAGCGCATGGATGGCGGTAATTTGTATCACATGATGCCCTTCAATACAAAGCTGAGCTTAGATCATCAATTACAGGGTTGGAAAAACGCTATTGAAATGCAGTTTGTTGATAGCAAAACAGATGTTCAGCAAATTCGCAATGAATTAACCACGCCTGCTTATGTTTTATTGAATGCAAGAACCGGTTACCAATGGAAAAATGTTAGCATTGATGTGGGCTTGGATAACGTGCTTGATAAACAATACTATCATCCATTGGCCGGTGCTTATACCGGTGATTACTATGCAATGAGTATTACCAATCCTGACAAGGGTTTTGTAAATAATCGAAATATCCCTGGTATGGGGCGTTCGGTATTTGTTGGTATGACGATAACGTACTAATAAGCTTTAAAAACAGTATTCAGCGGTCGTGGGTATTTTTTTGATTGTTGTTCAGCAGAAGCAATTCTGTAATGAGTTAACCGCAGTAGAAAATCCTAGGGTTATTACAATAGCATTTTTTGCATTAACCCTTTTATTTCATTACTGGGTTGCACTAATGATATTAGCGCCAGTGGAGGTGGTTAGTCGTGCAGTGCCTTCAATAATAGAGGTTTCTATGATTTCTCAACTCAGCACACGGACTACTTTGACACCACAGGCCTCAATGCCTGCACCTGCACCTACACAAGTAAAACCGGTTGAGACACCCAAGTCCAAACTATCGCCTGTTAAAAAGCAGAGAAAAAAGCACATAGAAAGACGTAAACAGTCTGCTCTACCTAAGCCTTTTCCGGCCGAAGCGTTTACTGATGCGGTCACTACCAACGCTAATGTGGCTCCTGGTTCCGGTGTATCAAAATCATCAACCGTTATACAAGGTCATGCTGAGTCTTTTACAGAAGCTAATTTTGATGCTACTTATGCTTCAAATCCTAAGCCGGTTTATCCTCAAATTGCTAAAAGACGTGGCTGGGAAGGGAAGGTGCTGTTAAAAGTTGAGGTTTCTACTCAGGGTTTAAGTGTATCCGTCACCGTACATCAAAGTAGTGGACATGTGGATTTGGATGAGGCGGCTGTTGCAGCAGTTGAAAACTGGCGGTTTATTCCCGCTAGACGCGGCAATGCGGATGTCGTTAGTTCTGTTATTGTTCCGATTGTTTTTACGTTAAATGACTAGATCTCTGAGCAAAATTAAAACAACGAATAAAAATGCATTTACATGCTATCGACATCCGGTCGGTGATAAAGTGGTTGTTAATAATTTTTCATCCTCCGTATTTAGAAGATACTCGACTAAAAGAGTAATGGTTTAAGTAAATAGACCTTCTCTTGAAGCGTACTTATACCTCGTTCTCGAAATTGAGGGTAATTATTCAGGACATCTTGTTGAAACAATAATTTAATTTCGTACTTATCCTTATGAAGTTCCTGAACCTCAGTTTCACTGACTGAGAAAGGTGGACCGTCCATTTTAGATTGATCATATTCAAAAGTGATCAGTAAGATTTGAGCGTTACCAGGCAAAATACTTTTTAAGTGTTGAGCATATTGTTGACGAAACTCAGGCGGTAATGCCACCAATGAGGCTCGATCAAAAACGCCATTAACGCCATTCATCTGATGTGTTGTTAAGTTAAAAAAGTCGCCCTGCCAAATTAGCAATTGCTCAGCTTTCCAGAGGGACAAGTTGTCCTGCTGTGTCTGAATGTAATCTAACTCGTTTTCGGTAAAGAAATTATGTACCGCAAGCTCGCTGAGTTCTATACCAAGAACGATATGTCCTTGTTGTTTTAACCATAAGAGGTCAAGGCTTTTTCCACATAACGGCACAAATACTCGACTGTCCGTTAAAATGTTCAATTGTTGCCAAAACGTAATAAGTTGATTATTAAAATCTTTTTGATGGAATCCGATTTTATTTGTATTCCAGCTTTCAATCCAAAACTCAGCATTCATAAGAATAATATTATCGGGTGGGGGTTAATAAAATTACTGTATATAACTGTACTACAAATCATCGTATTTTATGTAATATAAACTTAAAGTTTATATTACATAAAATTATAGAGATCTTTGCCGCTAAACAATTTTATTTGTCACTCGGATTTGTTGAGTCACCTTTACAAGCAATGACTCTGGTCATGACAATAAAAACAGTCCGTTCTATATTAGAAGAAACTAATTAACGAAAAACAATCACATTGATTTAATAAAATAGCAAGCGCTGACTTGCATGTTTCTGAGATGGTCATGGAATTTTTACCCGCATGACCATCTATTTGCCGATAACATCGGCCCTAACAATATTGCACAGAAAGCTTCAGTGAAGCACTTCGAATCGTGTGATCTTATTCCACAGAAAAGTCACGCATCATACCCATACCCATATCCTCATGTTCAAGGTTATGACAGTGATACATAAACAACCCCTTGAAGTCTTGAAAAGGCTTAATGATTTTCACACGTTCACCCGGCATAACCAAGACAGTGTCTTTAAAGCCACCTTCGATAAAACCATCTTTTACAGTCGCATAATCTTCACTTTCCGCTGCGCCAATTGATCGACTCAGGATCTGGAATGATTGACCATGCAGATGAATCGGATGAGCCATTGACATCATAGTGCCCATACCTGCCATACCTTCGCCACCCATCATGCCCATACCCCCCATTTTATGGCCTTCTGCTTGCGGCTTATCATTACCATGCTGCATGCCCTCCCCTTGTTCTTTCGATTTATCATCCCCATGGCCGCCACTGCCGCCATGCGCATGAAAAATCTCCATCAACTGTATAGTATTTACTGGAATACGTTCGCTGGGTAATACATCGTTATAGGCATAAGGCCGTCCATTCAACAACATGGACATGGGGCCTTCAGAAATGGCAATGGGTACCGGATTATTGGGATTCACTGTATCACTGATCTGATAATGATGATAAGTAGACAAGGAATTGGGTAGTGCTGGACTATCACTCACCTGCCGAGTTACTTTAACAGTCAAGAGCGGGTAATCACTTCCGACCGGCAAAGCCATTTGATGCATACGAGTGGCCATTTTTGGTAACACCCCCGAAAAGGAACGACTACGCAATACCAGTTGAGACCCAACATTTCGTCCGCTGAAATCAGCCCATACATCCAGGCGCTCACCGGGAGCCAACATGACATAAGGTTTATGAACCGGAGATTCCAGCAAACCACCCTCTGTACCGATCACAGTAATCGGTGAGTTATCATCCCAGGCCAGCTTATAAATACGGGCAGTTGAACCATTGAGGATTCTGAACCGATAAGCCCGACTGGCCACGTCGAGATTAAAATCAGGACGACCGTTAATGAGTATTCTATCCCCGTAAAAGCCCATCATACGGTCACGCATGTGACTTGCATAAACCAATTGATTGTTATCATCAAAACGACGATCCTGAATCACAAGGGGAATTTCATACTCGCCATTCGGCAAACCTAATCGCTGCTCTTCTGGATCAGTGACCAGTATTGCACCTGCTAGCCCATGATAAACCTGACTGGCAGTCATATTGTGAGGGTGTGGGTGATAAATGCTCATACTGGCACGATTAAGCATCTCAAACTCGTAAACAAAGACCTGGACTTTATCGATCGCATAAAGTGGATGACCATCCATTAATGCGGGTACATGTAAGCCGTGCCAATGGGTGATAGTCGGTTCATTGAGTTCGCTGCGTAGATTGATACGGATTTTTTGGCCTTTTTCAAAACGTAGTATTGGACCTAAGTAGGAACCCGGTATCTCAGTCACGGTATTAGCAGGGCCTTTAATCAGTTTTGCAACGTATTGCAGAACTTGTGTCGGTTGACCTGGCAATATAGAAATAGTTGATGGTTTGGTTAGTAAATCGATTTCCACATCGGGATGAAAGTTGGGTGACGCTTTATTGGGCGCCCTTTTAGGCATCTCACTCATGCCTTCCATAGCCTGTAACCAGCTGGGTAATCCTGCCCCAACTAAGAGACCGGCGCCAGTTTTCGCAAAAAAGCGGCGACGGGATAGATTAATTGATTTGTTCATTATTATAATAGTCGTCATTAATTGTTATTTATGCATCTGATGATTTGAATGTTCTGAAATAGCGTGCCGTGCATGGTCACTTAATTGAGCATCAAACCATTGATGAATCGCCTTAATCAGGTCAGGTATATCGGTTGAGTAATTGATTTCTGCGCCGTTGGGTAGTTCTTTATACACAATATCAATTTGGTTGGGCTTTGCTTTACGTAATTCCTCTAAGCCCGGCATGGTGTCACCGTGAATTTTTGCAGGATTAGAGAAATCACCTTGCTGAAATTCATGGGATATTTTGGTTAAATGCTCACGTATTAATTTAATTTGCTCTACGTTGGCTGGATCATTAACAAGGACTTGTTGTACGCCTCCGTTGGTTGTTTTAGAAAAAATATGAGTAGTTTGTTCTAAATTAAAAGGCATGACCTTTGAGCCGCGTTGGACGACTTCATCAAGTCGTTGTTCGTTGGCTTTCTCCACTGCATGAATGGGCAGCGATACCAGGAAAATAATTAAAGCAGATACTAAAGTTAATTTTTTCATTAATGGTTCCTGATCTATTCCATCACTTGGTTAGGCGTATATAATGATGGGCGATTACGTTTAGAGCAAAATGGATCAAACACAGACTACTCTGATTTGATCCCTAAATATACAATAAATAGCCATAAATTAGGCTAAACCTTTCTTAAGTCTATATTTCCTCATGGATAATAAAACCATTCTAATTCAGAAAATTGGCGATATCATGGTGGATACTTTTCATTATCTGGCATTATTTGTTATTGGAGCCGCTATCGTTTAGTCGGCAATTCAGATAGTCCGCACAAACAATGCAGGTTGATTTTTAAGCTGTTTTATACTTTGCAAACAGTCAGTTCAAAGACCATATTGTTTACGTATTCGCCAAAAAGTTGCTCGGCTAACCCCGAGTATTTCAGCTGCTTGAGTTACCATACCATTACTCTGTTCCAGCGCCTGACGTATAGTAGCCTTTTTTTGCTCTTCAGACATAGGCAAACTTTGTTTGATCCGTTTATCAATGACATCTATAGGATCTCGAAATTCCGGCGGTAATTCAGACAAACGTAAAGTCGTGCCACGACCAACTGCAAAGGCATATTCCACAACATTATGCAGCTCCCTGATATTGCCAGGCCATGCATAGTCCAGCAAAACCCGCATAGCACCAGGCTCGATTTTTTCAATTTTTCTAAAATTGCCGGCATTATGCTGGTGAATAAAGTACCAAATCAATAGACTGATGTCTTCTCTGCGTTCTCGTAAAGGCGGGATAAAAATAGGAACGACTCTTAAACGGTACATCAAATCTTCACGAAAACGTCCGATTTTTACTTGTTCCCTTAGTGACCGATGCGTCGCAGCCACAAGGCGGACATCAACCTCAACCGAACGATCCCCACCCACCGGAATATAATTTCTTTCCTGTATCACTCTAAGCAGTTTGGCCTGTAGCTCAAGCGGCAATTCTGCCACTTCATCCAAAAACAATGTTCCGCCATGCGCACGTTGAAATAATCCGCTATGATCCTTGATTGCTCCGGTAAAAGCGCCGCGCACATGGCCGAACAACTCACTTTCCAGTAAATTGTTTGATAAGGCCGCGCAATTTATCGCCAAAAAAGGCGCACTATGACGAGCGCTAAGATCGTGGATGGCCTTTGCAACCAGTTCCTTACCGGCGCCACTCTCCCCCCTTACCAACACAGTTGCTTCGGTTTCTGCGGCATTAGAAATTATCTGAAAAACGTCTCGCATAGCCGGTGACCGGCTTAATATACCTTGAAAATTCTGGTTCTCGTGATCCGGCTTGGTAATCTCGGCTGCGGATTTCGGTAAAAAGTCCGAGACCGAGTGTTTTGATCCAAAAGCAAGCAAGCCGACACCGCCCGCAAAAACGCCTTCCTTGTTATATAAGACCTGAACAACTTTTTTTACCTCGATTTTGTTTCCGTCAGTTGTAGATATTTTTACCAGCTGTTCCTGATTTTTGCCTGCCTCAGTCACTGTGAATTCATGCAAACATGATTTTCCAACAACGTCCTTTTGGCGTAATCCTGATAATTCCTCCATGCCGAGACTCCAATAAAGAACCTGTTGATATTTATCTACAATATAAATAGGAGCTGGACCACAAAGCTCAAGCATTTTGACTAGAAGTGTTGAACTGTCGAATTGCGATAGCCATGCAACGTTATTTTCTGGAAATAAGGCGGTTTGTTTCATAAATATCCCTGTGAATCAACTGACTGTTTCAGCAAGCTGTAATTTTAGTTTACCCATCATTTCATGGTTTTTTGGCCCCTGTTTTTTTATCCTGGGGACACTCGTTTTGATCATTGGTCTTGCCATAATAGATAAAGCACCGCGAAAACCAGAAAGAGCCTGAAACTTCTACTTCACTGACTGAAAAAGGTGGTCCATCTACTTTAGCTGGGTTTCACAAGCTTCCCAGGAAATCTAGCTGTTATCGATGGGTTTCACAAGCTTCCTAGGAAATCCAGCTGTTATCGGTGGGATTTCACAAGCTTCTCAGGAAATCTAGCTGTTATCGATGGGTTTCACAAGCTTCCCAGGAAATCCAGCTGTTATCGGTGGGATTTCACAAGCTTCCCAGGAAATCCAGCTGTTATCGGTGGGATTTCACAAGCTTTTCGTATCTGGCAATATGTTAAAGGCGGAATACCCGAAAACGAAGCTGATTGGCTAGTCGCCGGTTACAGTACCAGTGCCCATTTTGATATGACTGGACTAGACGATTTTACTAAATATTATTTTCGTTATGCCGCCATTACAACTCAAGGTACGACAGATTTTTGTGAACCTGTAGCTAAAGTGATCGGTTAAGAATAAAAAGTTATGGGTCAGAGTAAACTTACATTTAGGTTTACTCTAGCCTACTGACTCTAAAATAAAATTAGAGAAATGATTTCATGCTTGCCAATGAATCCGAACCGGGTACAAGTGTGCCGCCCTGTTCCACCTGATAAACAACATCAACCAAGCCTAAACCAGCTTCACGATGCGTTACCATAATAACGGTTTTATTATTTGCAAAAACACTTAAAGCGTTAAAAACATCACGTTCGGTATCACTGTCTAAGCCTTCAGTCGGCTCATCCAAAATTAAAATAGGTGCATTTTTAAGATATAACCGCGCCAAGGCAATGCGTCTTGCTTCGCCACCCGATACTTTTACGCCACTTTCTCCAACCCAGGTTTCTAAACCTTCAGGTAAGTAACTCAAAAACTTCTCCAGTCCTGCCGCTTTAATGGCAGTCGTTAATTCTTTATCTGAGGCTTCCGGTTTGGCAATTAACAGGTTTTCTCTAATACTGGCAGCAAATAATTGGCTGCGTTGAGAGAGTACTCCAAAGCAGGTCATCAGTTGATCAGTGTGCCAGTGTTTTAGAGACTGTCTATTTAATAATACCTGCCCTATTTCGGGATCATAATAACGCATTAACAAATGCAGTAATGTTGTTTTTCCCGAACCGCTTATTCCTATGATCGCTATTTTACTGCCTTGAGGAATACTTAAATTAATATTCTTTAAAATCCAATCGTGTTGTTCCGAATAACGAAAGCTAACATTATCTAACCCTATATCATACTGCTTTGGTAATGCAGCCGACTCAAGAGGGTTAAGCGTTGTCGGTGGCATATCAGCGACTTGCCGTATCCGTTGAGCCGCTTTTTGAGTCTTACCTAACATTTGCATAGCCAGCGGTAAGGGTGTGACTAACTCAAACGCAGCCATGACACAAAAAATTACCAACGCCACTTCTGCCCCTGATAACATTTGCTCTGCATATAAAAGTGTCGAAAGGATTAAGGTGATTAATACACTCACCTGAGATAGTAAGAAAGTAATGATTGAAGAGATGGCTGATAAACGGTTATTCAGACGCTGGGTGTTAATCATCAAATCTGAAAATTGACTTAGAGTGTT
>Ga0118677_10013735_pt1 | contig 11585 bp, 25 predicted proteins | sample AliMusrvi5mmetaG_FD_86154 | JGI IMG/M metagenome (GOLD analysis project Ga0118677, IMG submission 86154) | reverse complement strand
ACCATAAGGCCGCCTGTAATGGCTTTCACCTGGCAAGCGTTGAAGATTGTCACCTGAGGAGAAAGAGATCCGATGAGAGGGATTGAGCTCACCGGGTTGATGTTGATCCCTTTCGATCCTGCTCCGCACGTCCCAGCCTGAGCGGTCGTCGAGCTTCCAACTGGAGCCACGTTTCCTAAAGCGGTTGCGTTCGAGCCGACGATCGGCTGATTCGGTGACGCGAAGCTGGCTCCATTGTTGTAATGACCTGAAGCCCAGGGAGACGCGACGACCGCCGCCCGAAAAGAATCGTAAGGAGCATTATTAGCGAGAGCCGCTTTGATTCCTGCCATGTTTGACTGAGAGATAACCTGCGCGCTCCTCTGAGCCGCTTGAGTGAGGCTCACGAGCATATCCGAACCAGTCCCTCCGGCGTTGATATTGAGGGGGTTATTATTGTTCGCCCAGTTTGACGGAGGCTCTTCGCTGGCCATCCATGCGAGCATGTTTTGGACGTTGTTCTGCGTGACGTAGGTAGGTCCAAGAGCTCCTAAGACCGTCGCCGCCCAGCTCGCATTGGAGACCTGAGTCTGGAGGTTTGGCGTTCCTGATGCTGAAGTGTTCGCCTGAGTGATTCCTCCGGTTCCACTTGGAGCGGCGACTGGCATTAGCCTTCCTTCTTTGCGAGGATCCAGGGAGTCGCTTCGCTGTCCTCGCTCTCTCCGTCCTCTTTAGAAGGGTTGGCGATCATATATTCGTAGCCGCCGACGAAGATTCCGCATATGGCCAGAGAAGCGAGAAAAGGCATCCTTGAGCCGGTGCGAACCGAGACCGCCGCTCCGGTTGCGGTGACGATAGCGGTCGCCGCGACCTCTCCCCATCGGATCCGCTTTACGTTGCCTGCTTTGGCGTCTTGTTCGTGAAAGAAAGGACTCGAGACCGTGAACCACGAAGGGCAGAAACCCGCGAAGACTCCAGAAGCTTCTCCGATAAGGAGGATGATGATCGTTATATCATCCGCGGCGTCCGTGGCGGCCATTAGCGACTACCGTTCTCCGTCGGGTCGTGAGGAAAGTCTTGAGGAGCTGAGGCGGCGACTCCTGACATCGAGCCAGGGTAGCCAGGAATCGAGGAGCTCGTGACCATCGAGGGAGCGTAGCGAGAGAACTGGCGGATCGTCGCTCGAGCGTTCTTGAGTTGTGGGACGACCTCCTGGCCGATAAAAGCGTCCGTCGAAGGTCGATAGGCGGTCGGTGTGGAGAAGTTGTCATAAGAGCTCTGCGTCGCTTGTGGAAGGCTCTGCGGTGGGTTGATGACGATCGTCTGAGTCGAAGGAGGGAGCTGTCGCTGGACTGGATAGGTATAAGTTCCCTGATCCGCTGGATTCTGGCTCATGTTGCTCACGGAAGACGCCATGAGCTAACCCTTGATCGTTCGGGGACCGTTGGCCGTGATGTAGGTGAGATAGTTCGTTCCTGGCTCGCGCATTGGTCGAGCGTTGGGAACGTAGAGCTTCGGAGTTTTTTCGCGAATCATCGTCCCTTGATAGTGGGTCGTTGTGGTGTGGTGAAAGGGTCGGCGGATTCCTATCATGGCTTTCCTACTCCTACGTCTCGACCTCCGTGGCCGCCTAAGTCTAAATAAAACTTTCCATCGACCTCGAGGCCGATGAGGTCGCATGTTCCGTCGGGGTGGCGGCGGATCATGTTCATACTCGTCTTGGCGATCTCGCCAGGTTGAAGCGGAATACGTCCTCCCCAGCGACCAGTCCCGAGAGAGTCTCTAAAAAAGAGTTGGTCGGGAGTGAAGCGATCGACTCCTTGAGCTCCGGCCATTGACACCTGAAGCCGCTGACCGGAGTTCATGTTTGCCATCCGAGAAGTGAGGGGATGAGGAGTTCGAGGAGATCCTTGTCCTTTTCCTTCCGGCGTTCCGATCTGAGAAGCTTTCGTTTCTCCGGCTTGTGCGTAGGGGTCGCCTGCGTAGGGGGTCCAGCTCATTAGGAGACCCTCACGTAGGTCAGGGCGGAGTTACCCGATGAAGGAGAGAAAATACCGGGCAAGGGTTGGTAATACTGCGGGATTCCTTGAGCCGATAGTTGTTGGCCGCTTTGTTCTCCCGGTTTGCCTGAATAGGTGACGGCTTGATAGGTGTGACCGTCGGAACCAGTAACCAGTTTCCCCGGGTTATTAGCGTAACCATAAGAAGCAGTATTTCCGGGGGCGTAAAGAGGTTGGATAAGTGTTTGATCGGTTGGGGGTGCGTAAGTAGTGGGCGTCGGGGTCGTTGGGATGCCACTCGAAGCGGCGGATCCCTGCGTGGCCGCTTGGCTGGCGTTCAGCGTGGCGAGCTGTTGCTCGATATTCTGAATCGCTCCGCTGTTGTCTTGTCCGTAGGATCCAGCCGGGACGACCGGCGTCGTCGAAGCTGTGGTGGCGGCGGCCATAGGAGTAGCGGCGGCGGCTTTGGCGGCGGCGTTCTTCTTGGATCGAGAGTAGAGATAGTAAAGGACGAAAAGACCTCCGGCTCCGGCTCCGTAGTACCAAACTGGAATCTGACGAGATCCTCGTCGTGGTGTTGTCATCGTGTCGGCCATTATTGCTTGACTCCTGCGTAGGTGGGCCATTGGGTAAAGGGCCTAAAGGCGGCAACGGCGGTTCGTCCGCCGACTCGAGTTCGATATTGAGTCTGAAGAGCCGAGCGACCTTGAACGATGGCAGGAACTGGAACGACGTTATCGCTCTGGATCTTGCCGGGGAAGTGCTGAGTATTGTTTGGAATCGAGTAGTAGATCGAAGGATAAAAAACATTAGGAGCGACGCTTGAAGGTTGATTGAAAGGACCTCCAAGTTCTCCGTCTGCCATCGCTGGAGGACGTGGAGAAGGGATCGCTACTGTGCCAGGAGATCCATAAACTTCGTTTTGGCCGTTGGTGGCGGCCGTTCCGACTGGAGTCAGTCCAGGAAGGAACGCTCCGGCTCCTCGTTTTGGTACTTGTAAGGTCCTAACCTGGATTCTCATTACTTTCTCCTTCTCGGCCACTTTACGGAGTAGCTCTTCGGTGGGGTTCCTTGAACCCTTTTTCGGACTCTCTTTCCGGCTTTTTTTCCTGTCGTGATCTGGTAGACCCTTTTCTTCGGAGCCATTACGTTCTACGCGCCGCCTTTGTTTCCGCCACCGAGTAACGCGTTGAAGCTTGAACCGGCCAGGGTGTTGATTCCGCTTGAGGCCGCTTGAACTCCGGAAGGGTGGGTGAGGACGTCGGCGATAATAACGCCTGTGATGATAAGGGTTGCTATTGCGGCGATTCGTGCCATGTGTCTAGGCTCCTTGTGTCGTTGTGGTGATTGGGGTCGGTTGGGCTGAGGGATTGCTTGGGCTAATACAACTGATTCCGGGGATATTGGTCTCGGTGAAAAGGTTGATCCCTGTGGCCAATACTAGACCCCAGGCGAAGATCCCTGCTGGACGAGAAGCTCGACCCGGAAGAAGTGACAAGGCTCCAAAGATAATGATCGCTCCGGCGTAGTCCGCGGGGACTGGCAAGTGTGGGATCGGGTTATTCTTATTCGCTCCAGAGATCCCTCCTCGATAGGTAATGAGAGTCATCTCCACGAGAAGAGCTGAGAGGATAGCCGACATTACTTGATCGGGGTCGGAAGAGAGCCAAAGCCGATTCGTCCGAAGTTGGTCGATGGCTTCGTGTTGGTCGGTGTCGCTACGGTCGAAGCCTTTGTCGCTGGCGTGGCTCCAGTAGGAGACAACGGATAAGTAGTTCCGTCGTCATTGACTGGACCCTTCGTCGTGACGATCTTGGACCACCGAGTAGGAAGGACAAGATCAAGGAAACCGAAGTTTTGACTCTGGACTTGTGTAAGTCCGTAGTAAAAGACCGAGTATCCAACGAAAGCGACGCCGAGACCGAGACCGGCCATAGCTTAGGCCGTGGCTGAAGATGGCATTGGCTTTACGTACTTGTGATACACGAAGACGGTAGCCATACCTGCGAGGAAAGCGATTCCAGGGTGAACGCGCATAATAACTCTCTTTCTGTTTAGTTGGGTAATGATTGACGGATTGCGACGAGAGCGACGACCGCTCCGATCCCGACCCAGACCGAAAGCCCGGTCGGGGTCGAAGGGTGAAGACCCATTTTTTTAGTTTCGACTGGTGAGGTAGCTCCTGGACCGAAGGCCGCCGACATTACTGAGGGCGATCCTGCGTTCGAGTAGTTCGGAGCCGGTGTCGAGCCGACTCCTCCCATCCCCATCGAAAGGTTGAGTCCGGCCATCGTTAGAGCTCCGGAAGACCCTGGATGATTGAGCCAGTTGGCACAACTTGACCGATACAGGCTGACATCGTGCCAGGTGAGTTAGTGATCGAGGCCCAGGGTGACTGGTTGATCTCGAGCAAGGTTCCGGGGTTGGTGCTGAGGTAGACCTCTCCGGTGTCCAAGAGACCGAGGCTTTGCTGGTTGAGCGAGGTCTTACGGCTCAAGGCGATAACGCCCGTAGGTCGAGCGACGCCGCCAAACTGGATATACATATCGTCGTAGATCTCAGAGACGGTCGAGTCGATCAGAGGGACGCCATCGACGTAGAACTGGATTCGTGCGGCGGTGTTGTAAGGATCCACGCGAACACCAGTCGAGTCTCGGAAGATCATGATGATCGTGTCGAGATATCCACCGAGTCGAGGGAACTGGAGACGAGCCGAAGCGTTAGAAGCGATGAGCGGGTTCAGTTGCTGAAGGATCCATTGTCGCGTCGTTCCGAGACCTGGCGGCTCCACGGCTGTCCCTTCGGGAAGCCAGTAAAAGTCCACGTCGCACGTCGTCGAGATCGTTGGGGTTCCACCAGGAGCCACGGTATAGAACGAAGCCGATGTGTTGAGGTTGAACTGGAGGGTTGGCAGGAGCGAAGCGTTAGCACCGGAAAGAACTCCATAACCTCGAGCGAACTCCAGAGGGAGCGAGTAGTCGATCGTTCCGTTTCCTGCTGTCGTAAAGGCGGAATACCCCGGAAGGTTCGTCATCAGGTTCGTTCCGTTATTTACTCCGTAGCCGCCTCCGTAAAGCTGGATGAGGTTAGAGACGGTGTAGCCATCGGCCACGATCAGAGGAGTCCCGAAGGCGTCCTTTAGCGTGATAAGCGAGTTCAGGTTATAGGGGTTATCGGCTGGAAAGGTTGCCGACGTTCCCGTTCCACCTGAAACCGCCTGATAGATCCGAAAGTTTGCCAGGTAGCCAGGACGTGCGACGAGGGGCTGAGTGACGATGCCACCGAAAGAGGTTCCCGAAACAACGTATTGAGGAGCTCGACCTCGCTGACTGTGACGGATGAAAGGACCACCGGCGGATTCGACCGTGGTCTGAGGTTGAGGTCGTCCAGCTTCTTGAGCCGCTCCGACTTGGTTCGTGTTTGACATTGACATTTGATTCTCCTTGTTTAGAGGGCGACCTGGACGGCTTGTCCAAGCGTTGCGAGGGTTCCGGTTTGCTCGTTCGCCCAGCGTCGAGAACCGACGCGAAGGAGACCGAAGGCAGGATGAGCGAGAAGCACGACGAGAAGAGCTAAGTCGAAGGTCTTTCGGTTCATATTGGTCCTTTCTTTCGATAAGGACTCTTCCCCGAAGAGGCAGGCTCTACCCGATACTTCTTCGAGGTAGAGCCACTCGGCACATTATTACACTATCTCAGGACGGCGCGCAAGCATCCTCTTATTCGTAGTCGGCGATGGTCACTCGGACCGGGGCTTTGGGGTCTCTTGTCACCACGGCGAAGGCGTAAGGATCCAGGCCTGCGATCATGCCCGCCACCTCGTTGGTCGGTCGTCCAAGATTACCGGCTAAAGCCCTAATCGCTTCACGATCCCTGGTATAGGAGACGGCCATCCACGTCGCCATCCTTGAAGCGTGCGGAGTCACCCACGAGGGAGACTGATAGGAGGTCCAACAAGAAAGAGCTCGATCTCGAGCGGCGATGAGCATCTGATCGACCTCTTTTCTCACGTTGATCCCGAGTCTCGGATCGGTAGCAAGTTGAAGCTCATCGACGTAGACCGTCCATCCGCCCATTGAATACGCTCCGCGAAGGGTGTCTCTGATTACTTCTCCGAGTCGCTCGGTGTCTTCGTGTTTTCTAATCTTCGGGCCAACGACATAACGAGAAGGTTTATCCGCATCGTCGTTTCTCTGGATCTTCCTATCCATCGCCTTTTCACCTGGCCAAGTTTCAAGTCGCTCGTAGCCGAGTCGTTCAAGAGAAGAGTCGCCACCTTTCGGATCGACGGCGAGAACATAGCGGCGAAGGTCAAGGAGACCACCAGCCAGAACAGTCTTGCCAGATCCAGTAGGAGAGACGATCGCGCCATGTTGTCCGGGCTCGATCTCTTGCGCGAACCACTCCCGAAAGTCTTTCCAGACAAGAGGCTCGACCTCGAACCCTCTAGCCATCGTTGCCGAGGAGGTCTTGGCGTTCCTCGACGTCGCTTTCTACCTTTTCGGCTGGACTCTCAGAGGGATCGACGGTCTCCGAAGTTTTGGACTCTCCTTCAGGCGATGAAGGAGAGGAGGAAGGAACGTCCTCGACCGGATCTCTCTCTGAGCTCTCCATTGTCTCATCGTGCGCCGGAGAGAACTTTTCGATAATGCGATGAGCGTTGTCGCGACCGGCTTCGGTGAACCAGCTCATCCGATGAACGATGAGGTGAAGAAGTTGGGGAAAAGTCTTTATTTCGGTTTCTTCGTACATCAGGCGACGGCTTCCTCTTCGACGGTCTCTTCTTGAGGCTCTTCGGCGGCTGGAGCTTGTGGAGGAATCCAGCCATCGAAGAGCATGGCGATAATACCATCGACCGGATCTTCTCCATCGGCCAAGTCGGGGAAAAGCTCTTTCGCCGCTTGTTCCATCGCCGCTTCTTTCGCCTGGACCTTCTTGATCGCTTTCGCCATCATTGGAAGAGAGTTCCTAATCGAGCTCTTGAGAAGCGGAATCAGGAGAGGAGCTTTCGAGGGATCGTTTTCGATAGCCAAGATTATCGCTGGAGGACCGAAGACGGCTCCAAGAGCGTCGTAGCGTCCTCGACCTTTGACGATGGGCTGGAGGACGACCTTATCGACGATGGTCCCTTGAATCGCGTCGTCGATGAGCTCGGCGGAAACTCCGGCGGAGAACTGTAAATAACGCCCTAAAGGATAATGCTTCGGGGTCCTGGTGGCTAATGCCCCGAGACCGGAGAGGACGTCTTCCATCGTGTCGGCGGTCGAGACCCTACGTCCTAGTTTCGCTTTCGGTTGGCGTTCTTTCGAGGGAGCGTTCTGTCGAGGTTGCTCGGTTTTTTCTTTTTTCTGAAAGAGACCTCGGAGACCTCGAGGACGATCGGGAGCGTCGCCGCTGGCAGGAGGGACCGACGAAGGACCCGATCCAGGACGACGCTCGCCCGACCGATCTAGGGGAGGCGCGAGCTCCTCCTCGTCTTGTAATACACCGCGACGATCGCCATAAGGACCATCATCGACAAGCGAAAGCTCAGATAACAGAGCTTTATCGAGATCTTGAGTATTTTCCACACTTTTTTCCTCTCGTTGGTAACAGGTAGAGCAGAGACCTCGACCGATATGGGTCTTCTCTTTGGTGTGGCAGACAAGACATCCATCGGGATATTTTTTCGATGTCCACGCTCCCATTATCGGCTCCTCAGATAAAGAAAAACGACGCCTGCGCCGGCCGCCATGCCGACGACCATTGAGATCATCGCCAGTCGCTTCTGCTCTTTCGCGCAATCGTCGCATGGCGGCGCTTGAACGTGCTGAAAGTGATTCTCTGTATCGTCGCTAGGCATCGAGTCTCAGGACCTTTAGCTCTTCTTGAAGGACGAGGATCTGGAGAGCCAAGACTTCGGCATCGCTCAGAAGATCGACGTCTTCGGGGATGGATCCGAGAAAGACGGTCCACCACTCCGGAAGGATCTCGTCTTTATTTTCGGTCTCGATCCACTTGGCGTGGCATTGGTTCACGATCTCATCAAAGAGGGCCATTAGTCACTCCCCCAAAGGAAGCTCTGGATCTTGGTTTTTATGTCCTTTGTCGTTGGGGCTGGCTCAGGCTCGACTTCTTTTTTCGGAGCGGCTTTCTTTTTGGGTTGGGCTTTTTTTTGTGAAGCTCGAAGAGGCTCCATCGCGTCCTCGACCGCTCGACGAACGGAAGCTTCGACCGCTCGCATGGTCAAAGGTTCATCCTCTTCGGGGTCTCGAGAAGGGAGAGACCGCTTTTCGGATCCCATCAAGGACTCCATCTCATCGCGCACGACTCGACGGATTTGGTCGAAGAGCTCGCCGGAGTCTTCGACGATATCTTCTGCGGTGTCTTCGGCCTCTTCTATGTCTTCGATCTCTTCGGGTTGTGTAGCCATACATCGAACACTATCAGAGGGCTTTAGGTTAGTGTTGGATCTATGTCCGGAGCCTATGACCAAGAACGCGAAGAGCGAATCTATCGTCTCACGGTACGCACGCTCTACCTCGTGGCTCTTACCCTCAACGCCTTCGTTATCTATGAGCAGGTCAAAGAGACGCCAGAGGGTCAGATCTTGAGGACCAGGATCCAGGCGGCCAAGACGAAGGTCTGGAACAAGCTCAACGAGGCTCGACATTTTCGCAAGACCGCGAACGAGGTCGTCTATGAGGCCATCACCATAGTAGAAGGAGAAGATAATGGATGATCGAAGCGATATCGCTCGACGCATGGAGACGATCGGGCTCGCTCAAGGAATCGAGGAAAATCCCGACTTACCGAAGGATCCCTGGAGTCCTCGCTGGACGATCAAGGGGAACTGGATAGAGTTCGAGTGCGGTTGTCGGGCCGAGAAAGCTCCTCAGCTTTTCGGGGCTCAAGCCTTCGATCCGATTATTTTCAAGGGTCTCCTCCAACAAGCGGTCTACGAAGAGGTTTGCTCTCGCCATTTGCCAGGGATGAACAAGTACGTCGGCTTTGGAGCGAAAGGTCTAGACTTTCATCAATGGAAGAAGAATCGGCGAGCGATTCTCATGGGAAAGGTCCGATAATGGCAGATCATAAAATGATGGCAGACCCTCGAGATATGGGAACTTTTGGGAATACTTGGCACGAAGGCAACGTCCCGACTCCCGACTCCAACACCCCTAACGCCGAGACCGAAAGCGACGAGCATCCTTTGGTGTCTGGAATCAACCTCATGGCGAAGGTCGGTCTTCAGATCGGCAAAGCCGCCGAAACAATGGACAAGGCGACGGCCAAGATGGACCAGCTCGCTCGAGCTCTCGAGCGGAATACTCCGGTCGATGCCGCGGTCGTTGCTTCCGGAACTTTCGTAACCGGGACGCCGTTGGTTTTGAGCTTTGGACAACCTGACGCGGGTACGTTTTGGGAGCTCACGAGCTTCGCCATTGGAGGAACCGAGATCAACGTGACGGCGAGCGGATCTTGGGGGCTTTATACCTCCGGACTCGCTTCTCTTGCTGGGGCTGGACTCTCGAACCTGGTCGATGTTGGGACCGCGATGCCTGGCGTCTTCAACTATTCCTCGGCGCAAGTGATCGCCAACGATGCCGAAAACGTCTTCGCCATTATCTTCGGAGGGACGAACGGTCAGACCTACGTCGCCAATATTCAACTCCGTGTCTTCAACGTCATCGCCAGCCAGGGCCAAGTAACCTACTCCGTTTAGCCTTATTTTTAGGGCTTTTTTGGGTGTTGTCATAGCGGTCCTCTAGGGTCCTTGACAAGGTGAAAGCGTTACGTTACCTTTCACCTATGGCAACAAGGCCATTATGAAAGGACCGACGAACATGAACTCCCTTGAACCCTTTTCTAAGGGCTGGATCTCTCCAGCCGAACGAGCCAAGAAACTTGAGCTCGCTAAAGAGCTTGCCGCGATCGTGAGAAGCCTCAAGGAGATCCGAACCGAGCTTGTCTCGGCTTTCGAGAAGATCTCGAACGAGGTGAACCGATGAGGGACAAGGAGGAAGCAAGGATGGAGCTGGAGACCGTTCAAGAGGCCGTGAGAGGTCTCTTGAACGAGGTCCAGGATGTTCTCGACGCTTCGGATCGGGAAAAGAGCTTCGCTCAGGGGATGGCCGCCGCCTATCACATTGTCTCGGGAATCGTGGATGTAAAGATCCAGTCGATCCTCGTTGAGCGATCAGGGGACGAAAAGAAGCTCACCATCGAGATCGTAGGTCGATCGTGATCTATTCTCCTGGCGATATCGTTACGGTGATTATCAACCACGGAGAGGAGTCTCAGACCCTTCTCGACGTAGAGCTTGAGGAACGCTTCGAGACGCCGAAAGGCGTCGTTTGGCGGTCGGTGTTCGTCGATGGACTCGGAGGAATCAACGTCTTCGAGAACATGATCCAGGGCTTTGAGCTGTGATCTATTACATGATAATCGTCGTCGTTTTTATGACTCTTGGCTCGATCTTTATGGCCTACTTGAACGGACCCTCGGGACGAAGGCGACAAGAGATCCACCAGGACGATCTTCGACATTATGAGGAGTTTCACCATTTGAGCGATCCGCCGACGAGCTATCGCATCGTCGAGCCTCCGAAACTCTACGATCGAGAAGCGGAGGGCTGGTAGTCCTCACCAGCGAAGGGTCTCCATAGTCGCACCCTATGGAGGCTCTTCGGTGTTGAGGAGGAACCCTCAAGACCATAAACAACTATCAAAGGAGAATCATATGTCAGAGATCATCGTAAGTGAAGGAGGGATTCAGGCTTCGGACGTCGTAAAGTACGTCGAATCGGGCGGAACCCACAAGATCACGGTCGCGACCGAAGATCCTTCGGCTATTGCCGCCAGGATCGACGCTCAGATTTTTCAAGCGTCATCGGTCGAAGAGCTCTTCGGAGAGCGCGACGTCATCCACGGTCGGGATTATCTCAACAAGCCTTTTCGTTTGGTAAATGTTGAGTGGCGTCCTTCGGACATCGAAGGCGAAGGCTTGCCGTTTTACGCGGTCTTTCATATCGCCGACATTGACGGAGAGATGAAGGTCCTCACGACCGGGGCGCGTTCGGTGTTGATGAAAGCGGCGAAGGCTCAGTCCGAAGGCTGGCTCCCTATCGACGTGAAGCTCGTTCAGTCGGAAAAGAAAACGGAGTCGGGCTATCAGCCCATCGACCTCGTGGCCGCTCCTGGATTGTTCTAATGGCGAAGGATCCACAAGCTCACGCTCTCCATCGTCTTTACGTCGCTCAGGCGAACTATGAGATGGCTTGCGAAGCGAAGACCAAGACGCGAGAGCTTCTCGATAAAGCGATCGTGATGGCGAGCGAGGCGGAGCTCTCGAACGCCGAGATCGGTCGAGCTGTGGGAGCGACCGGCCAGAGAATCGGCCAGATCGTTAGCGCGGAGTAATGCCACGACCTCGAAGAGCCTTCGACGAGCTGTCTCCGACATATCGTCGGAGGCTCCTCGGGGCTGGCGTTACTAAAGCTCAGTACGAATCGGGAGCGGACCTTAGAAAGGCTCGAGGCCACGGCTTTGAGGGTCCGAAGGTAGGCGTCGATGAGAGCGTTCAGAATCGCATGGCCGACGGTAACGGCAGCGCCAAAGATCGACAA
>Ga0118677_10012982_pt2 | contig 11585 bp, 1 predicted proteins | sample AliMusrvi5mmetaG_FD_86154 | JGI IMG/M metagenome (GOLD analysis project Ga0118677, IMG submission 86154) | reverse complement strand
CCGACCAACAACCCACCCTCGTCGCCTCGGAAATCGCCGTCAAAGTGGCCACCCAGAAAAAGGCCGAGATGATCACCCTGGCCGAGGGCAATGCCGAGGCCAAGGCGTTGGAGGGTGCCGGCGAGGGCAAGCGCCTCATCGCCATCGGCGATGGCGAGGCATCCAAGATTGCCGCCATCGGCGAAGCCACCGCCCAAGCTTATAGCAAACAGCAGGCGGCCATCGGCGAGGAGGCCATCAAGCAAATCAAAATCGTCGAACTCATCGCCGCCGCCATCGACAAGGGCAACATCAAAATCGTCCCCGACGTGCTCGTCGCCGGCGGCGGCAACGCCACCGACGGCCTGATGGCCATGCTCACCAAATTGCTGCCCGGCGTCGATCTGCCCGCCCTAATCAAGCGACCCGTACCGACGACACCGGTAGTCCCGCACGAGCCCAAGGCCTAGCCTCCGACGTCGCCGTGAGCCGGAGTGCCGGGCGGAACACAGTCGCGCCCCCGGCAAGCGGCCATACGCCACTCAACCCGGATTCTTGATCCGGGCAGGTTTTGAGTTGAAGGACCTCCCAGAGCCACCCATGCTGCGCGCGCCATGCGAGTAAAAAAATCCGCGGATCTGACGCTTCATGATGTGCTGTCCCAACTGACGTTGCCGCAAGCGCAAAAGTGCCTGGGTCCCGAAGCCGCGGCGTTGATTCCGCAATCCGGCGCGGTGGAAATCCAGATCGGCGAGCAGGTGTTGTTTCGGTCCGAATTCCTGCAATGCGTCTTTCCCGAGGTGATCGATCACCACGAGCCGCTGGTGGTGACGCTGTCCTTGCATGCGGGCTGCCGCGAGCGTTTGCAGATCGCCTGCAGCCATCCGTCCGCAGCGGCCAATTTGTACAAAGCCGCGGTCATTTCGATGGTGCTGGAAGAAAAGTACGCACTGGGCCTATCCACCGAGCCGCGCGACAATCTGCCCTGGGAATTGATGTCAGAACCGGAACTCGACGCGCGCGCCTTGGCCGAGCGCCAGCAGCGGGCCGAGGAGGAGCCGATGAAAGTCAAGCCGGCTGCCGGCGAGGGCCCGTGGATCGATTACACGGTGGCCAGCGCCATTTCCGGCAAGTCCTATCGGGTGGCGTTGCGCGGCGCGACCCGCGGGCAGAGTTATTGTTCCTGCCCGGATTTCCGCCGCAACCATTTGGGCACCTGCAAGCACATCTTGCGGGTGCTCAAGTTCGCCCGCAAGAAACACGGCGACCCCGCCATGCGCCGACCGTGGAAGCCAACCCAAATCGCCGTCCATGCCCGCTATGACGGCACCCTGCGGCTAGCCGTGGACATCCCGGCACGCCTCAAGCCGGAACCCGCGTCGCTGTTAGACCCGTGGCGCGGCCGCGAGGTGAGCGCAGGTGCCGGCATCAGGGAATTGTTTAATTTGGTTAGATCGCTGTCGCGCGCCGGTGAGGACTTTGTGATCTATCCGGATGCCGAGGAGTTCCTCAATGCCGAGCTGCACCAGCTGCTGCTCGAAGAGCTGGTGCGCGACATCCGCAACAACCCCGCGGCCCATCCGCTGCGCACGACGTTGCTGCGCGCCGAACTGCTGCCCTATCAACTCGATGGGATCGCGTTTGCCGCCGGCAAGGGCCGCGCCGTGCTGGCCGACGAAATGGGTCTGGGCAAAACCATCCAAGGCGTGGGAGTGGCCGAGTTTCTGGCGCGACACGCCGGGCTGCGGCGGGTGCTGGTGATTTGCCCAGCCTCGCTCAAATCGCAGTGGCGCAATGAAATCCACCAGTTCAGTGAGCGCAGCGTCCAGTTGGTCGGCGGCAAACTCGCCGAGCGCGCCCTGCTCTATCAAGGCGAGGCGTTCTTCACCGTCTGCAACTATGAACAGGTGCTGCGCGACTATCTGGAAATCGAGCGCTCGCACTGGGATTTGATCATCCTCGATGAGGCGCAACGCATCAAAAACTGGGAGGCCAAGACCAGCCGGGTGATCAAGAGCCTGCGCTCGCGCTTTGCGCTGGTGCTCACCGGCACGCCGCTGGAGAACAAACTCGATGACCTCTACAGCGTGGTGGAGTTCATCGACCCGCGGCGGCTCGGGCCGGCCTATCGGTTTATCAACAAGTATCGCGTGGCCATGGACAGCGGCCGCGTCACCGGCTTCAAAAACCTCGACACCCTGCGCGAGCAACTCAAGCCCATCCTGCTGCGACGCACCCGCAAGAGCATCGCGCTGGACCTGCCGCCCCGCAGCACCGAACTGCTGCGCATCCCGCCCACCGAGGAACAGTTGCACATGCACGGCGCGCACATGACCATCGTGCATCAGATCACCAGCAAGAAATTCCTCACCCAGATGGATTTGTTGCGCCTGCAAAAGGCCCTGCTGATGGCCCGCATGACCGCCGACAGCACCGTGCTGGTGGACAAGCAGCCGCCGGGATATTCCAGCAAACTGGAACGCCTCACCGAATTGTTGGAAAACCTGCAGCAGGAGCCCGAGCGCAAAATCATCATCTTCAGCGAGTGGACCAAGATGCTCAACCAGATCGTGCCGGTGCTCAAGGCTTTGCAGCTGGAGCATGTGCGGCTCGATGGCGCGGTGCCCCAGAAACAGCGCCAGATGTTAGTCAATGAATTCCAAAAAAATCCCCCTTGCAGCACCGGCCTCAACCTGCAGGCCGCCGACACCGTCATCAACGTCGATCTGCCGTGGAACCCTGCTTTGTTAGAGCAGCGGATCGCCCGCGCCCACCGCATGGGCCAGAAGCGCCCGGTGCAGGTCTATCTGCTGGTGACGGAAGACACCATCGAGGAAGGTCTGCTGCTGACCCTCTCCGCCAAGCACGAATTGGCTGCCGCAGTGCTGGACCCGGATTCCGATCTAAACGAAGTGCAATTGGTCAGCGGCATGGACGAATTGAAACGGCGCCTCGAATTACTGCTAGGCGCAAAACCCGAGCCTGCGGTGGACGTCAGCAGCGCGCCGGTGCTGCCGCCGGAGGTAAGCGCCGAACGCAAGGCCCTCATCGCCGCCGCCAGCGGCCAGTTGGTTACCTCGGCCCTGACCTTGCTTGGCGCCGGCCTGGGCCACCCGCAAGCGGATGCAAACCATGTCCAACAAATCCGCGACAACCTGTCCCACTGCGTGGAATTCGACGCCGAGGGCCGCTGCAAACTCAGTCTCACCCTGCCGGATGCGGGCAGCCTCGATCAAATCGCCAAGGCGCTGGCTGTGCTGATCCAAGCGTGATGTTTCCCGCCAGGCTCCCAGGCGGGCTCAAGTTCGCCTGGGGTGGCGTCCGCACTGCGGCACTTTTTCCTAAGAAGTCGCGCCCTGAGGTGTCCTCAGCATATGTGGAACTCATTCCTGAAGGAACTCGGGCGAGCCTGGCTGGCCCTGTCCGCGCTGGCCCTGGCAGGCCCTCTCCCGGCGCAGCCGTTGAAGGAAACCGCCGATGTCGGCCGCGTGGCCGACGTCCAAGGCGTGGCCAGCGTGCGGGCCAAGGGCGGCGACCGCTGGTCGCTGGCGGCACCCGGCTTCGCGCTGCAAGCGGGCGATTGGCTGCGCAGCGACGTGCGCGGTGCCAACGCGCTGCGGCTGCGGCTGCGTGGCGGCGGCGAGGCGATCCTCGGACCGGGCACCCTCGTCGAGATCGCCGACGCCAGTTCACTGGCACTGGTGCGCGGGGAACTTGAGGTGGCAGCGCTGCCGGGCACCGAGCGCGGCCTAACCGTGTTGCCGGTGGCCGGCCAAGCCCACATCGTGCGCGACGGCGCCCGCAAGCTGTTGCGGCGGTCAGAGGGCAAACCCATCGAGGTGTTAGAAAAGCAACCCAACTGGCTGCAGGGCTTCAAGGGCGTCCTCACCACCGAGTCGATGGGCTCGCTGCTGGCCAAGGTGGACGGCCGCAACACACCGTTGACCCTCGGCTATCACAAGGTGACGGTGGACATCCGCGACCAGGTCGCGCGCACGGTGGTGGAGGAGTCGTTTGTCAACCACACCGATGGCAACTTGGAAGGCGTGTTCTATTTCCCCTTGCCTCAGGATGCCTCAATTTCGGGCTTCGGCATGTGGATCAATGGCGAACTGGTGGAAGCCGATGTGGTCGAAAAGGAACGGGCGCGCGAGATCTACGAAACCATCCTGCGTGAGCGACGCGACCCAGGTTTGCTAGAATGGACCGGAGGCAACATCTTCAAGGCGCGGGTGTTTCCAATTCCGGCGCATGCCGAAAAGCGCATCAAAATCACCTACACCCAGGTGCTGCCGCTGCTCAAAGGCGTGTTCCGCTACCGTTACCCACTGCAAAGCGAAATGCTGCGGCAACATCCCCTGCGCGAACTCTCCATCAATGTTAGAATCGACTCGGCGCTGCCGCTTGCAGCAATCTCCTGCGCCACCCATGCCGCGCGTATTGCCAACACCCCGCACGCGGCGCAGGCCGAGTTCAGCGCCCAGGAATACTCACCACAGGCGGACTTCGAGTTGGACGTGGCGGTGGATGCCGCCGCGGCTCCGGTGGTGCTCGTGCCCCATCGCCGCGGCGAGGATGGCTATTTCCTGGCGCTGGTCACCCCTCCCGGCGGCTCCGGCGAATGGACCCGCGAACTCGTCAGCGACGGCGCCCCTTTCCATCTGGTCATTGTGGCCGATACCTCCGGCTCGATGGACGAGGCGGCCCGCGCCAATCAGGATGCGCTCATCAGCGCCCTGCTCTCGTCGTTAGGCGAGCGGGATTCCTTCGAGCTGGCCACCTGTGATTGCGAGACCCGCTGGGCCCCGGTTAGGGATTGGCCGGCCGGCACCGCGCGGGTGACGGCGGCACGCGACTTCCTCGCCGCGCGCACCTCGCTGGGCTGGACGGATTTGGATAGAGCCTTCGAGTCGGTGTGCCAACACGTCCGCGCCACGCCAGGCGCGCAGGTGATCTATATTGGCGACGGGGTCATCACCACCGGCGACGCCGACCCGCAGGCCTTTGCCAAGCGCCTCAAGCGCCTCGGCGCCGGCAGCGGCGCGACGTTTCATGCGGTGGCACCGACGAGCCGGTATGAACCGGGCGTGTTGCAGGCCATTGCCGCCATCGGCGGCGGCTCGCTGCGACGCATCGGCGGCGCGGATACCGCCGCCAGCGTCGCGCAACGGCTGTTGGTCGAAATGGCGCGGCCGGGCATCCGCGACCTGAAGGTATCGTTCGAGGGCCTGCGCACGGCACGCGTCTATCCGCAAGAATTGCCCAACCTGCCTGACGGCGAACAACAAGTCATCCTCGGCCGCTACCTGCCTGATGGCACGACCCAAACCGGCAAAATCGTGGTCAGCGGCATGCGCGACGGCAAACCAGTCCGCTACTCCGCGCCGGTCACCCTGGCCAATGCGGAAAACGGCAATTCCTTCATCCCCCGCCTGTGGGCCCGCATGCATCTCGATGTGTTGTTAGAGCAAGGCGCCTCTGCCGCCGTCAAGGACGAGATCATCGCCTTGTCGGAGCAATACAAGATCATGACGCCCTACACCTCGCTTCTTGTGTTAGAGAGTGACGCCGACCGCGAGCGCTTCGCGGTGAAGCAACGTTTTGCGATGCGCGACGGCGAGCGCTTCTTCGCGCAAGGCCGTGACAACGCCCAACAGGAATTGCTCGTCCAACAGATGCGCGTGGCGGGCTCATGGCGCGCCAACCTGCGGCGCGGCTACCTGATGGACCTGCAGCGCCTCGGACGCGAGTATGGTCCGGAGTTGTTGGGCCGGCGGCCGGACGGATTTGGCGGCGAATTCGTCTTCACCGGAGGCACGACGGCTGCCAGCGGCTCGGTGCGGGATTTCAACGGCGGGTTTAGCGCCGACCTGTCCGGATCCAGCACCTACTCGGGCGCGATCCAGTACGAGTTGGCTCATTCGTTGGTGGAAGACGGACGCCTCGGCGCATGGAATATGCAGGCCGCCGCGAGCACACTCACCAGAAACCTCGGCAGTGAGGCCTGGGCGGACGACAGCTCGGCCGGCGGCGATACTAACAACTTCGACCGGCAGGAGGCGATGCCGGATCGGGAAGAAACCAGCGACCTGGATCTAATCAGCTCATTTGCAGAGGCAGGCAAGTCCCTCGACATGAAGGCCGATGCGTCGCTAAATTTCATATCCGAAGTTGAGCCGGGTGACCAACGGGATCGCTCCAACCGCTGGCAAGAGTCGTTCGCAGACGCATGGCGGGGTGATGCATTCGAGGCGCGCAACAAAAGCCGGCTGCCGGCCGACGGGTTCAACAGGTCACTGGATTATAACAGCTTCCACTGGCGCAACCGGGTGCAGGATTTGATGACGTTGTTTCCAGCGCCCATCGCCAAGCAAGCACCGCCCATGCCAGATCGCGCGGCGGCCACCACGCCGCATCCCTGGCCGGCGGAAGCCGTCGCCCTGGCGGATAGTCTGTTGCGCTGGGACCAGCTCGCGGCGTTGCGCGACGGCGGCGTGTCAATCTTGCGCAAGGTCACCAGCACCGACGTGCGGCGAAACGAAGTCACGTCGGTGACCGGCACCGATGCATGGGTGTCAGGCCAGGCGTGGGTGGTTAAATCGTTCGGCGAGCGCCAGGACACGCACGTCGAGTGGTGGACGCAACATGGCAACCGCGGCCACATGACGCTGGCCCTGGGCCTCGGCCGAACCCGCCCGCAATGCGCCAACCAGGACCGCAGCGGCTACCCGGCTTTTCTAACGGACAACTCGCAGGTGTCGCTGGCCGACTCGCTCCGCCACATGCGGGCGAGCATCAACCAGGCCGGCGCAGGCCGCGTTGCCTTGGAATTGGTGGATCCTAACAATGAGGGCAGAGGCAGTCGCTACCTCATCGACACCGGGCGGCATGTCCTGCTGGAAGTGACCCACCGCAAGGACGGCAAGGTGATTGCCTCCGAACGATACTCCGATTTTGTGGAAGTCGCAGGTTGTTGGTGGGCCCAACGCAGCGAGTCGCTGGATGGTGTTGGCAAGCGCACGGTGCTGATGGAAATGCAAGTGGTGGCACGCGACGATGGCGCATTCCGCGCCGGCTTCGATGCGTTGGTCAAGCCGCGCGAGCAGGTCCTTTTCATCGACGGTGACCTGCCCGCACCCAACGCCGCGAAACTGGCCGCCCTAACCGGCAAGGATACCCTCGAGAGCGCTTTTTCGCTGTTGAATCATTGGGCCGATAGCCAACAATGGGCGCGTGTCAACGCCCAGTTCGAGGCGGTGCAAAGGCACGCCGCCGGAAAACCCGCTATCAAGGTGTTGGAACGGCGCCTGCTCGCCATGCAACGCCGCAACGAGGAGGCGCGCTCACGCACCCTGGAGGCCGCCAAGGCCCTCGCCGCAACTCCGGGCGACCACGAGCTGTTCCTCGCCGACCGGCTGCGTGGCGAGGCGGCTTCGGTGGCCAGCGCCGCGGAACAATATGACTTGCTGCAGGTGCTCAAGCCGGTCTACCAGCGCGCGGCTCAACATCTATTGGCCATGCGCGACTGGAACCAGGCCGTGATCGCCAATTTCCAAGCCCTCAACCGGATGCCCGAAGCGCTGGACCTGGCCGCAGAACTGGCCCGCGCATATGATTGGGACACCAACGCCCAGACACAGGTTGCCAATCTGCTGGCCAGCTCCGGCGACGTCGACGCCGGCCTGGCCTGGCTCGACACGCATCTATCTAACCAGGACCACCGTTGGATTCCCGCCGAGCTCGCCAGTTTCAGGTTGAGTTATATCAATTTGGCGGAATCGCACGACCGGCTCGAGGACGTGTTGCGCGCCGCCGCGGCATGGATGCAGGAAAACGCCGGCGAGGCGAGCGGAACCGCGCCCTGCAATCACTGGCTCGCCGCGATGATCCGCCTCGGAAGAACCGACGCGGCCTATGCGCAAATCGACGCCTGGCTCGCCGCGGGCGTCGCGCGCAACGGTGCGGCCATCGACGTGCCCACGCGCGACCACCTGGGTGCGGCTATCGAAGTGTTGACCGGTCGCGCCCAAGGCGTGCAGCCCAACGACATTCCGCAGCGTTTCCATCGCGGCCTGGCAAAGGTCGTGCACAAGTTTGCGCTGTCGGCCAAGGATGCCGCGTTCGCAGAGGCGATCATGAACGATTACCGCTTCACCCGCACCGAACAGGTGCGCGCCTTGCGCAAACATTTCACGCAATTGTTGGAAAGGCGCGCGGCAACCATGGAGCTCACAGCCGTCAATCGTCTGTTAGGCTGGATCGGGCCCAACGACCCGGCGGTGGTGCCCTCGGCATGGGAGTCCATCGCACGTGCCCTGACAACCCGATGGGAGCAGGAACATGACGACGTGAAGCGCGATGCGCTGGCGAGTCCGATCGAAACGATTCTGTCCGGCCATTTGGGAGCTGAACGGTATTTGGACTTCCTGCGCCGCAGAATGAGCGAAGCGCCGGAACAACGCCGGGGCGAGTTTGCAGGCCGCCTGTTTGAGGCTCTGCTGCGCCAAGAGTGGAGTGCGAACATGGAAGCCGAAGCATTTGCGTTGCTGCCCACCATCGACTTCATGCCCGCGGACAAGGACCGGCTGCAAGTGGCCCGGCGGGCCGGCGCGCTGATGCGCTTGAACGACTGGGTGTTGCGCACTCGCATCGCCGCGGCGTGGGATCAGCTCGAGGGCAAGCAAGAATTGACTCGCAGCGAACTGGCGGAGAAGCGGTTAGAAATCGTGCTTGCCGCACAGACTGCCCTGCTGGAGAGACTGACCACCGAAGCGGCCAACCGCAAGGGTGAGGTTGCAGAGGCGATGCGCCCATGGACCAACTGCGAACGACTCTATCTGATGACACTGCTGCATCAGGACACCGGCAAAATTGCCGCCGAATGTTGGGAATACCTTGGCAGCCAGGCACTCTTCACGCCTGGCATCAGAACCGAACGTCCGTGGCAACAGGCCGTTTTGCTAGACCGACACCTGGCAACCCTCGAGCACCTCGCCTCCCGGCCGCAAGCCGACCCGGCACAAGTCAGGCAATTGCTTGAGTGGCTGGCGCGCGGCATTGCGACGCAACCGGATGAACCCGTGTGGAAACACCACCTGCTTCGGTTGCTGGTGGTGCTCGACCGTCCCGCCGAGCTGAAGTCCGCTCTGGTCGACTGGACGCAGCGGGAAACCGCGACGCGCAACACCTGGCGGATCGCCTTGGGCTACCTCCACGCGGAATCGGGCGAGGTTGCCAATGCGGTTAGGGAATTCGAAGCCGTGGAACAAGACGATGAAATCGGACCGGCTGAATACCGCGCCTTGGCTGATTGGTACCTGGTGCTCAACCGCAAGGCGGACCATGCCCGTGCCGCGATCGCCCAGTATGGGGCAATGGAGGAATGGGCGCTATCGAACCGGATCCAACAGCACACCTCCAAGCTCGAGCGCGGTTTCAACAATGGGACTCCCGAAGAACTCGATCCGGCGGTGGTGGACATGTTGCGGGCGATTTTCCGCAAATCGCCAAATCCCGGCCAGCATCTCAATCAGCTGGGCTCGCTCTATCGTTGCAGCAAGGATTTCCGCTTGTTGGAATGCTTGGCCGACAGCGTGGTAGGCAACAGCGCCGGCCACATCTATTCCTTCCTCGGCAGCCTCAACAGCGTGTTGCCTTTGGTTAACGACGAGGCCGTGTGCGACCAACTCCTCTCCCGGGTGGAAGAGGTGCGCAAAGGTGCGCAAACCCGCGTCGATCGTCGTAGCCTGGATTTCCTTGAGTTATTGGTCCGGCGCAAGGCCGCCGAGGTGCTCAATCAGCCAGGCCAACAGGCGCCCATGGCGCTGGGTGCCATGCAGCGCGCCTTCGCCGGGGACACCTGGACAAGTGGTGAGCAACTCCTGATGGCACAGCTGTTGGCCGGTCTCGGAACAATCTCCCAGGACTCGCTGGCGGCGGAACAACGCAACGAGTTGCAGTCGCTCTATCAGGCATCCGGCTTGGGCACGGCGGACCGCCTGCACATCGGCGCGCATTGGGCCGCAGTCCTGCATGGCTATGGACATGCGCAGGAGGCGGTTGATTTGCTAGACTCGGCGCTGCAGGAGTATCGCGCTACCCAGGGTGGTCTCCTAACACCCGAGGCGCAGCTGCCCTTCGACCAATGGATCGGCTACCACGAGGCTGACCGCCATTTTGCGCTAGCCGAGCAGGCAATCGCGGCGGCGCTTGAAATGAAGACGCTCGAGTCGCTTCGGCAAACATTGGTAGAGCGGAAATACCGACTCTTCAGCAACACCTTGGCAGCCGGCGGGTCCGTGTCACTCGGCGAGGGCCGCGGGTTGTTCGACCGCGCCCGGCAGGCGCTCGCGGACGAGTTGCGCACGCCCCAGCACACCCACCGCGGCCAGTTGTGCGCAATTCTTATCGAACTCTATCGCGCGGCCCATTTCCAGGCCAAGCTACCGGGTGTGGCGGCGGACTTGGTTGAGTTCGCCGGTGGGGCCTTTGACCAACGGGTGCCATTCCAAACCCCGAACTACCAGGACCTGGTCCAAAAGTTGGCTTCGGCACTGCGCGAAATCGCCGGTGACCGCGCTGCCATCGCATTTCTAATCACCCGGTGCGAGCAGGAACCGGGTTCATTCCGCGCCACCGGCCAGGACGGCTGGAGCCGCTATGGCTATCAGCTGGCGGAATACCGCTCGCGGGTCAACGAATTGGGTGACCTCGAACCGCGCCTCCTAAAGCTGGCACTGTCAGAACTGCGCCGCGACCTGGAGAGCGGAAACTATTCGAACCGCTCTATGTATCATGACAATTACGGGTATTTCTGGGCCGAGAAGCGCTCCGACTTCCTCGCGCTGGCTCTATCCATGCTGCAGGAGAAACGCAAGAGGTTGCTGCTGGTAAAGCGGGTGGCAGACTATCTCTTCGATGGGCTCGCCGCCCACGACCAAGCCGTCGAAGCCCTCACCGCAGCCTATGCGCAGAAACTGCTGGACGAGGGCGGTATCAGCCAGTTGGCCGCCTTTCTCGAACGCATGACCCAGGACGCACAAGCCGTGCCCTATCTCAGGGAGGTGATGGCAAGCAATCCCGACAACGCCGATTACCGCCGGCGCCTGATTGGTTCGCTAGGCCGCGCCGGACAACCGGACCAGGCTCTTGTCGCGGCCAATGACGCAGTGGCGCACTTCAAGGACAAGCACCTCTGGAACGAGTCTCATCTGGCACCTCTGGCGCAAGGCTGTCTTGAGGGCAAGCTGTGGCTGCGCGGCGTCGAGTTATATGATGAGCTCATCCCCCTGCATCAGCGCACACAGCCGCACCGCGGCATCGGCAATGGCACCCTGGCCGCCTATTACATCTGGCTTGCCGCTTGCCAGGCCGGATGTGGCGACACCGCCAGGGCGGTCGAAGCGGCGGCTGGTGCCATCGTCAGTTGCGGCGCGAGCCATGACCAGCGTGCCCAGGCATTGTCCACCCTGCGCGGCGTGCTGGAACAAGCCAAGGACCTTGATGCCTATGTCGCGCAACTCGACCAACAAGTGGCGGCGAGCGGATTGGAGAACCCGCTCGTGCGCAAGGCGCTGGGCGAGGTGTTCCTGAAGCGCAAGGATGAT
>Ga0118677_10013732_pt1 | contig 11586 bp, 6 predicted proteins | sample AliMusrvi5mmetaG_FD_86154 | JGI IMG/M metagenome (GOLD analysis project Ga0118677, IMG submission 86154) | reverse complement strand
GCAGTTCCCCACCGTCTCCATGGGGCTCGGGCCGCTCCAGGCCATTTACCATGCGCACTTCGAACGGTATCTCACGGATCGCGGTTTGCATAACACCTCCGCACACCGGGTCTGGTGTTTTGTCGGCGATGGCGAGACCGATGAACCCGAGTCACTCGGCGCCATCAGCCTGGCGGGACGCGAAAAGCTCGATAACCTCATCTTTGTCGTCAATTGCAACCTGCAGCGTCTCGATGGCCCGGTCCGCGGGAATGGGAGCATTATCCAGGAATTGGAAACCGTTTTCCGTGGCGCAGGCTGGAATGTGATCAAGGTGATTTGGGGGGGGGATATCGATCCGCTCCTGGCGAAGGATCAGGAGGGCCTGCTGGGCGAAACGCTGGGGAAAATACCCGATGGCGAGTTCCAGAATTACACCGTCAAAGGCGGCGCCTACGTCCGCCAACATCTGTTTGGCCGGGATCCCCGGTTGCTAAAAATGGTTGAGCACCTGTCGGATGAGGAATTGGGGCGGTTCCGACTGGGAGGACACGACCCCGAAAAAGTTTACACCGCGTATAAAGCCGCGGTGGAACATACCGGCGAACCCACCGTCATCCTCGCCCGAACGATCAAAGGATATGGACTGGGCGAAGCGGGGGAAGGTCGGAACATCACTCACCAGCAGAAAAAGCTCAATGAGCAGGAATTGCGCGAGTTTAGAGCGCGTTTTGCTGTTCCGGTCTCCGACGCGGAAATCGCCGATGTCCCCTTTTACAAGCCGCCGGACGACGCACCCGAAATGCTTTACCTGCATGAACGACGCCAGGCTTTGGGCGGCTATCTCCCGGCGCGGGCAACCCGATGCGAACCTCTGAACCCACCCGACGAAACGCTCTTCCATGAATTTTACGAGGGGAGCGGAGAACGGGAGGTCGCCACCACCATGGCTTTCGTACGCATCCTCTCCAAGCTGCTCAAAGACGAGAAGATCGGCCGACTGATCGTGCCGATCATTCCTGATGAGGCGCGGACTTTCGGAATGGATGGTTTATTCCGCCAGGTGGGCATCTATTCGCATGTCGGACAGCTTTATGAGCCGGTGGACAAGGACAACCTCCTCTACTATCGCGAAGCCCAAAATGGACAGATATTGGAGGAAGGCATCACGGAAGCCGGCTCGCTGGCCTCCTTCATCGCCGCCGGCAGTTCCTATTCCACGCATGCCATCAACATGATACCGTTTTTTATGTTCTACTCCATGTTCGGGTTTCAACGGGTGGGCGACTTGATCTGGGCCGCAGGCGATATTCGCGCCCGCGGATTTCTCATCGGAGGCACAGCCGGCCGCACAACATTGGCCGGCGAGGGATTGCAACATTGCGACGGCAATAGCCACATCCTGGCCTATCCGCACCCAAATCTGCGGGCTTACGACCCCGCCTACGCCTACGAACTCGCGGTGATCCTCCAAGATGGAATCCGCCGGATGTTTTACGAGCAACGCGACGAAATGATCTACCTCACGATCATGAATGAAACATACCGGCAGCCGGCGATGCCGGAAGGAGCAAAAGAAGGTATTTTGCGGGGGATTTATCGCGTGAAAGCACCGCTCCAAGCCGGACGTGAACCCCGCATCCACCTTTTCGGCAGTGGCGCAATCCTTAATGAATCGGTCAAAGCACAAAGCCTCTTGGCTGAAAAGTTCGATCTGGCATCCGACGTCTGGAGCGTCACCAGCTACAAAGAGTTGTACCGAGACGCACTTCAAGTAGAACGCTGGAACCGCCTGCACCCCGGTGAAGCGCCCCGAATCCCCTACCTCAACCAAGCGCTGACCGGAGAGGAAGGCATCTTTGTAGCCGCCACCGATTACCTGAAGCTGTTGCCCGAGTCGATTGCCGCCTGGCTCCCGGGACGACTGATCGCCCTGGGGACGGATGGGTTCGGACGGAGCGACGGACGGGAACACTTGCGGACCTTCTTCGAGGTGAATGCGAACCACATCGCGTTCGCAGCCATTGAGGGACTTGCGCAAAAGGGTGAAATCGAAAAAGAGAGGGTCGGACGGGCACTGGCGGAATTGCAGATCGATCCGGAGAAGCCGGATCCGATGACGCTTTGAACGAGGGAAGGATGCGATATGTCGACGGAATTCAAAGTGCCCAAACTGGGCGAGAACGTCAACACGGTCTCCGTGGTTAAAATCCTCGTCTCCAAAGGGGATAAAATCGAGCCCGAGCGGCCTGTGATCGAATTAGAAACCGACAAGGCGGTGCTGGAAGTCGTATCCGATGTGCAGGGCACAATTGATGAAATACAGGTCAAGGTCGGCGATGACGTCCATGTGGGACAGACACTTTTCACCGTAAGTTCAGACGGAGCGAAGCCTGAGGTCAAAGAGATCACAACCGAAGCCAAACCAAAAGCGCAGCCGGAGGTCAAACCCGAGACCCAGTCGACGACCACGCCGGATCCTAAAGCTCAAGAATCGCACGAAGCGGAACCCGCCCCCCAACCCCGTGAACCGATCAAGCCTGCGGAACCCGTCGCCGCCGCACCTTCCGTCCGGCGTTTCGCCCGGGAAATCGGCATTGATATCCAGACCACTCCGGGAAGCGGACCGATGGGCCGGATAACGATTGAAGACGTCAAAGCGTATGCCCGACGAATCGCGGAAGGACGACCGGCGTCAGACACGCCCGCGACCGGCCGCGAAACCGCGCTTCCGGATTTCGCGCAATGGGGCGAAGTAGAACGGAAGCCCATGAGCAAGGTCCGGCGGTTGACGGCAGAACGGATGACCCGGGCGTGGACCGTTATTCCTCATGTGACTCAGTTTGCCAAAGCGGACGTTACGGACATCGAAGCCCTGCGCCAACGCTATAAAGCGGATGCGGAACAGGTCGGAGGGCGAATGACGCTCAGTGTCGTCTTGCTGAAGACCGTGGTCGGGGCCTTGAAACACTTTCCCCAATTCAATGCCAGCGTAGACCTGCAACGGAACGAGTTAATCCACAAAAAGTATTACAACGTGGGCGTCGCCATGGATACCGACCGGGGGCTCATGGTCCCGGTCCTCCGCGGGGTGGATGGAAAGAATCTGATGGACCTTTCGGTTGAACTCAACCGGCTGACGACCCAGGCACGGGAAGGGAAATTGACCCTCGAAGATTTGAGGGGCGGTTGCTTTACGATAACGAACGCGGGCGCGCTGGGGGGCGACATTTTCACTCCGATTATCAACTGGCCGGAGGTTGCGATTCTCGGCCTCGGGCAAACGCGAATGGAAGCCGTTTATCGGGAGGGGGATTTTAAACCCCGCCTGATGCTTCCGTTGTCCCTGTCCTACGATCATCGGGTGATCGACGGCGCAGACGGTGTGCGATTCATCCGTTGGATCGTGGCGGCGCTGGAGGAACCGGTAAAGTTTTTATGGGAAGGCGGAGGATAAGGCTTTGAACAAAGACTCGCAAAAGGACGTGGTAATCATTGGGGCCGGGCCGGGAGGCTATCCGGCGGCTTTTCATGCCGCGGATTTGGGGATGAAAGTGGTACTGATCGATCCGGAAGCCAACCCCGGTGGGGTGTGCCTCTACCGCGGTTGCGTGCCATCCAAAGCCTTCTTGCATGTGGCCTCCTTTCTTCACACCGTTGAGCAAGCTCCCCAGTGGGGCGTGACCGTGGAAAAACCCCGCATCGACCTTGATAAACTTCGCGGGTGGAAAGAATCGGTTATCGAGGAACTGACCCGGGGACTGGGTCAACTGGTCAAACAGAGGAATATTGACTACCTTCGCGGCCGGGCACGGTTGATAGACGCGCATCATGTTTCCGTAACTCTGTCCGACGGGCAGGAGCAGAAATTGTCTTTTGAAAACGCGATTGTGGCCACCGGATCGCTAACCGCAACACTTCCGGGGCTGCCGAAATCCGATCGGATAATGACCTCCAGCGAAGCGCTCGACCTTCGCGACCTGCCGCACCGCCTTTTGGTGGTGGGCGGGGGTTACATCGGCCTGGAGTTGGGCCAGGTATATGCCGCTCTCGGGTCCGAAGTCACCCTCGTGGAGATGCTTCCTGAAATACTCCCCGGTGCCGACCGGGACTTGGTGCGCTATCTTTCTCTGCGCCTCGAGCAACAGTTCGCCGCCATCCGGACCGGAACCAAAGTCAGCAAAATGGAAGAAACGGACACCGGCCTGCGTGTGGTTTTCGAAGGAAACCACAGCGGCGAGGAAGTTTACGACAAAGTCATGATTGCCGTGGGCCGAAAACCATTCAGCGGGGAGGTCGGTCTGGAGACAACTCAGGGGCGCTGTTCGGAAAAAGGTTTCATCGAAGTGGATGGTCAACGACGAACGGCGGAACCTTCCATTTTTGCGATCGGCGACGTCGCCGGAGAACCGATGCTTGCACACAAAGCGACCCATGAAGCGCGCGTTGCCGTGGATGCGATAGCGGGGAAGAAGTCGGTATTCGAGCCCCGCGCGATTCCGTTTGTCGTCTTCTCAGATCCAGAAATCGCGTGGTGCGGCTTGTCGCAGACGGCCGCCGAGAGACAGGGAAAAGCGGTGAAGGTAACAACCTTCCCCTGGGCGGCCTCCGGGCGCGCCACAACTCTGTCGCGGAAGGATGGCGTATCCAAGCTGATCTCCGACCCCGAATCTGGACGCATTTTAGGAGTGGGTATTGCCGGACAGGGAGCCGCCGAACTGCTGGCGGAAGGGGTATTGGCCATCGAAATGGGCGCCGTGGCGGACGATCTAGCCCTGACCATTCACACCCATCCCACCCTATCCGAAACCGTGATGGAAGCCGCCCAAGGTTTTGCGGGAATGAGCACCCATTTCAGGAGTAAATGACAGCTCGAGAATGGCTGCCCCGATTATTTCCCGCTACGGCCTATCGTGCTCACCGTAAAAATTGACCACTCCGGCCAATTCGGTGTTACTGCGTGCCAGTTCCAACACCCGAGTGTCGCCGAAGCAATATCCGATCATGATAATCCGTTTCGGGTCCACGCGAGGATCGCCTTTGAGCACGGATAACGCCAGTTCGAGACGCAAGCGCATGGGGTCGCGGTTTGCTGGCATCGATTCGGCCTGGTTGGCAGCGGTTTTTGATTTGGTTCCCGTTTCCACTTTCTTTCCGTAAAGGTCCGCCGCCAGGGCCACATAGCCCATTTGCGCCAATTGGCGGGCGCGTTGTTCGGGTTGATCGTTCAATCCCCAGCCGTCATCCACCACCAATACCCCGGGCCGCTTTCCTTCGCGGGATGAATCGTAGGCCAGATAACCATCCAGGGGAAGGTCGCCATTCCAACATTGTATTGTCCGACTTTCGATGGGGGACGCCGATCTTCCTGGATTAGCGGAATTGATGTCGCCCATCAATCGGGACGCCAAGGTGATGAAGGCCAACACAAAGATCCATCCGGGGAATCGGTTTTTCATACCCGCATTAAGGCACATCCTCGTCTTTGAATCACTCGGGAGAAGACGCACCTGCGCAGGATAAATCCCTTACGTTTTACAGAAACAAAAAGGGCCAAATGTTCGATCCCGCTGATACATGGCGGGATCGTTCACTCAACCCTGTTCTACCCTGCTTCCCTCTACTAACGTTCTATTGCGTCAGGATTTCGATTTTTTTACCTCCTTCTCGTGTGGTTTTCGGAAGCCTGATCGTCAGAACACCTTCATGGAAACGGGCTTCAACCTTATCCGCATCGATCTCGGCCGGCAGATGCACTATTCGATGGAAGCCGCCAAATAACCGTTCGGAATAATAGGGCTCATCCTTCGTATAGGTTTCCGGACGGGTTCGGGTTCCCTCTAGAATCAGATGGTTTTCCTGAATCGTCAGATTCACTTCTTCCATTCGGATTCCAGGCAACTCGAGTTCAACAATGAGTTCGTTGGGCCGGTTATATACATCCATGATGGGATGCCACAAGCCTTCTCTTACCGACATGCGTGGGAGAAGTTCAAAAGGTGAATCGAAAACCCGATCCAACTCCTCAGCTACATCCCACAAATCCCGGCTTTCACGACGTACTGGCATTAAAGTTGTCATTTTACACCTCGCAATCTCCTTCTACGTTTCTTTTTATGTCTTCACTTAAACTGAAGGCATAAGGTGTGCCAGAGTGGAGGAAGGATCTATTTCAAGGATATGCATATATCGCACTCTGAATTCGGGCCGTTTTGGGCTATAGATTTGTAACCAGAAGGACATTATTCGAGGGCCGAGCGACCACTCCTGTCTCAGGCCATGTCCAATTGATACAGCCCGCAGGATACACACCCGCCACATGAATTCTGGCCAGAATGGAGGCGAATAGGGGGTTCCTCTGCGATTAACGCAGCGGTGCAAGAAACGTAGATATGTCCTGTGCTTCGTAGACCATTCCTCTTACCAGATCGCAGGGTATATCCGATAATTAGTATAGATCGAAAATGGGAATACGTGATGGTCCCGGATAATGGTGACGAAGAGGACGGAGGTATGACATGACAACGGTAACTCGACGAGACTTTATCAAATACTGCAGCGTTGCGGCCGCAACGATCTGGTTGGATCCTTTCCGACTAGGCATGTTGAAGGAGGTCTTGGCCAATCCGGCCGGACCGGCGGTGATCTGGTTGAAGGGCAGCGCCTGCGACGGTTGTTCGATTTCCTTCTTAAATCGGATATCGGACACCGCACCCCGGACTGCGGCTGAGGTGCTGACCGACAGCATCAACCTCATTTACCACCCGAATGTAATGTCTTTCGCCGGAGAACCGGCCGTAGCCGGCATGCGACAGGCGTATGATAAAGGCAACTACATCCTGGTTGTGGAAGGCGGAATACCAACCGCTTTTGACGGACATGCTTGCATCGCTTACAGCTACAATGGACAGGAAGTGACTTTCCAGGACGCGGTCAAAATCTATGCGGCGCGTGCCAGCCACATTGTCTGTGCGGGCACTTGTGCGTCCTGGGGCGGAATTCCGGCTTCCGGTTCGAATCCCACCCAGGTGGTGGGGGTCAAGGCACTCACCGGACTGACCACTGTCAATATCGCGGGGTGTCCTGCAAATCCCGATTGGCTCGTCTGGCCGATAGTCCAACTGTTGACTGGAGGTCCGATCGATCTGGATACCGATGGGCGTCCCTTGGCGTTGTATAAAAATCAGAATACGATTCATGACAAATGCCCGTTAAATGGGCTGGAAGAGGCGACTGATTTCGGGCAAAGCAACCGCTGCCTGAGGCACTTGGGCTGTCGGGGACCCATCACTTTCGCCAAATGTGAAAAATGTTGGAATGGAAAAGCCGGGAGCGGCCATTGGTGTATTGGCGCAAATGCGCCCTGTCAAGGCTGCGTTGAACCCACGTTCCCAGGTAACTTATCATTTTATGAGGAGGTCGGCTGAGGGAGTCAGGGTTTTCGAGGTTCCGACTCAACCGAACCCCGATTATCATCTCCGGCGATTGGGTCCAGAGTGACACCGCTTAAAGTCACAGGAGGTATGACATGCCTGTTATCACGGCGGCAATAGACCCGGTCAGTCGGATCGAAGGTCATCTCAAAATCGAGGTGAAAGTCGATACCGTCAACGGCGTGCAGCAGATTGTGGACGCCCACTCGGCGGGAACGCTCTTTCGCGGCTTCGAAAAAATCCTGGAAGGGCGAGACCCACGTGATGCCCCACTCATCACCTCGCGTATTTGCGGAGTCTGTCCCACCTCTCATGCCCAGGCGGCGGGCATGACGCTGGACAAGGCCATCGGCATCACCGCGCCGACGGCGGGACGCATCCTGCGAAACCTGGTTCACGGCGCCTGTTTCCTGGAATCGCACATCCTGCATTTCTACCTGCTGTCCGCACCGGACTATGTGTCCGGCCCCGGCATGGCCCCCTGGACTCCGGGATGGGATGTGGGAAAACGGATTGACAAAAACGTGGCCGCAACGCTGTTGAATCATTATTTGATGGCGACCGCGATCCGCAGACAATGCCACGAAATGGCGGCCATCTTCGGGGGACGCCTCCCGATCCCACCGACTTATATCGCCGGCGGGTTCACCACGATCGCCAAAGCAGACGACAAAACCGCCTTTCAAAACTATCTGACCGGGATCACGGCTTTTATCGCCGATCAGTTTATTCCCGACGCCGAACTATTGGCATCGATATTCAATGACTATTTCTCCATCGGTCGCGGCTATGGCAATCTGCTGGCCTATGGGGCCTTCGAACTCAACGATGCCGGCACGTCCAAACTATTCCAGATGGGGCGGGTCCCCAATGGTTCGGACACATCCCTTCCCCTGGACACGAATGCCATCACCGAATCCGTAACCCACGCCTGGTACGATGAGAGTACCAACAACCTGAGTCCGGCTTCCGGGAATACCTTGGCCCAATTCCCGAAAGATGGCGCCTATTCCTGGCTTAAGGCGCCGCGCTACGACACGGGGCCCTACGAAGTCGGCGCCCTGGCACGGATGATTATCAACCGGGAATATCCTCATGGGATATCGGTGATGGATCGACATCTGGCGCGCGCCCGGGAGACTCTGAAAATCGCCCAGGCCATGCAGGACTGGCTGAACGAACTGCCCCTCGATACGCCGGCTTATACCCATGCGACGGTTCCCGACTCGGCTTCCGCCATGGGGCTGACCGAGGCTCCGCGCGGCGCGCTGGGACATTGGTTAAACATCGCGAATGGCAAGATCGCCCACTACCAGATCATCACCCCCACGTGCTGGAATTGTTCCCCGAGAGACACGGCCGGACAGCGGGGCCCCGTCGAGGAAGCCCTGATCGGCACGCCCATCGCCAACGCGGACGAACCGATCGAGGCCTTGCGGGTGATTCACTCGTTTGACCCCTGCCTGGACTGCGCGACTCACGTCATTCGTGTCGGATCGACCGCCCCGGTGTTTGCGCTGGGGGGTTTGCCCGGTCGAATCGTTTCCGGCGGTCAACCCACCGATCGGTAATTTACACAACGGCAACGAATGGCTGGAGTGAATCGATGAAAACTATTTATGCAGTGGTTTTGATGGCAGCGGTTCTGGGCACCCTGGCACTGGCCCCAGCATCAGCTCAGACGGATGGAACGGTCACCTTTCGGGTCACCACGCAACGAACTTTTCTAAATTATGATCCCAAGAATATCATGGCGATCTGGGTAACGGACACCAATGGCGTCTTCGTTAAAACTTTAAAGAAACAAGCCCAGACACGGCAGCAATACTTGTACCAGTGGCTCGCCAGTTCCAAGACCAATGTGGTGGACGCCATCACCGGTGCGACACTGGCCACCCAGCAGACACACACCGTCACCTGGAATTGCCGGAACGCAAGCGGGGCCTTGGTGCCCGATGGCATTTATCGGATCCGGGTGGAAATGACAACCCAGAATTCCCAAGGCGCGATCACGCCGTCCAATCACATCCAGTTCACCAAAGGACCGTCACCCGTCACCCTTACTCCCACCAACTTGCAATTCTTTACGGATTTCTCGCTGACCTATTCCCCAGCCGTTACGACGGTTCATGATGTGGCCGTTATGGCCATCGCTCCAACCAATATCGGCCCGGAAACCACGACCCCCATCACCATCACGGTATCCAACCTGCAAACTACGCCCGAGACTTTCAATCTGATTTTGAGTAACATGACCAGCCGAACGTCCATCGGAACCCAAACCGTGAGTTCCCTGACGGCGCACGGGGCCGCTACGGTCTCGATCCCCTGGAGCACGGTGGGCGTCACCTCGGGCGTGTGGACTCTGCGGGCCACGGCATCAACCGTGCCCGGCGAAACCCTCACGGCCAACAATACGTTGAGCACCAGTGTCACGGTCCGCGCTGTGCTCAAAGACGTGCAGGTGACAGCCGTAGAGGTGGCGGACGAGGCGGTGGTCGGAGATGTGCTGGATGTGGGAGTGACGATTATGAACTTCGGTAATACCCCGGTTTCATTCCCCGTGGTTTTGGCGGACACGACGCGCGGCACCACGCTGGCGATGCAGACCGTTTCCAATTTGGCGGCGCAGTCTTCCACTCTTTTGCGCTTCGAATGGAATACCCTCGGAAATGCCCTCGGTCCTCACACCCTGACGGCACAGGCCGGCCCCCTGGCCGGCGAAACGAACGCGGCCAACAACGTCCGATCGGCAACCGCCAGCCTCGTTACAACCGGTTTCGGCCTGAGCCCGATTGACGCGGTGGGCGCCATTGGGGGCTCCTGTTCCGAAGTGGCGTTGAACGGCGACTCCTTACTGGCCGGGCTCGGCTCCTCTTTGTTTATTTTTCATCCAACCGCAACGAATACCCTGACGGTGTTCGGCCGTCTGCGCTTGCCGGGAATGATTCTCGGCATCGCCGCTACCGACGGCGTGGTTTACACGGCGAACGGGAATGCCGGCGTTCAGGTGGTGGATCTGATGAACCCGGCCGCGCCGCGACAGGTCGGCACGTTCGACACCTCCGGGAACGCCTACGCCGTGGTCGTGAGCGGATACCGGTTGTATGTGGCCTCTGGTTCCGCCGGATTACGAATATTCGACATCTCGAACCCCTTGACGCCGGTTTTGATAGGTTCGGCCAAGACGGAAGGGCCCATCCGGGCGCTGGCGGTGGCCGGAACCACGTTGTATGCAGTGGATCGGTACGTGGGGTTACGGATCTTTGACGTGGCGAATCCGGCCACACCCGTCCTGAGGGGCACCCAGCCGATCGGTTTTGGAAATGGAGTGGCGGTCGCCGGCTCCACGGCGTATGTGGTGGACGGTGGCGGAATTCTGTCGACCATCGACGTCTCTCATCCCGACGCGCCGTTCCTGTTGGGCACGCTGACCCTGGCGGGGCCGGGCCGGGCGCTCGCGTTGAACGGGTTGACCGCAATCATCGCCTGTGGCGATGCCGGCTTGCAATGGGTCGACATCTCCGATCCCGCGGCTCTTGCGTCACGGGCTGTGCTGAATACCCCCGGTGAGGCGGAGAGCGTGGCCGTGGCTGGCGCCATCGTCTACGTTGCGGATGCCTTGGGCGGCCTGCACATCGTCAATGCGGCGAACCCGGTCACGCCGATTCTGGTCGGTGGCTATGGCGCCGCCCACCGGGCCGTGGACGTGGCCATCAGCGATGTGCGGTCCTATGTGGCGGCGGGAGAAGCCGGCCTTTACATCTACAGCGTCGCGCAACCGGCCACGCCGGTCTTGTTGGGCGTCGCCACCAATGTCGGCAATGCCCGAAGCGTCGCGGTGTCCGGCAACCTGGCGTTCGTGGCAGACGGTCAATATGGCCTGCGAACGCTGAATATAACGGACGCGGCCAACCCGTCACTTCTTTCCACCTTCCTGGCCCCGGGCATGGGGCCGATGCGGCGGGTAGCGGCCAACGGCACGACCGTGCTGGCGGCGGATGGACAGAAGGTCTACCGATTGAATGTAAGTAATCCCGCTTCTCCGACGCTAGGGGCAACGTATGCCGCTCCCAGTTATATCTTCGATCTGGCATCCTCCGGGTCCGTGGCGGTTGTGGCGGCCGGCGCCGCCGGCGTCGTGGTACTCGATGTCTTGGATCCATCAAGCCTG
>Ga0118677_10013731_pt1 | contig 11588 bp, 9 predicted proteins | sample AliMusrvi5mmetaG_FD_86154 | JGI IMG/M metagenome (GOLD analysis project Ga0118677, IMG submission 86154) | reverse complement strand
CTATAAAATTGATGCGCCGGGCCGTTTAGTTATAAATCGCGAGAGTGTAGAAGAGCGTATAGGTCGCGCTTGGAATCCCCAAGACATTCACCTTTCGCTAGTAACGCTTTCAGGAAACATTGATGAAACCGAAGATTACTTTGCGTTAGAGCGCACTTAATTTAACTAAATAAGGATAACGCGATGGAACAAGCAAAAAAAATGAACATGAAGGAAAAATACAACACCATGACCGGTGATTTGGCTTGGGATTTTTCTTATAAAACTGAAGCTGAAATATTTCCATTATCTGATTTTGAGGGCATCAAAATTGAGGACTGGAGCAAGTGGCAGGACCCGTTTCGATTAACGATGGATGCCTACTGGAAATATCAAGGTGAGAAAGAGCGCAAGCTTTATGCAGTGATAGATGCGTTTGGACAAAATAATGCCCATTTAGGTGTGACCGATGCGCGTTATATTAATGCCTTAAAAATATTTCTAACGGCTGTAACGCCTTTGGAATATGGTGCTCACCGTGGTTTCGCTATGACTGGACGCGCATTTCCTGGCGTTGGAGCACAAGTGGCCTCACAAATGCAGTCTATTGATGAGTTACGCCATGCGCAAACACAGTTGCATACCATCAGTCAGTACAACAAATATTTTGACGGCCTGCATGACCCTTTTCATATGTTCGATCGCACGTGGTATTTGTCTGTACCAAAATCTTATTTTGAAGATGCCTTGTCTGCCGGGCCATTTGAGTTCATCACGGCAATTTCCTTTTCATTTGAGTACGTACTTACCAATTTGCTATTCATGCCTTTTATGTCTGGTGCGGCCTACAACGGCGATATGGCAACGGTGAATTTCGGTTTCTCTGCCCAGTCAGATGAATCGCGCCATATGACGCTAGGCTTGGAGGTGATTAAGTTTATGCTGGAACAGCATCCTGACAATTTACCAATTATCCAACGCTGGATTGACAAATATTTCTGGCGTGGTTATCGCTTGCTTGGCATTGTTGGAATGATGATGGATTACATGTTGCCTAAGCGGGTGATGTCGTGGAAAGAAGGCTGGGAAATGTATTTTGAGCAAAATGGAAAAATGCTGTTTGATGATTTGGCACGCTATGGCATTACCATGCCAAAGTTCTGGGAACAGTCAGTTGAGGAGAAAGAACATCTTACGCATCAACTGTGGCTAACATTCTATTCTTATGGTCATGCTGCAGCTTTCCACACATGGATTCCAGACGACTCTGAGCTTGATTGGCTTTCAGAAAAGTACCCAGTCACTTTCGATAAATACTATCGCCCAAGATTGGTTTATTTGCGAGAACAAGAAAAAGCGGGTAAGCGCTTTTACAATCCTAGTTTGCCGCAGCTTTGCCAAACCTGTCAAATTCCGATGGTGTATACCGACCCAAAAAACCCAACAAAACGCGTTTATCGCGAGACGACATACAAAGGCGATAAATTCCATTTTTGCTCGGATGCATGCAAAGAAATTTTTGAACATGAGCCGGAGAAAATGTCACAAGCTTGGTTGCCACCACACCAAATTTTTCAAGGTAATTGCGGAGGTGCGACGATTCCTGACGTGCTTAAGTATTATCACTTTACTGAAAATGATGGTGGAGAATTTCTGCATTCCCGCGACAACGCGAACTGGAATATGTGGAAAGGCTTAACCCCTGATGAAGAAGCCGCTTAATAAAGGAGAATAAAAATGGCAGTTAAAGCAGCTTACGAAAACTATAGTGGACCAAATCGCGATGCGGTTGAAAATTTTCATGGTAATCAACTTGTATATATTGGTTGGGACGAGCACATGATGTTCCCTTGCGCAGGGGTTTTCCCATTGCCTCCGCAAATGCCGTTTGGCGCAGTAATTAAAGAGGTGGTGCCAGCGGCGTTCTCATTGCATCCAGATTTTGCAAACATCGATTGGGGAAAAGTTGAGTGGTTACTAGATGGAAAATCCTTCAATCCAACTTTGGATAAAAGTTTGGAAGATAACGGGGTGCATCATAAATCTTTGATCCGTATGATTACGCCGGGCCTTAATGGCATCAATAACTCTGGGTTCTAAGGACTAAAAATGACTTTTAAATTGACCATTGAGCCTTTGAGTCATAGTGTTGATGTGCAGGAGAAGCAGACGCTTTTAGACGCAGCTTTGCGTAATGGGATCTACCTGCCACATGCATGTTTGCATGGATTATGCGGTACATGCAAAGTGCAGGTGCTAGAAGGAGAAGTAGATATAGGAGAAGCTTCACCTTTTGCGTTGATGGATTTTGAGCGTGAAGAAGGAAAATGTCTTGCTTGCGTCGCAACTGCTTTGAGTGATTTAGTCATTGAGGCTGATATTGACGAAGAACCTGATGCTGAAAATTATCCGATGCAAGATTTTGTAGGTACCGTTACAGCGCTGTCTGATTTAACTCCAACTGCCAAAGGCGTTTTTATTGAGCTGGATGGCGAAGGAATTCAATTTCAAGCTGGTCAGTACATTAATCTGCACATTCCAGGTGTCGAACTACCACGCGCCTTTTCATTAGCTAACGTGCCAAGTGAGAAGCGATCCATAGAACTTAATATTCGCCATGTTTCGGGCGGTCAAGCAACAGAATATATTCATAATAATCTTAAGGTAGGCGATAAGTTAAAGTTAAATGGCCCCTATGGAAGGTTTTTTGTGCGCAGTTCTGCACCAGAGAAGTTTCTATTTTTGGCGGGTGGTACAGGGTTGTCTAGTCCGAAATCTATGATTTTAGATTTGCTTGAAAAAGATGAAAGTCGTGAGATTACCTTGGTTTACGGCGCACGTAATCGAGCAGAGTTATACGACGATACTTTATTCCTAGATTTGGTAGGAAAACACACTAATTTTACTTATGTGCCTACGCTGTCTCAACCTGAAGAAGGTGATAACTGGGTAGGCGAAACGGGTTATGTGCACGATGCCGCAACTAAGCATTTTGGGGGAGATTTCCGTAACCATAAAGCTTATATGTGTGGTCCGACAGGGATGATTGATGCATGCATAACTGCATTGATTCGTGGACGTTTGTTTGAACGCGATATGTACATGGAGAAATTTATATCCGCTGCAGATACGGATCTGGCTGCGCAACGTAGCCCTTTATTTAAATCGATTTAACGTGTCGGAATTTTTTGAGATGCATGCTGTTTTGTTAGCCGAAACGAGCGAAGAGTATCTATGTGGTAGTGCAGAGACGCTGTTAGCAGGCATGGTACGCCTAGGGCGGAAATGTATTCCAGTCGGTTGTGTGAATGGTGGTTGCGGGGTATGTAAAGTGGCTATTGTGAAAGGGAGTGTACGCAAGTGTGGTCCTATGAGTCGTGTTCATGTCTCAGAGGAAGAGGAATCGCAGGGGGTTCTGTTGGCCTGTCGAGCCACGCCAATGAGTGAAATAGAGTTAAAAGTAATTGGGAAAATGAAAAAAATAATTTGGTAGATCACTATCAATCGTTATAACTAGGAGATAAAAATGGGCGTCATGAGAATTGGGCACATCAGCATTAAAGTCATGGATATGGCGGAGGCGCTAAAACATTACCAAAATGTTATTGGGATGAAAGTCACGCATACTGATGCAGGTGGTAATGTATATTTAAAATGCTGGGACGAATGGGATAAGTATTCAGTCATCTTGACGCCATCAAACCAGGCCGGGTTTAATCACGTTGCCTATAAAGTGACGGATGACTTCGCGTTGGTAAGGTTGGCACAAAAAGTTCGAGATTACGGCATTGAAGTAGAAGAGTTACCGGCTGGCACCTTGCCTGATTGTGGGCGAATGGTGAAATTTAATATGCCAAGTGGTCATGAAATGCGCTTGTTTGCAGAAAAAGATATTCTCGGTACCGATGTGGGTAGTACAAATCCAGACCCTTGGCCAGATGATATGCGCGGCGCTGGTGCACATTGGCTAGACCATTGTTTATTAGTGTGCGAAATGGATCCTGAGCGCGGGGTCAACACGTTGGTCGATAATAAGCATTTTTTTATAAAGGCGCTTAATTTTTTTGAGACTGAGCAAGTGGTTGTGGGACCAAATGGTTCGATTCAAATTGCTTGTTTCTTGTCGCACTCCAGCAAGCCGCATGATATTGCATTTGTGGCTGGGCCTACCTCTGGTTTACACCACCTTTCATTCTTCTTGGATTCTTGGCATGACATTCTAAAAGCGGCTGATGTGATGGCGAAAAACCGTACACGCATTGATGTAGCTCCAACACGTCATGGTATTACGCGAGGCGAAACCATTTACTTCTTTGATCCATCAGGTAATCGGAATGAGACTTTTGCGGGTCTGGGTTATCAAGCACAACGGGATAAACCACTGATTACTTGGACGGAAGATCAAGTCGGGCGTGCTATTTTTTACCATACAGGGTCGCTGGTAGAGAGTTTTACCACAGTGTATACGTGATTTAGGAACTGAGTTTGAGTTTGCCGCTCCGTAGCATATGCACAGCCTCTAGAAAAGCTAGTAACGCTGGGGATTTGTTATCGGGTCGGTATACACAACTCAAATCCACCTTAGCGTCAATTGAGTCAAGCAAATGGTAGCGGACACTTGGTAAGCTAAGGCTGATTGCTGATTCTGGCACGACGGCTATTCCCAACCCTGCAGAAACTAAAGCTATAGCCGTGAAGATGTCTTCTACATCATGCACTACGTTAGGCATAAATCCAGCATTGCTACAGAGCACGATGACGTTGTCAGCAAATGAGGGGCGCACATTGTTTGGAAACAAAATGAATGGTTGATCGACAAGATCCTTTACGTCAACCGTTTGATTGTCTGCAAATGGGTGATCTTTGTGAAGGGCGACGTAAAGATTTTCAATCATGACAGTCTCAACGGCCAAGTCTGGTGCAGTTGGAAAGACGCGATTGAAACCGATGTCGAGATGCTTATCGCGGACACCCTCAATTTGTTGTGTTTTGGTCGTGTTTTGCAACGAGATGATGATGTCAGGATGCGTTTTACGAAGCTCTATCAGTAAGGTGGGAATAACGCTTATCGTAGACGAGCCGAAAATTCCAATATCGAGTCGTCCAAGCTGACCTATATGTGCGAGCTTTGTTTTATTCACGGCTTGATCCGCTAAAGAAACAATTTTTCGTGCTTCTTCTAAAAAAATTTTCCCCGCTTGCGTAAGCGCTACCCCACGAGTTGAGCGATCAAACAAGGTAACACCTATAGTGTGCTCTAACTGCTGAATGTGGCGCGTAAGCGGGGGTTGAGAGATGTTCAGTTGGCTTGCAGCACGTGTGTAATTTAGCTCGGTGGCGAGCGCTAAAAAATATCGAATTTGTCTTAAATCCATTGCCGTGTCTCAGTGCTAATAAATAATATCATTTATACCATTATAGTATTAATCATACAAATAATAGTATTAGACGGCATAAATATCTTTAAGTATTATCGTTTTTGTTACAAATAGTAACAATAAGTATCAATTAGTATTATTGGTATTAAAAAATAATAAGAAGAGTTTTACTGCTTGTTTTATGGGGTGAGGATAGGAAGTATGCAATTGTTTAAAAAAAATAGCAGTTCTGTTGTTGCGCCTGACTTTAGACGGCAGGCGCTAACATCCATTTCACTCACTGGATGGCTGGTCGTTATTACTTCCATCGCTTTTATGGCACTAACTGGCTGCACGCACAAGAAAGAAGGTGCCGTGGCAACGGCAAAAAGAGATATGTCTGTTCGTCGTACAGATCAATTTCAAGCGGCTGCAACTAACCAGAAAAAAGCAGTGGTGGTTGGCGGCAAAATTATAGTGTTGCTCGATCTTCAAACCAACGAGCGTAGTCGCATTACACTTTCTGGGTCACCTGCCCTGATAGACGTTGCGAACTGTGCAGATGGTAGTTTTGTTGCGCTCGATTTCTATCGAAAGGTATGGGTTTCTGATAGTAATGCGACGAACTGGAAATCTCAAAATATTAGTGGCGACTGGCGTCCGTTGGCATTGACATGCGACTCACAAAACCGTATTTGGGTGGCCGGCAGTTTTAGCACCATTGCATCTAGTACTGATCATGGCGCGAGCTGGAAGACGACGGATTTTAAAGAAGATGCAATGTTCAATACGATTCAATTTGTCGATGATAAACATGGTTTTATTACAGGTGAATTTGGCACATTTTACCGTACAACGGATGGTGGTTTAACTTGGCAGGCTGCAAACAAAATTCTTGGAGATTTTTATCCTTATGCGGCCTTGTTTATTAGTCCAAATGATGGGTACATAAGCGGCTTAACTGGAGCAATGCTCACCACCAAGAATGCTGGAAAAACATGGGAAAAATTAGAAAGTCCTAGTGCTTTATCCCAATTTGGACTGGCAAAGCAGGGCGGTGATGTTTACTCGGTAGGTATTAACGGCTCATTCCTTAAACTAGAAAATCAGACATGGCAACCGGTTAGGCATACCGCTGGTGACGCACCATTCTTACGTGCAGTTTTACCGCTTGGCGCAGATCGATTGTTAATCGCCGGGGCTTCAGGGACATTGCGTATCGTGCAGTTAGCCAGCGCGGATAAAAAAGCAGGAAATAAATAAAATGTTAAGGATTGAACTTTGAAACACGTCGTTACTCATGCATTGCACCGCGGAGAAGCTTGGATTTTTGCGAATCCAAGATATGTCCTAGCCGCAGTTTTTATTATTAGCTTGTTATTTGCAACGCGTTTGCCTCACTTGCAAATGCAAACCAATTTTGACGATTTGCTTCCGCAAAAACATCCGTTCATTCAATTGCATAACCAAATTCGTGAAGGATTTGGTGGCATAAACGCAGTCATAATTGCGGTAGAGGTTGAAAAAGGGACTATTTTCACTAATGAGACTTTGAAGCTCATTAGTCGAGTCACGCAAGATGTAGATAATCTTCCAAGCGTAAATCATAACTTGGTCACCAGTTTAACCCATCGTACTACACGTAAAATTTCATTAGATGAAAATGGTAATGTGCGCTCCAAGCCCTATTTTGATTTAGCGGCACCCGCATTATCTGAAGCTGAATTGTTGCAGCTGCAACGTGACGTGATGACGGACCCGAGGGTATATGGTTTATCTGTGTCGCCTGACCTGAAATCTGCCATGGTAAAGGCGCAGATGAATGAAGGGGATTTGGACTACGAAAAAACTTTCGCTGCCTTGCAGAAGCTACGCAGTGATGACGGTGTGGCAGGTGTAAAAATTCACGCCACTGGCTTGCCAGTTTTGACCGGTTGGGTTTATACCTATTTATCGCAAATTTTACAAATTCTGCTGTATACAACGGCACTCATCAGTCTGTTGCTTGTTGTGTATTTCCGTCGGTTCTATGGCATTGCATTGCCGCTTCTGGGTATATGCCTGTCTTCCGCCTGGGGCCTAGGTTTTATGTCGTTACTAGGCTATCACCTAGATCCACTATCGATGACAATCCCATTTTTAATTGCTGCTCGTGCAACATCACATGGTGTGCAGTTAGTTGAGCGGTATTACTACGAACTTGAAGTGACACAAAATGGCGCACACGCCGCTCGCAATGCATTGGACGCGCTCTTTCGTCCAGGTTCGTTAGCGATTACTGTTGATGCGCTGGGTATTTTGGTCATTGCCATGGGCGCTGCGCCAATTAATATCAAACTTGGCTATTACGCTAGCTTCTGGGCTTTTTCAGTCATTTTTACGGTGCACTTTATGGTGCCACTGTTTTTGTCTATATTGCCGGAACCTAAGCAAAAGAAAAACAGCCGCTCTAGTACAACTGCTTTTTTACATCGCATTTTTAAGCCGTTTTGCACTGTGTCCACCGGAAAATTGGTGATGACGTTCTCGCTTATCCTTGCGGTGGTAGGACTTTTCCAAATTGCGAACGTGCAGTTTGGAGAATCCGAACCTGGGTCACCTATTTTAAATCGTAATCACGACTACAATATTTCAGCAAAAGCGATTAATGCAAGTTTCCCCGGTTCAGAAGAAATGTATGTGATGGCCAGAACCAAGGGTAATCAAGGTATTCGTCGCCCAGAAGTATTGCATGCAATGGAAGCTTACTCAGATGAAATGATGTTAGACCCAGAGTTGGGCGGCACAAAATCATTGCCTGGTTTAATTCGCCAAGTTAACCGGTTGACACACAATGGCGATCCGCGTTGGGCACAATTGCCTGATACCTCAGATGAAGTGGGTGGCCTCATGTTTGCCTATTCTGCATCCAGTCCAATTCCTGGCGCGCTTAAAGAGTTTGTGAATACTGATGAAAACGATGCTGCTATGGTGTTTTATTACAAAGACCACGAAGCAAATACGCTCCAACGTGTTATTGGCAATGCGACCAATGCGGTTAAATCTGCGACAACAGGGATTAAGGATTTCACCATACATTTAGCTGGCGGTATTGTTGGCGTAAATGCGGGTATAGACGAAGAGAACTATCACGACACCTTGAAGATAACCCCTTTAGTGATGTTGATGGCGTTCCTGTTTGTTAGGGTCTATTACAACTCAACTCACGCCGGTTGGCTAATGGTGTTACCTATGATGTTCTCCACCATTCTTACCTACGCATACATGGGTTTTAATCATATTGGCATTAGCGTTAATACCATACCAGTCATTGCTGTGGGCATTGGCGTGGGTATCGATTACGCCATCTACATTATGGATCGTATTCGTGAAGAGTATGTTGAAAACCATGATTTAACGGAAGCGGTAGCGCGTGCATTAAGTACTACAGGGTTGGCAGTGGCATTTACAGCTGCAACGCTAGTTTCTGGCGTCATTATGTGGGTCGTATTGTCTGATCTTCGCTTTCAATCGGATGCTGCAACACTGTTAACGGTGATGTTGGTAGTGAATGCTCTGGCGGCAATGGTGATTGTGCCATCGTGGATATTAGTGTTTAAACCGGCCTTTATCTCAGGGGCACATAAAGATGAAGACGGTGTTTTGCAAACAGATTAACGCAAGCAAAACAAATCGGAAGTAACTTTTCCGATTAGGTATTAAAGGCAGTAAAAATCGTGTGGATTGAAAAACTAAAGAGGGGTGACTAATATGAAAAATAGTAAACAACTCCGAAGATCGCTTAAGTCAAATTGGGCGCTTATCGGAGCAACATTACTGGCATTGGGTACTGGATCAGCTTGGGGAGACGGTTTGCCTGAGGGTGGCGATGGTGCGAATGATGACGGCTCAATTACTGATGTATTTTTAGAAAATGATACACACGTTCGAGGGAAAGATAATACCGGTGATAACGTAGGTCTGTCCAAGTTTCGGAACACCTTACAAGTGGAGACAGACCGCAGGTTAGGTAATGGTTGGGACTTTCATGGCACTTTCCGTGGTACATACGATGGTGTTTATGACCTAAATAAAAGTGAGTATGGGAAAAATGCTGGTGGACCAATTACCTTGCAATCGACCATAGGCGGTAATCTTGTACCTACCGTCAATGGTCAAGGTCTAGGCCCATCTACTCCACTAGGACCTCCACCAGCTAAGACTCTTGGACAGGTATTTCCTAATACCGCGTTTGTAGATTCTTATCCAAATAATCCTAACAGTGGTTTGCGTGTATTAGGCGACAGGTGGCATGATATTGATGGTGGTGTTGCTTTTGGCGTACCTGTTCGTCCATGTAATATAGATAGCCGCGGATGTAAAGACTTTGGTGGCTACGGTAACAAAAGTCAGAGTGAACTCGCTTCACCAGAGTTTAACGATCGCTTGGACTTTATCCGTGAAGCTTATGTGAAGAAAACCTTTGACTTACCTGACAACGAACAGCTATTTGTGAAGGTGGGGCGTCAGCAAGTGGTCTGGGGACGTACTGACTTGTTTCGCGTCTTGGATGTGATTAACCCAGTGGATTATTCACGAAATAATATTTATGACGAGCTGCAAGACATCCGCATTCCAATGTTTATTGCACAGACTGAGTATCGTATGGGAGGCGGTGACTGGTTGCAAGAGCGTAATTTGCAGGTGGTATGGAACTTCGACCAATTCCGCCCAAATAACCTTGGCCAGTGCGGTACCGCTAACGTGATTCTCGATGCAGGTTGCTTGTTCCGAGGTCTCAGTAACTTGTGGGATAACGGCGGCACATTAGCTGTCAACGCCAAACCCGCCGCAATAGCTAATTTCGCTAATGTTGGACCTGGTACTTTACTCGCTACAAACTTTGGCCCGCATCAGATTGGTTTGAGAAATGTCGATTTGCCTCAGTGGAGTTTGGAAAATACGCAGCTAGGTGGCAAGTTTGAGGGTGTAACTAAAGGCGGGGTAAACTTTTCGCTTAATGCCTTAACCTACCGTTCGCAACTACCTTCTTTACATGGAGGTATGAGCACGGTGAACGGCTTTACTGGTGTGGCCAGTGCATCTAATCCATATCTAATTTCATTTGATATGAAATATCCACGCGTCAATTTAATCGGTGGTTCGATGGACTTTCAGTGGGATGCAGCTAAATCAGCAGTACGTATGGAAGCCGCTTATACCGCTGGTGAAGAGTTTGCTAACACGAATAAAGCAGAACTGTATTCTAGCAATAACGTGTTCCGAAGCGTGATTGGGATTGACAGACCGACCTTTATACCGTTTATCAGCAATACACGTACCGTATTGTTCTCTGGGCAGTTGTTTTGGCAACATATCTTTGATCATGAGTACACTAAACAGTCTCTTGGCTATTCTGGTATGCCTGATTGGAAAGATAACGTTATCGGTACCTTGCTTATTAAAGCATTCCTCCACAACGATAGGATTAGCCCGCAAGTAATTTTTGCGCATGATTTTAATGCGGAATCATGGGTGGCTGCACCTCAAGTGGAGTGGATTGTAAGTAACAAGTTCAAGGTTGCTGTGGGTGCTAACGTGAAGTGGGGTAATGACCTTAGTAATTACAAGGTGGACGACTGTCGTTCATGTAATCCATGGGCTCCATACACTGCACCATACGGTGACGCAACTCCAGGAGAGTCATTTTCTCGTGGCTTGTCTGGTCTAGAACCGCTTGGACGCTTTCGCGCAGGTCCAATTGGTACTGCATTTAGTGAAAACGAACTTTATATCAATGCGAGATATAAATTCTAGGAATTTAAATTTTAATGAGGAGAAACATCATGCGACAAATATTATTAGCAGTTTCGATGGCCTTGTTAGCCTCTGGGGCGGCAAGCATTGCTAATGCTGCTTCAGATGCCGACGTGGAAAAATCATTCTTTCCATACAAAGATGGGGCACCATCAGCAGTTGGCGTAACGCCAGGTGCTGTGATTAACAAAGGCAACGTTGATCAATTTAAGGCTGTGCTTGATGAGGGTATGTACAAGGTAATCAAAAATGGTTGGTACGAGATTAAAGTGGCCAAAACCACCTCGTTCGACCAGGATAAGTTTTATATTGATGCGACGAAGAAGAATCTAGGCGGCACTAAGCTTGGTCCTAAAACGGGAGATATTGAAGGATTTGTTGCTGGTCGTCCTTTTCCGGAAGAGCCTTCAGAGAGTGATCCTCGTGCAGGCGAAAAGCTCGCATGGAACTTTAAGT
>Ga0118677_10013730_pt1 | contig 11589 bp, 12 predicted proteins | sample AliMusrvi5mmetaG_FD_86154 | JGI IMG/M metagenome (GOLD analysis project Ga0118677, IMG submission 86154) | reverse complement strand
GCCGATAGCCATAGCGACCATACTCTGACGCCAGACCAATAATGGCCTGTGTCAGAGCATCTTCGTCTGCACGGACTATCGTTGTGTACCGCTGCGTACCTCGTGGCTGACCAACGAGCCGACAGGCATGGCGTTCCGAGAGCCTGTACTTCTCACAAGCCCCCGCAACCGCCTGCCGGCGCCGTTCGGGGCTTACAAGTTTCCCGAGGCGATATCCTTGAGAACCTGCTTATCAAGCGAAAGATCAGCCACCAGCCGCTTCAGCCGGGCGTTCTCTTTCTCCAGATCCTTCAGCCGCCTCGCCTGATCAAGCTCCAAACCGCCATATTCTTTGCGCCAGCGGTAGTAGCTCTGCTGCGATATCCCAGCATCCCGGCACGCAATCGGCGCCGACTTGCCCTGCGATATCAAAACCTCAATCTGGCGCAGCAAAATCACTATCTGCTCCGCGCTAAAACGCTTCTTCGGCATAACCAGGTTCCTTTCCAAGTCAGTTTCTATCAAACCGCTTGGTACAAAAAGACCCAGTCAGGTCAATGCAAGACCGCGCCCAGCTTGGCCATAAGCGCTGCACTTATATTCCAGCAGGCACGACCTGATTCGCGGCAGCTAGTGCCGGCGTGAAGCGAAATGACATTTGTCCATGGCAGGTGCTGCACTGCAGCAACCGGAAAACTCCGCCTTCGCAGCCCATTTTAATGGGGTTACAAAGAATTCATCCGGCTGGCCGAGGCGCGCGGCGATGCCTTGGGCATACTCGCGCCCATCAACAACAGGGAGGCGTTTGTGTCTATCAAGAAAATCGAAGATGCGTTGAATGCACTTACACATATCGACCAGAGCCGTCGTGGATTTTTCAAGACCCTCGTGGTCGGTTCCGCGGTTGCCGCTGCGGTGCCGATGATGACCTCTGTGGCGGTCGCGCAGGATGCCGGCGGCGACATGGGCGGCAAGGGCAAAGGTAAGGGCAAGGGCAAAGGCAAAGGCAAAGGCAAGGGCGATGCCGCCGGCGGCGGCATGTAATTGCCGCCTCGGAGCCTAGGCTCCGTAGCGACCATAATTGCCGGAACAGGCGGCCGTGCCATAATGCGCGGCCGCCTGTTTCTTATTGGGCACAGATGAGCCATCCCAGACTGAACCCCAACATCCTCCTGTCGCCGGTAGAGAACGGCTACATCGCCTATGATGCAGCACAGGACCGGCTGCATGAACTCAACCCGGTGGCGGCGCTAATTGCCGAATTGTGCAACGGCACACGCACCAAAACGGCGGTGCGCGCCATCGCCGAGCCTTTTGTGCCGGATGGCAGCAGCGGCGAAATCGACACCTGGATTGAAGACGCCATCACGGCCGGGCTGCTGGTCCAGGATGATGACGTTGGCGGGCCGGGCAAGGTTATGGATGCCGGCGAACTGTCCAGCCTGGCGTCGCATTTGCGCGATCACGGCAAGATCCAGACGGCCTATCTGTGTGCCCGCCGGGCGGTGGAATTGTCGCCCGATGACGCCGAAGCCTGGTGCGCCATGGCCGAGCTGGCGCATATCGTGGGGCAACGGCAGCAGGCCCGCATCGGTTATGAGAAATATCTTGAGAGCCATCCGGATGACGCGGAAGTGCAGCATATTTTGACTGCGCTGCGCGATGAAGCGCCGCCCGCGCGTGTTCCCGACGCCTGCATCCAGCAGCTCTACAAAAAGTTTTCCGCTTTCTACGAAAGCAACATGGTGGACACGCTGGACTACCAGGCGCCGCAGCGCCTGGGCGAAATGCTCCAGGCCGTACTGGCAGACCGCAGCGGCCTCAAGATTCTGGATCTGGGATGCGGCACCGGCCTGTCGGGCCTGCGGCTGAAGCCGCGCGCTGCGCGCCTGACCGGTGTGGACCTATCACCGGAAATGGTCGAGCACGCCCGTGCCCGCGCCATTTATGATTCTCTGCATGTCGGCGAAATCACGGCCTGGCTGGCGGATTGCCAGGAGCGTTACGACCTGATCGTGGCCTGCGACACGCTGATTTATTTTGGTGATCTGGCGCCGGTGATCCGGGCTGCCAAAAGCCAGCTGTCGGATAACGGCGTGCTGGCATTTTCGGTGGAGCGCGGCGCGGTCCACCCCTATCAACTGACGGATTCCGGCCGCTATGCCCATCACAAGGACAGCATCGCCGCGCTGGCGGCGGAGGCGGGCATGGAATTGCTGCGGCTGGAGGAAGGCTTCCTGCGGATGGAGTATGGCAGCGAAGTCACGGGACTAATCGCGGCGATGCGAAAACTGCCGGGCTGACAGAACAGCCGGGCCAAACCACCGGTCGTTACTTGGCGGCGCGCCGGGCGCTTTTTTACTCATCCGCCAGCACGCGCTTCTTGATCGCGATGCGGGAAGCTTCCCGGTCCGCTTCTTCCTTGGCGAGGCGAAGGGCGCGCAGCTTGGTGGTTTTGAGGTCGCAGGCGGCACGTTCTTCTGCCAGACCATTTTTGACCAGGGCAGTGCGTTTTTCCCAGGCGACAAAATAGGTGTCCGCGGTTCTGCGGGCGGCCGGCTTGTCTTCGGTGGCGCGGGGCGCAGCGTCCGTCATGGGATGTCCTTACAAAAAAAACGGGCGGCCACCGTAACCGGCAGCCGCCCGCATTTAAAAATCAAACCGCCTGCAGATTAGCAGCCTTCGAACCCTTGGCATCCGGCTGGATGTCGAAGGAGACCTTCTGGCCTTCCGAAAGCGTGCGCATGCCGGCCGCTTCGAGAGCCGAAGCATGGACGAACACGTCCTTGCCGCCGCCGTCCGGCGAGATGAAACCAAAGCCCTTGCTCGAATTGAAAAACTTCACGGTACCGATCGTCATTGTATTTTCCTTAGACGTCATGTTCCGCTGTGCGATATGCACAGACGGTGGTGGAAACGAGAACATCGGGGCCTAAGGAAGTTTTTCGGTTCGTCCGGCGCGCTGAAAGCGGGTCAGAAAGACAGAAGCGCTTCGCCTGACTAGGACGCAAGAACCACGCGGGGCCAGCTATAGGCTTAAAAGCCCTATTTCACAAGCACAGCACATAAACCGGGCAATTCCTGCCTATTTGAAAGGCCGGAACCCGCGCCAGCAGCGCAAATTCACCATGTTAATGCGCGCCTGGCGTCACCCGGCAGACACCTTTATAGGCGTCGAAAACCGTGCCCGCGGGACAAGCATGCTTCACGGCGGACGGGGCCGCTTCATGCGCGGCGGTGGCGCCGCGCGGACGCAGCAGACAATGCTGACCGCTGCAAGGCGGCAGGGACAAATTCGGCGTGACGATCTGGGCCGATGCCGCCGTCGCCGCCAGAACAGCGTTCAGAAACACCATCGCAGCACGCCGCAGCATGGTTCAGCCGATCTGCCGGACTTTGGCGTCCATAGTCCGGCGCCACAATGGCGGCGCCAACGCCAGAAGAATGCTGGCGGCATAACCGGCGGGAAGTTCGGGCGCCGCCTCCACCACCCGCAGGTTCTGGTAGGACAAGGTGGGGCGGGCGTGATGAAAACTGTGGCGGCCCATGTTGAAGATCAGGGTGTTGGCAATCACGTTGCTGCTGTTCCAGCTATGGCGCCCGGTCAGAGTTTCAGGTTTTCCTGACACGTCCAGCTGCCGTGTCAGCCCGTAATGGGCGATATAATTGAAAAGCTCCAGCACAAAGATCGCCACGGCGCTTTGCAGGCAAAAAAGCAGCAGACCCCATGGCCCAGCAAAAAACGCGATGGCAGCGAGCAGCACGGCATAGACTGCGATATCACCCACGATCCTGTTGGCCAGCAGCGGGCGCGGCGCCTGAGCGCAGCGGAGGCTTTCAAATGCCTGCGCCTCGGCAAACTGGCCGGGCACGGTGCGCGCGAGAAAATGATAAAAACCTTCGCCCAGCCTGGCGGTTGCGGCATCGCGGCTTGTCGCCGCCCAACGGTGATGACCGTGCAGATGAGCGATGCGAAAATGGCGGTAAAGCATGCCGGTCAACATCGCCGTTCCGATCCTGTGCTCGAAAGGATCGCCGCTATGCACCGCCTCATGCGCCACCAGCATGCCGAAAACCCCGGTGGTCACGCCCGCAGACAGGACAAGGGCGATGAAGCCCGCAAGAGGTGTTGCGGCGGCGGCGGCGGCGGCCCAGCCGATCACCCCAAGCTGTAGCGGAACATAAAGCAGCACCAGCGCCCGGAAGCCGCGTTTGCCCGGCGCAGCGGCGGTGCCGCGCGGAAACACAAGCTCGGCCCCGCCCAGCAACAGCAGCAGCGCGGCGACAGTGAGCAGAGGCGCGGCAGGCCCAAGCCCGTAATAGAGCAACGGGATAGACGCCAGGAACGCGATCGGGCCGCAATAACGCAACATCGGTCTGTTGTACCCCGGCTCCGCGCAAGATCACAGGGAACTGTTTGGGGTTAAGGGCGTGATGCGTCCTTAACGGCGTACCAGGCTAGTCGTCACACTGGCTGCCGAATTCGTTGAAAGCCTGGACTTCGTTGCCGGTCAGGGCCGCGACTTTCTTCTTGTTGTTCTCGCTGGCGGCGATGCGGTGATCTTCGATGGTGACCAGGACCACATCAATCGGCTTTTTCACCTTGTCAGCCGCGGCACGGCGGGCGACGACAAAATCACTGATGCATTTCTGATAGGTGGCAGCCTGAACGGCGTAGCGTTTCGATGCCGCCATGGCGGCGACAATCTTTTCGCGGCTGGCGTTGGCGCCGTTGAACGTCGCAGGCATGACGGGCGCCCAGCAATCATCATGCGCGAAGCTGGCGCCGACCCAGGCCGGATCGGGACGGGTATCCACCACCACCTGGTCGGTGCTGCAGGTGGGTACAAAGGTGCTCGCGCTTGACGTCTGGGCGACAGCCGGCTTGGGCGCGGGCGAAGCAATGGCCACATGCAGGATTTCGGGCGAGGCGATCACCACAAGAAAGGCGGCGCCCAGTCCGATTTTCTTCAGCGTCTCGCGGCCTGAACCCTTGGTAAACATGCGAAACCGGATCCATTGCTGGCAGTATTTATGGCGGAAATATAAGGCCCTGCCCCAGGCCAGGCAAGCGCGGCAGGGCTATTGAGCAGGCGCAGCAAAAGCCCCAGCCTTCAATTCGCCGGATGGATATGGGATAGGTGCCGGCCAACAGGATCAGGAGCGTTTCAATGCGGACAGCCAATTGCAGAGTGTTGCAGGCCGCCGCTGCCGCTTTTTTCCTGCTGGCAGCACTTCCCGCTGCCCAGGCCGCCGATTCCAGCCCCGCTGGTGTCAGCGTGCAGGATGGCTGGATGCGGGCGCTGCCCTCGGCCGTACCGTCGGGCGGTTATTTCACCCTGCAGAACAAGAGCGGCAAACCCGTGATTCTCACCGGTGCCGACAGCCCGGCCTGCGGCATGCTGATGCTGCACAAGTCGGACGACAAAGGCGGCCTCAGTTCGATGTCGGACGTGGCGGAAGTATCGGTGCCCGCCGGCGGCAAAGTCAGCTTTACGCCGGGCAGCTATCATCTGATGTGCATGGACACCAAGCCGTCCCTCAAACCCGGCGCCACTGTGCCGGTGACCTTGGCGTTCAAGAGCGGCGAAAAACTGACTACGTCCTTCGCAGTGCGCAACGCTGCCGGCAAATAGGCGGTAGCAGACCTCACAACATGCACAAAGAAAAAGGGGAGAGACGCGATGCGTCTCTCCCCAATAGTTTTCTGCAGTCTTTAAAGCTTAGGGCTTCGGACGGCCGATGACGCTGTTGCCGGTGAAGCCCATCTTGAGGACGGCATCGAGCGGCTTCAGGCCCTTATAGACCCACTTCTGCACGCGCTTACCTTCATAGGTTTCGGTCGTGAAGATGTTGCCCTTCGAGTCGGTGACGATGGAGTGCACCGCGTAGAACTGGCCAGGCTGACGGCCACCGCCGCCGAACCAATACAGTTCCTTCATCGTGGCGCGATCCCAGACGTGGATCTTTTCGTTGGTGCCGTCGGAGATGTAGAGGAACTTCTGCGCCGGATCCTTGGAGAAGGCGATTTCCCAGGCCGAACCGTCGCCCTTGCTGTCGATTTCCATCGTGTACTGGTTCAAGTAAGTGCCGTCGAACTTGAACGTCTGGATGCGGTTATTGGTGCGGTCGCAGACATACAGAATGCCGTCATGCGACGGCTCGGCGCAGTGCACCGGATTGCCGAACTGCGGGGAGTTCGGATCGTAATGCGGGATCGGATCATCGCTCGGCGGCTTGCCATAGGCGCCCCAGACGCGAATGTTCTTCATCGTCTTGGGATCCCATTCCGAGACGCGATGATTGCCGTAACCATCGGCCGCGACCAGGGTGCCATCGGGCAGGAAGCGGATCTGGGCCACGCCGCGCACATTGTTGGTGTCGAGGCTGCCCTTGGAACCGTTGGCGGTGCCGATTTCGCCCAGGAACTGACCGTCCTGGGAGAATTTCAGGATGAAGCTGTCGTGATAACGGCCAGCTTCGCCGCCACCTTCCGCGCCGGCCGCCGCGCCGGGACGGCGGGCGAATTGCTCGGCACTGCCGGCCGCCGGGCCAGGCTGGGCGGCGCCGTTGGCGCCGAGCCAGACATTGCCTTCTTTGTCGACAGTCACGCCGTGGTTGGACGAGGGCCAGTCATGGCCGGCAACCGCACCGAAATGATGCTCCAGAGTGCCCTTTTCGTCGAATTCCAGAACGTCCGGGGCCGCTGTGCAGCAATCCGATTCGTGCCGGGTGAGATAGGATTCTTTCTGGTTCAGCGTACCCGGACGATGAACGATCCAGATATTGTCGTGCGGATCGGCGGCGAGGCCGATCGTCGAGCCGATTACCCAGCCATTGGGCAGCGGCTTGGGCCAATTGCCGTCGGCTTCGAACAGCGGCACCATCGGCGCCTGGGCATTGGCGCTGCCAATGATGTTCTGGTGGAACACAGACTGGCCGACGGCCAGCGCGGCCACGATACCGACCAGGCTTGCGCCCAGCATGAATTTCTTGGAACGCAGATTTCGCATAAATTTCTCCCCTTGATGGTGAGGGTGTTATGGAAACCCTCCCTTTTGTGGCGCGAAGGCTTACATGGGAAAATGCCGGGCGCAAGCTGGTAAAACTGGCGCAACGGCGCCCCGCATCGCGCCGCCACGCTGCATACTATTGGTGCAGATCAGAGCATTTCACTTCGCACATGCACACAGAGATGGGCGTGATATCGCTTTGAGTACAACGCGTCGGATTGGCGTCCCTATGTGTTTTCAGCTTTAAAGGATAACAAGCTGTAAGGCCTGCAATGCGGACTGTTTGAAAACGGCGTTGCTGCGATGCAGCGGCCCGGCTTACGGCGCCAGATGCACAGCCTGCAATTCCGTTTTCGCTGCCGCCATGTCGGCCTGGAATTGCGGATTCTGCATCAGGCGGATGGCCATGATGGTGCCGAATTGCTGGCCGGCGACGATGTCGCTGCGAAAATGCATGCCGCAGATGAGGCGGTTTTCCGCGAACTGCGCCGAACGTCCCAGAATCGCCTGAGCATGGTTGGGCATCAGATTCGCCAGCACCACGCCCATGCCATAGCCGACCGTGGTGTGGCCGCTGGGATAGGATTGCATATCCTGGCTGGGGCGATGCGGGGCGCAGGTCTGGATGGTGGTATCCACGATCCAGGGGCGCCTGCGGTGAAATTCATTTTTGGCAACGTCGGAGAAAGGCCCTTCACTGGCGGTCACTTCGTTGATCACCTTGGCGGTGGCAGGAAGCTTGGCGAGATCCCAGGCCGGTCCCAGCACCACGGCAAAGATGGTGCCGTTTTCATTGCCATCATCCGAAGCCGCGGCGGCGCGCTGGGCCGGCGTTGCTTCGGCCAGCAGCTTCTTCGTCTCGGCCAATTCAGCCATAGCCCGAGGCGAACCTTCTTCCGGCGGCGGCGGCAGGAAATGCGCCGGGTCATACATCTCCGATGGCTTGAGGAACCCAGGATCGGCATCCTTGGCGAGTAACGGGATGGCGCCAAAAAGGAGCGCCACCGCTGTCCATGTTGCAAGCTGCTTCATATCTCGCTCCAGCCTAGAATTCGGCTTTCAAGGTGACCTGGAAGGTGCGCGGCGGTTGGTAGGTGTAAGTGTCCTGACTGCCGTAGCGGTTGCCCACATCATAGACATTCGCGCCGCCGATCGGCTGCTTGTCCACAATACCGACCGCCGCCAGGGACCCCGTGTTCAACACGTTGTACGCGCCCACGCTGATGTTCAAAAAGTCCGTGAGCGGGAAGGTGCCTTTGAAGTCCATATTGTTATAAGCACCCAGCTTGTAGAAGCGGGTATCGGCATTGTCGGCATATTGCTGTCCGACAATTTTGTCGATCAAGGACAATTTGACGCCACCGACCTTGTAGGTAAAGCCGCCGGCCCCAGTCCACATCGGCACCTGCTTGAGCCAGAGGCCGCCTGACTTGCCGGAAATCAGCGAGGCGTTGGCGAACACCGCCAGGCCGTCCAGATCGCCGTCAAAGGCATAGGTGCCCTCGCCTTCGATGCCCTTGTAGGTCGCAGTACCGGTATTGATGGCACAGGTGAACCCCGAAGGGCCGAAGATCGGCGCCAGATTACAGGCCTGGAAGCTGATATTGTTATCGACACCGATGTAGTAAGCATCGGCATCGAAAGTGAAATTGTCGGCGTAATAGACGGTGCCCACCTGATAGTTGGTGCTGGTCTGCGCCTTGGGGAAGGTCAGCGAAGGCACCTTCTGCTCAAAGGAGCTGATGTCTGGAACATAAATGCCCTGGGCATATTGGGCATAGACGCTCCAATTGGGCTCGATTTTGTAGTTCGCCGTCATGAACGGCAAGTCGCGGGTAGTGGTGAAGGACGCGAAGACCGGAACGACGGGAGACGTTTTCTGCTCCAGCGGTGCGGCCACATTATGGGTCCAGCTGACATATTTGAAGCCGGGCGTAAGGGTCAGCCCGTCCACCGGATGCAGCTCCAGCTCGACATAGGGCTGATACTGGCTCCAGCTGGAATGCTCGTAATATTCGTAAAAACCGCCATTGAAGGCCGCTGAGGTTTTGCCAGCGAGAAGCCGCGAGTCGGCAAATGCATCGCTGTGCCAGGGATTGCAGCCGGCGGCCAGGCATTGGGTGGCGTCATAATCCTTGCGAAGGCGCTGCGAGGCGGAACCTTCCCACCATACGCCGCCGCGTAACTGACCCGTCAGCCAGCCGAAATCGAAATCCTTGGCGCCGCGGAAAATATCGCCCCACATGCGATAAGCATTCTGCTTGGTATAGCCGGGCACGTCATTCTTGAAAGTGACGCCATTGACGATGGTGCCGTTGCCTTCGGTGATGCCGGCGGTGATGTCAGCGCCTGTCTGCGCCACCGAGGTGGTGCTGAGCGTCTTATTCACATAGGCATAGGTATAGCCGAGATTGTCGATGCTGAACCCGTCGCCCAGGTCGCCCTGCAGGCGCAGATAATCCATGTCGGACTTCTTGTGGACATGGTTGAAGGGCGCGTAAGTGCCGGCCTGAGGGTCGAAATATTGCATGGCAAAGCGCCGGCCATACACATTGACCTGCGCTGCGGTCTCGCCGGCATTGTCCTCCAGATTCTGGAACAACCCGTTGTAGGTACCGAAGGCAGTAAGGGTCCAATTGGGGGCAAGCTGGATAGACGTTTTCAGCAAGAAGGCCTGGTGCGCGGTGGATTCTCCGGTCAACAAGCCAGTGCCGTTGGTGTCCTGGAAATTGGCCAGGGTGCGGACGGTATGGCCGCCGACATCGTAATCGCCGGTCTGGTAGTTAATGTTGAAATCCGTAGTGCCGTAGCTGCCGCCGCTGACCGAGGTTCTGCCATGTGGATCCTCGGTGAGAATTTCAGAAAACATCTTGATGGCGCCGCCATAGGTCGAGGGGCCCATATTGCCGGCATTGCCGGGGCCGCGATCCACATCGATGCTGCCAATGGTGCTGCTGGGAAAATAGGATTCGGAATGGTGGGAGGGGCCGTTGCTGTCGCCGAAGGGAATGCCGTCATAATTGATACCGTAATTGCCGTCGGGGATGCCGCGCAGCGTATTCTTGACGCCGCCGTCCGACAGGCCGGGACCGTTACTGTCGATGCCGGTCATGCTTGGGGCGATCGCCAGAATGGTAGTGTAGTCCGCCGTGGCGGCAACCGAATCCTTGACATAAGACTGGTTGATGATGGTCTGGGGTTCGGTGGTCTCCAACCGGGCCTTGGCGGGGGCGGTATCGGCATCGAACGCCGTGCCAGTCACCACCACGGTTTCCAATGTACCGTTAAATCCGTCATTGGCCGCGACCTGCTGGGCGGCGGCAGGTGCGGCGAGCGTGAAAAGGCCGGAAGCCAAAATGGCGGCCGAGCCCAGGAGCCGGTTGCGTGTGATCGAGTTCATAATAGTCCCCTTGAAATAACGTCCCATGGGGCAAAGCCGTGGCGCCGGCGGAATCGCGTTTTTTATTGCGATACCGTGCGTTGCGGATCGGCTGGAAGGGCCCCGTTCGAAAGCGTGATGACACAGGGTTGCGACGATCCGGTGACACCCCCTATACGAAAAATCAACCTGGCAGGCCGCTGGCCGGGTGCATTGCAAAGCGCCATCGCCGGGGGGAAAATCGCCGCGCGAAGGGCTTGGTATGAAAATCCTGCTGATAGAAGACGATACGGAGATTGCGGGGCATGTCAGTCATGCCCTGACAATTGCTGGGCATGACGTGGAAAGCACCGCGGATGGCCGCACGGGACTGTCGCGCGCCATGTCCGGCGAATATGCCGCGCTGATTTTGGACCGGATGCTGCCCGGCTTGGACGGCCTGAGTGTGACAAAGCAATTGCGGGCAAATGGCAATGAGACGCCCATTCTGCTGATCACCACCATGACCGGCATTGACGACCGGGTGGAGGGGCTGGAAGGCGGCGCCGATGATTACCTGGTCAAGCCTTTTGCCTTTGCCGAACTGCTGGCGCGGGTGCATGCCATGGTGCGGCGCGCTGATATCAGCGACCGCGCCGCCCTTACCAAGCTCGCCATCGCCGACCTGCAGATGGACCTGATTGCCCGCACCGTGCACCGCGGCGGTGAAGCGATTGAGTTGCAGGCCCAGGAATTTCGCCTGCTGGAATATCTTGTCCGCAATGCGGACGAAATTGTTCCTAAATTGTTCAATCAACCAAACTTCCCATTCAGGGATGCACTCGAGCCGTTTATGCTTGATGGGGAGTTCAATTCTTACAAGCTGCATGAGTATGCAACATTTCTCGCTCAGGACAACAATGTCACTCAGATTGGTAAATTCATTATCAATTGGAAATCCCTTGAAGAACAGCTCATTTCGTTCTTCGATGATGATGGAAAACTCAAAGTTGATGGCGAAACCTTAAGAAAGTTTTTCTCGGAACGGCCTACAGAAGTTGCTTGCGAATTTATGAGCATGCATCACAATTATCATCAATTGAATGAAAGGCTGGAGCTAAAATCTAAAGAAAGTGAAGTTGCACAAAATGGAGTAATTAAGTTGATTGACGAAAAGGTTGAACTGGGGAGCCAGAATACTGACTTGATCAATAGAAATCTTTTGCTAATAGAAGACAA
>Ga0118677_10013728_pt1 | contig 11590 bp, 11 predicted proteins | sample AliMusrvi5mmetaG_FD_86154 | JGI IMG/M metagenome (GOLD analysis project Ga0118677, IMG submission 86154) | reverse complement strand
CGTGGAAGCTGCCGCGGGCGACCTGGGAGATCATGACGTTCATGTGGTCGTCGTCCGTGACGGCGGCCAGCGCGTCGCCCTTTTCGAAGCCCGAGCTGCGGAGGACGTCCTCGTCGATCGGCATGCCGGCCAGGGTCATTCCGTTGAAGCCCGAGCCCAGCAGTTCGAAGTCCTTCTCGTCGCTGTCGACCACGACCACGTCGTGGCCCTCCTCCGCCAGCGTCCGCGCCAGGTTCGATCCGACCTTGCGGCATCCGGCGATGATGATGTACACCGATTGCGCCCCCCTTCGGTTGAGTCCCGTCCAGAAATCTTACTCCGGCGAAGGGTATCCGGAGCGTTACGATAGTCCGCCACGGTGTTAAGAAAGTATAAGTTTTCCATTGTGAAGCCTTTATGAGGAAGAACCGCATCCTTATGTCTTGCAAATACCAAGCGGGGTGCTACAATAACCTGATTGCGAAAATCGGATGCAGAAAGTCAGGATGCCGGAAACCATGACCATCAAGAGCGCACTCCTCGGCCACCCCCTCAAGAACGAGGACATCAAGACCGAAAAGCTCTCCCGTCTCTGGGGCCTCCCCATCATGGCCAGCGACGCCGTCTCCTCGGTCGCCTACGCCATCGAGGAGATCCTCATCGTCCTCGTCCCCGTCCTCGGCTTCGCCGCGTTCGGCTACGTCCCCTACGTCGTCGTCGCGATCCTCCTGCTCCTCACGATCCTCGCGTTCTCCTACTCGCAGATCATCCGCCACTACCCCAACGGCGGCGGCGCCTACAACGTCTCCAAGGAAAACCTCGGTCGCATGCCCTCCCTGATCGCCGCCGCAGCCCTGGTCGTCGACTACGTCATGACCGTCGCCGTCAGCGTCTCGGCCGCCACCATGGCCATCACCGCCGCGGCCCCCGAGCTCTTCCACTACCGGGTCGAGCTCTCGGTCGGCTTCGTCCTCCTGATCACGCTCGGCAACCTGCGCGGCATCCGCGAATCGTCCGTGGTCTTCGGCATCCCGACCTACGCCTTCATCGTCTCCATGGGCGTCATGATCCTCACCGGCCTGATCCGCCTCGCGACCGGCCACCTCGCGCCGATCGCCTACACGCCGGACCAGCTCGCCGCACTGCCCCAGCAGCTCTACCAGGGCCTCGTCATCCTCCTCGTCCTGCGCGCCTTCGCCTCCGGCTGCTCCGCCCTCACCGGCGTCGAGGCCGTCAGCAACGCCGTGCCGTCCTTCCGCGTGCCGTCCCAGCGCAACGCCCGCCACGTGCTCTTCCTGCTCGCCGGCGTCATCATCCTGATCTTCGGCGGCACCGCCATCCTCGCGCTCAGCCTGCACGTCATCAGCATCGGCGGCACGACCGTCACGGCCCAGATCGCCCAGTCCGTCTTCGGCCGCACGCTCATGTACTTCGTCATCCAGGCGACGACCGCCCTGATCCTGATCCTCGCCGCGAACACCGCCTACAACGGCCTGCCGCTGCTCCTCTACATCCTCGCGCACGACAGCTTCGTCCCGCGCCAGTTCTCGCACCGCGGCGCCAAGCTCAGCTTCTCCAACGGCATCCTGTTCATCCTCGTCGCCGCCTCGGCCCTGATCATCGCCTTCAAGAGCGACCCGCACAACCTGATCCCGCTCTACTCCGTCGGCGTCTTCATCTCCTTCACGCTCTCCCAGTACGGCATGTTCCGCAAGTGGCGCCGCGACAAGGAGAAGGGCTGGAAGTACAAGTCCCTGATCAACCTCCTCGGAGCCGTGGTGACCGGCGTCGGCACGATCGTCGTCTTCTCGTCCAAGTTCCTCGAGGGCGCCTGGATGCTCGCGATCGTCATGCCGTTCCTCATCCTCCTGATGCTCTACGTCCGCAACCACTACGACATGGTCGAGAAGCAGCTCGAGCTCAAGGAGTTCGCGCCCTACTACAAGTGCTCCGCCGGCAAGCGCGGCAAGCCCGGCGCCCCCGTCGTCGTGCTGCTCCAGTCGATCAACAAGGCCGCGCTCAAGGCCATCAACTACGCCAACTCGATCTCGAACAACGTCACGGTGCTGCACGTCTGCCGCTACCCCGACCACGCGCGCGAACTGCGCGAGCAGTGGACCGCGCTGGGGAATCCGCTCAAGCTCGAGATCATCGAGAACCCCTACCGGGATATCACCAAGCCGCTCTCCGCCTACGTCCTCGAGCGCGAGAAGACGCTGGAGCACGGGCAGAACCTGACGGTCATCCTGATCAAGTACGTCACGAGCCACTGGTACGACCTGATTCTGCACAACCAGACCACGTACTACCTCGAGCGGGCCCTCAGCCACTTCCGCAGCGTTACCTCCGTGCTCGTCCCCTACCACTACTCCATCGACAAGACCGTCGTGAGGGACATCGAGCTCGACGACTAGAGCGGGCGGCTACGGTCGCGCCACGCTACAGCTTCAGGTCCCTCCGGTCGTAGGCCAGGTACGTCACGACCACCGACGCCACGATGATAAGGGCCGACAGCACGACGAAGACCGGCTCGTAGCCCATGCGATCCAGCACCGGCGCCGCCGCGAAGTACTTGAACGGCGTCAGGTAGCGCAGGAAGCCGAGGTTCTTGTTGATGTCGACCACGATTGAGACCACGTAGGTCACGAGCATCACGGTCGTCGCGAGGCTCGCGGCGGACCTGGGCCGCTTTCCGACCGCGGCGATGGCCGAGCCGAGGAACAGGAACACCAGTTGCACGATGAACATCGCGCCCATGAGCAGCAGAATCTCGTCCGTCATGTTCTCGCCGGCCGCGTACTGCTCCACGACGGCGAACGACAGGCCGAGGCTCACGAGGTTGAGCACGGTCACGTTCACGAAGGCGGCGGCGAGCTTCGCGGTCACGATGCGGCTGCGCGACGCGGGCTTGACCATGAGGAACTCCGACGTGTGGTCGCGCTCCTCCTTGGCGAGGATATTGGCACCGAGCAACGCCGCGTGGATCGCCACCATGAGCAGGAGGTACAGGTAGAGCATGCCGTAGAAGCCGCTCGCCTTCATCACGTCGAGCCCGGCGAACCCGAGCGCGGCGGACAGCGAGGCGGGCATCTGCTTCATCAGGTCGGCGATGCTGGTGCCCGACGTGGCGTAGGCGGCGTACTTGGCCATGCCGGCGTAGATCATCAGCACCATGCCGACGCACCACCAGATCAGCGATTTCCGGTTGGCCCTGAGTTCTCTCCAGAAGACGTTCATCGTTGGGTCCTCCCTGGCGGACGGGTCCGCCGGCGTCACCGCGTCGCGGCGTCGGGCCTCGCGGCCTCCGACGTCACAGCGCCTGGACGTCCTTCTTCGCGAACACGGCGAAACTCGCCCCGACGGCCACGACGACGACCGCGACGGCCACGAGGCAGAAGCCCGTCTCATAGGCCGCGTTCTTGAGGATGTAGCCGATGTCGAAGTACTTGAAGGGCGTGAAGTAGCGGATCGCGTCCTCGCCGACGACGGCCCCGAGCAGCCCGACGATGTAGAACGCGAACACGCCGGGTAGCGAGACCGCCACCACCGACTTGACCTTCTTCGCGGCGACGCCGTAGAGCAGGCCGAGCGAGGCGAAGATCACCTGCACGAAGAACATCGTGGCGGACAGCAGGACGAACAGCCCCGCGTCGAAGTCCGGCCCCTGGGCGGCCGCGACGGGAATCGTGACGGCCAGCAGGACGACGTTGGTCGCGACCAGCAGCACGAGCACCGCGAGCGCCTTCTGCGCGAGAATGCTCCAGCGCGCGCGCGGCTTGGTCAGCAGGAAGTCCGCGGTGCTGCCGCCGATCTCCCGGCCGATGGCGCCGACGCCGAGGTTGGCCGCCTGGATGGCCCCGCAGAGCACGATGTAGGTGAAGGCGAAGGCGTAGAAGCCGGACACGGTCTTGAGCGTGCCGATGACGAAGCCGAGGGCCGCCTGCGCGACCGGCGGGAAGTTCTTCAGCACGTCCTCGAACGCCGAGATGTCGTTCCGGATGGCCCCGAAGAGCAGCAGATAGAGCGACCCGAAGGCCGCGAGCGACAGCGACCAGATCAGCGTCGACCGGCGCTGGGACCGGAGTTCCTGCAGAAAGACGTTCATCCTGCCTCACTCCTCCTTCGTGTAGTAGTGCATGAAGATCTCCTCGAGCGTGGGTTCTTCGACCCAGAGGTTCCTCACGTGCACTTCGGCGAGGCGCTTGACCATCCCGTCGACGTCGCCCTTGAACAGGAAGCTGACCGTGCCGCCCTTGCGCTCGAGGTTGCTCACGCCGTCGACGGCGAAGCGCGCGTCGGCCGCCGCGTCGCACTCGACGCTGAACTTCTTGTAGTTGTCGCGCGTCAGGTCGCTCATCTTCTCGAGCTTGATGATGCGGCCCTCCTTGATGATGGCGACGCGGCTGCACAGGCGCTGGACCTCGTCGAGCACGTGGGAGGACAGCAGGATCGTCGCGCCCTTCGCGTTCTCCTGGCGCAGCAGCTCGAAGAACTTCTGCTGCATGAGCGGGTCGAGGCCGCCGGTGGGCTCGTCGAGGATGATCAGCTTCGGCTCGTGGAGCAGGCCCTGGACGATGCCGACCTTCTTGCGGTTGCCGTACGACAGGTCGTCGATGCGGCGCTTGAGGTCGAGGTCCATGTACTCGGCCAGTTCCTTGATGCGCTTCGTGCAGTCCTTGCCGTAGAAGCTGGCGGAATACTTCAGCAGGTCGATGACCTTCATCTTGTCGTAGTAGAACACCTCGGAAGGCAGGTAGCCGATCTCCTTCGCGATCTCGGGCGCTTGCTTCACGCAGTCCTTGCCGAAGATCGTCGCGGAACCGCTGGTCGGGCGGATCAGCGACAGCAGCGTGCGAATCGTGGTCGACTTGCCGGCCCCGTTCGGTCCGATGAAGCCGAAGATCTCGCCCTCCTCGACGTCGAAACTGACGTCGACGATGCCGCGGGCCTTTCCATAGGACTTGGTCAGATGGTGGATCTCGATGACGTTCATGCGTCTTCCTCCTTCAGGAACAACCTCGATCGCGCTCCGTCGGCCTCGCCCCTGGCGGGCTCAGTCGGCGGTCCACTTCCTCATCAGCTCGGGGTCGATCAGCCGGATCGAGCCGGCCGGCGCCCCCAGGATCCGCTCGTAGAAACCCGCGTAGGCCGCGGCGGCCGACAGCACGCGCTCGAGGCGGGCCGCCCCGTCCCCCGGGCCCTGCACGGGCGTCAGCAGCAGCTCGGTCACGATCGCCTCGCTCAGCGCGAAGCCCAGGACCATGAACATATCCGCCGCGCGCTCCGTGTCCGGCGTGTCGAAGACGCCCTCCGCGACCCCCTGCCGCACGATCCGCGCAATCAGCGGCGACACGGCGCGCCGCCCCATCTCGTTGGCCCGCAGGCGCACGCGCAGGTTCTCCTCGCCGTACCAGGAGCGCATCAGCGAGAGCAGCATGTCGCGCTGGCCCGTCTTCCACTCCATGCCCACGGACATGACCTTCTGGAATTTCTCGAGCGCCCCGAGCCGCGGATCGTCGACGTGCGGTGCGATCTGCCGGACGCCCTCCTCGGTCAGCCGCTCCACGAACGCCTCGAGCAGCGCCTGCTTCGAGCCGTAGTAGTGGTAGAAGGCCCCCTTCGAGATCTTCAGCGCGTCGAGCAGGTCCTGGACGCTCATCGCCTCGTAGCCCTTGGAGTAGATCATCCGCTGTGCGGCGTCGAGAATCTCCCTGCGGCGCTCCGCGTTCTCCTTTTCGTTGACGGCGCGGGCCATCAGGCCGATTCCCTGGATTTGTGGAAGGCGATGGACAGCGGCAGCGACGCGCCGAGCAGGACGAGCCCGATGCCGATGCCCACGACCCAGACCATGGCGGGGTTGTCCATGAAGTACTTGATCGTCGGCTGGAGGCTCGTCAGGATATCGGTCTTCTTCACGAGGAGCAGGCCGGCGATCACCACGAGGTAGAAGGGCAGGTTCACGAAGACGTACACCTTGGAGAACGAGACCTTGAAATAGAGCGGGAGCAGGAAGGCGAAGAAGAGGCAGGCGTAAAGGAAGCCCCCGGCCACGATCACCGAGGTCAGGAACGGAGTCGCCGTGTCCTGCACGAACAGCGAGAGGAAGAGGCCCAGCAGGAGCGACGCCGCGACGTTCGCGAGCATCATGACGAAGGCGTAGGCGTAGCGCCCGACGACGACGGAGGACCGGCCGAGCGGCAGCGAACCGTAGAGCCGGTCCAGGCGGTTTTTCTCATAGAGCGAGAAGTACGTGCCGATGAAGGGCGCCGTGAGGACCATGGTGATCGCGACGGCGAGGAACGGGGCCTTGGCGACGACCGACAGCACGACGGCCAGCGCATAGAAGCCGGCCAGGATCGGGTAGTTCCGCTTCATGATGCGGTGGTCCAGGGCCATCGAGCGCAGGATGTCACGCATGGAAAGCCACCCCCTTGCTGACCGCGACGAGGATCTCGTCGAGGTTCGGCGTCGCGCCTCCGGCTCCGTTCAATCCGCGGAAGCCCTCGATCAGTCCGGCCTTGGTCCCGGTGTAGACGAGCCGGCCCTTGTCGATCAGCGTGACGTCGTCGGCGATCTTGTCGAGGTCCGACGTGATGTGGGTCGAGAAGAGCACGCTGCATCCGCTGCTGGCGCTCCGGTGCAGGGTGCCGAGCATCTCGTCGCGGGCGACGGGGTCGAGTCCGCTCGTCGGCTCGTCCAGGATCAGCAGCTTCGCCTCGTGCGACAGCGCGGCGGCCAGCATCAGCTTGAGCTTCATGCCGCGGGACAGGTCCTTGACCTTCTTGTCCGGCGGCAGCCCGAATTCCTTCGTGTAGCCGGCGAACGTCTCCGTGCTCCACCGGTCGTAGAACGGTCGGAGCGCGGCCTCGACCTCGCGGACGCTCCAGGCGTCCACGAAGGGGATCTCGTCGAAGACGACCGCGATATCCTGCTTGAACCGCCGCTCCTCGGCGAGGCCGTCCATCCCGAGGACGCGGACGCTGCCGCCGTCCCTCCGGGCCATGTTCAGGATCAGGCGGAGCGTGGTGGTCTTGCCGGCGCCGTTCTGGCCGACGAAGCCCATGATGTGACCGGCCGGCAGCGAGAAGGTCAGGTTGTCCAGCGTGAATCCGCTGTACTCCTTGCGGAGGTCGACGACGTCCAGAGCGTTGTCCATGGTGCCTCTCCTTTTTTGATAGACCGACGGTCGGTTTATCAGCCCATGATAGCCCTGCGCTTCGATGAAATCAAGAGGCGCGGTGTGCGTCCGAAGCCTTTCCGACGCCTCGGGGTTCCATCGTGAATCAAGGAGCACTCGGATGTATAATAGGAACCAACGATATACGATAGGAGTACACCAGAACACAATGCTAGGGGGACCCGCATGAGTGGCATCAGCGACAAGCAGCGGATCCAGCAGCTCCAGGACTCCCTCGATCGCGTCAGGAGCTCGTTGACCTTCGCGAACCGGGAGCTCGTGCTCCAGAACGAGCAGAAGGAGGCGCGAGCCGCCGAGCTGCTTGACGCGAACGCGGAGATTTCGCTGCAGTCCAAGCTTCTGGATATCCAGAAGGCCTTCTTCAGCGAGAAGGAACTCTTCAAGAAGACGCTGATGTCGATCGGCGACGCCGTGATCTCCGTCGACAAGAACGGGTGCGTCCAGATGATGAACGCCGTGGCCGAAGACCTGACCGGCTGGACTCATGCCGACGCCTTCGGCAAGCCGGTCGACGACGTCTTCGACATCATCGACGAGTATAGCAGGGAGCGGACGAACATCGTCGGGGACGTAAAGGCGAGCGGCGAAGTCCGCAGGCTCCTGAGCCACACGCTGCTGATCCGGAAGGACGGGGCGGAGGTGCGGATCGAGGACAGCGCCGCCCCCATCGAGGACGAGTTCGGCGAAGTCGTCGGAGTCGTCGTGGTGTTCCGGGACTATTCGACGACCTGGAACCGCCTCAACAGAATCGAATACCTGAGCTACCACGACGACCTGACGGGGCTCTACAACCGCAGGTTCTTCCAGGAGGAGCTGAGGCGGCTCGACACGAAGCGCAACCTGCCTCTGAGCCTGCTGATGGGCGACGTGAACGGCCTGAAACTGATCAACGATTCCTTCGGCCACCTCGTCGGGGACGAGATGCTCCGGAACGCCGCGGTCGCGATCGCCAAGGGCTGCCGCGCGGACGACATCGTGGCGAGGCTGGGGGGGGACGAGTTCATCATCATCCTGCCCCGGACGGACACCGAGGACACGCAGCGCGTCGTCGCACGGATCCGGCATCTCCTCCTTCGCGAGAAGGTCCACGGGCTGGAGATCTCCCTGTCGTTCGGGCACGGCACGAAGCGGGTCGAAACGACCGACATCCTGGATATCTACCGGGAAGCGGAGGACCATATGTACCGGCACAAGATCTTCGAAGGCGCGAGCGTCCGCAACGAGACCATCGGCCTGATCACCAGCACGCTGTTCGCGAAGAACGGGCGCGAGATGGCCCATTCGAGGAAGGTCAGCGAACTGTGCGCGTCGCTGTCCGAGAAGCTGGGATTCAGCACCGAGGACGTCAAGCTGATGACCCTGGCCGGCCTCATGCACGACATCGGCAAGATCGGCATCTCGGACGAGATCCTCAACAAGCCGGGGCAGTTGGACGCGGACGAGACGTCGGAGATCCGCAAGCACCCGGAGATCGGCTACCGGATCCTGAGCGCCGTGAAGGAGTTCTCCGACGTATCGGAGTATGTCCTCGAGCACCAGGAGAAGTGGGACGGCACCGGCTACCCGCAGGGCCTGAAGGGCGAGCGGATCCGCATCGAGGCCCGGATCATCGCCATCGCCGACGCCTACGACGCGATGACCACCCAGCGCACGTACAGCGCCGCCCTGAGTCCGGACGAGGCGAAGCGCGAGATCCGCCGCTGCGCCGGGACGCAGTTCGATCCGGCGATCGTCGACGTCTTCCTCTCGCAGGTCCTGTCCGAATTCCCGGCGGCCCCCGAGGTCTGACCCCGCGCTCCGACCCCGCGGCCCGAGCCCGTCGTTTGTGTTCGCCCACCCCCTTTGCTATCATCGACCCATGGACGACCCGCAGGACCCCGTTCCGCAGACTACCTCCGAGCCGGCGCCCCACCAGCGGCGCGTCCGCTACAAGGGCACGCATCCGCGCGCCTTCAAGGAGAAATACAAGGAGCTGCAGCCCGACAAGTACGCGGAGGACGTCGCCAAGGTCCTCCAGCGCGGCAGCACGCCTGCCGGCATGCACCGCCCCATCTGCGTCGACGAGATCATGGAGTTCCTGCAGGTCGCGCCGGGCCAGGTCGGCCTCGACGCCACGCTGGGCTACGGCGGGCACACGCAGGAGATCCTGAGCCACCTGGGTGCCTCGGGCCATCTCTTCGCCGTCGACGTCGATCCGCTCGAGCTGCCGCGCACGCGCGAACGGCTCGCGGGCCTGGGCTACGGCCCGGAGATCCTCACGGTCCGGCAGCTGAATTTCTCGGAGATCGACCGCGTCGTCGCCGAGTCCGGGCCGCTGGACTTCGTCCTCGCCGACCTCGGCGTCTCGTCCATGCAGATCGACGACCCCGACCGCGGATTCTCATACAAGCACGATGGTCCGCTGGACATGCGGCTCGACCCCCGCAAGGGCACACCCGCCGCCGCGCGCCTCCGCGAGCTGTCGCAGGCCGAGCTGGAGGGCATGTTCCGGGAGAACGCCGACGAGCCCTACGCCGCCGAGATCGCCCGGGCGGTGGCGGCCGAGCTCCGGCGCGGCACCCGGATCGAGACGACGATGCAGTTCCGCCGGGTCATCACGGACGCGCTGCGCTTCGTGCGCGGCCCCGACCGCGACGCGGAGGTCAAGAAGTCCTGCCAGCGCTGCTTCCAGGCGCTGCGCATCGACGTCAACGACGAGTTCCAGGCGCTGTACGACTTCCTCGAGAAGCTGCCCGCCGCGCTCGCGCCGGGTGGCCGCGCCGCCATCCTGTCCTTCCACTCCGGCGAGGACCGCCTGGTGAAGAAGGCCTTCCAGCACTACTTCCGCGAGGGCTTCTACCGCGACGTCGCGCCCGGCCCGGTCCGGCCGTCCGCCGAGGAGTGCGCCGCCAACAGCCGCGCGCATTCGGCGAAGTTGCGGTGGGCGATTCGGGCGTAGCTCACCCGACGACCCGGTCCCACAACTTCCAGTCGACGTGCGCCGGCTCGGGTTCCTCCGCGACGGCCATGCCGCGCAGCGCCGCCTCCATCCGCCCGCACTCCTCTGCGGCAATCGCATCCAGGACGTCCGGAGCCGCGTCGACGCCCGCCCGCGCATAGGCCAGCGCCGCGCACCCGTAGAAGGCGAGGCCCAGGCAGTGCGCCGCCACGTGGATCGTCAGCGCGGCGTGCGCGCAGGCCCGGGCGGCCGCCTGCGCCGCCGGGTCGCCCTCTGCGGCGGTCGCCGCGGCGTGGGCGTCATAGTTCGTCTGCTTGGCGTCCACGAACCGCACCCGGCCCTCGAGCCAGCCGACCGCGTTGCCCAGCGCCGCGCGCGGCCGCGGGTCCCCGGGGCGAGCGCGCTCGTAGACCGGCAGGACGTGCGCCTCGGCGTACGCGCAGGCCCATCGGACCAGCGTCGGCTTGCCCTGCGTTTCGATGAGCCGCGCCAGCGACCGGATCCACGGCGACTGGAAGGTCCCGAGCGTCTTCTTCGGTCGTATGCGCGCCATGCTATAGGTGATTCTTCAGGTTCTCCCACACGACCGCGTACGCGTGCGGCAGGAGAGGCAGGCGCTCGCGGATGATGCCGCGGTTGTACACGACCTGGCCCTTGCGCACGAAGCGATTGCTCAGCCGGTAGCCGGCGCGCGCCATCCGTCCGCCCTCGCTCATTCGGTCGCCTTCCTCATCTGGCGCAGGCTCCACGCGAACGAGACGACGACCAGCACCGCCATGAGCGCGAAGGACCGCCAGACCGCGGGGTCGGCGAGGTCGCCGCGGAAGATCGCGCGGGACGCGTCGACGACGTACTTCAGCGGGTTCGCGTCGCTCAGCGTGCGCAGCCACAGCGGCGCCAGCGTGAGCGGCAGCAGCATCCCGGACAGTAGCAGCAGCGGCTGCGAGAAGAAGTTCAGGATCGGGCCCATGGCGTCCTCGGAGCGGGCGATCAGGGCGATCGCGTACGACGCGGGCGAAATCGTCAGCGCGACGAGGACCATCAGCGCGGCGGTCAGCAGCACGGCCGGCGCCGTGATCACGAGGCCCAGCGGCAGGGACAGCACGAAGACGATCGCCGTCTGCACCAGCAGCGTCGTCACGTCCCGCAGCACGAGCCCGAGCAGCAGCGACAGGCGGCTCGCCGTGGTGACGCGCAGGCGCTCGATAAAGCCTGACTGAAGGCGGTCGAGAAGGCCGAATCCCGCATATGCGGTGTTAAAAAGAGCCGTCATAATAAGCAGGCCGGGGGTGAAAAACTGGATTGCGTTTGCCGAAGGGAAGCCCGGTACTTTTGCGATGCCTGTTAAAAAGGGCGCGAAAAGCAACAGATAAACAACCGGTTCGAAAAGGCCGTACATTATCCAGTAAGGGTTTCTAAAGGTGAATTTTAGCTCGTTGTTTGCGATAAGAGCGGTGTCGCGAAAAAATTTATTC
>Ga0118677_10013726_pt1 | contig 11591 bp, 10 predicted proteins | sample AliMusrvi5mmetaG_FD_86154 | JGI IMG/M metagenome (GOLD analysis project Ga0118677, IMG submission 86154) | reverse complement strand
GACTCGTCCTTCACGGCAGCCCGCGCCCGCTCCCTCTGCGTCGCCATCTCCGCCTCGAAGGCGGTCATGTCCACGTGGAGTCCCGCCTCGGCCGCGATCTCGGCGGTGAGCTCGATCGGGAACCCGTAGGTGTCGTGCAGCATGAACGCGACGCCCCCATCGAGGGCGTTGCCGTGCGCGGGTCCGCGCGTGCGCTCGATCTCGGCCTCGAGGAGCACCAGGCCCTGTCGAAGCGTGGCGCCGAACCTCTGCTCCTCGGCGAGCACGATCCGGGCGGTGAACTCGTGATGCTCGGCGATCTCCGGATACGCCTCGCCCATCAGGTCCACGACGACCTCGATCAGCCTGCCGAGGAACGGGTCCTCCACGCCGAGGAGCCGTCCGTGGCGAACAGCGCGTCGCAGGATCCTCCGGAGCACGTAGCCTCGACCCTCGTTGGACGGGAGGATCCCGTCCGCGATCATGAACGTCACGGCCCGAGCGTGGTCGGCGAGGATGCGGAGCGAGACGTCGGCGCGAGCATCTCCGTCCCCGTACGCGTGACCGGTGATCGCCTCGGCCTCGTCCATGAGCCGACGAAGGATGTCCGTCTCGAAGTTCGTGGTGACACCCTGCAGGATCGCAGCGATCCTCTCGAGCCCCATGCCAGTGTCGATGTTCTGCTTGGGCAGGGGCGTCATCGTCCCGTCCTCCGCCCTGTCGTACTGCATGAACACGAGGTTCCAGTACTCGAGGAACCGGTCGCAGTCACAGCCCGGAGCACACTCCGGCCGGCCGCACCCCACGTCCGGACCCTGGTCGTAGTAGAGCTCCGAACACGGGCCACACGGACCGGTCGGGCCCGCGGCCCAGAAGTTGTCCTCGGCGCCCATCCGCACGATCCGGTCGGGCGACACCTTCACGACGTCGCGCCAGATCGCCTCGGCCTCGTCGTCGTCTTCGAAGATCGAGAACCACAGACGGTCGGGGTCCAGGCCGAGCACCTTCGTCGAGTACTCGTAGGCCCACGTGCAGGCCTCCGTCTTGAAGTAGTCGCCGAAACTGAAGTTGCCGAGCATCTCGAAGAAGCTGTGATGCCGTCCCGTCGTCCCGATGATGTCGATGTCAGTGGTCCGCAGGCATTTCTGCACGGTGGTCGCCCGGGTGAACCCCAAGCTCCTCACGCCGAGGAACACCGGCTTGAACTGCACCATGCCGGCGCTCGTGAGCAGCAGCGACGGATCATCCGGAACGAGAGAGGACGACGGCCAGCGCCGGCAGCCCTTGCTCTCGAAGAACGACAGGAAGCTCTCTCTGATCTCGGCGGAATTCACGTGGGTCGGCTCTCCTCGTCAGGACTCGATCGGCTCAGGTCAGGCATGGGCCTGCGAACACGGCCGTGCCTGACCTTGCCCGAGTGTTCCCTGCGGATGATACCGTTTCCCTCCGCGCGCGCAGACAACCGGCTGTGAGCGCGCCGCATGCCTCGAGACCCCGCAGCGATCAGTCCCCGCCGGTACCGGCGGGCTTCCCGCTCTCGGACTTCTCGCCGTCGGGTACGGTCTCACGGAACAGCACGCCATCCTCGGAGCCGATGCGACGCTCCGTGCCGCGCTCGAACCAGTAGACGAACAGCCCCTTCATGATGGCGGCCACCGGCACGGACAGGACCATGCCGGGGATGCCGAAGAGAGTCGCGCCCACGAGGAGAGCGAGTATCACCAGCAGCGGGTGGAGATCGACCTGCTCGGACATGATCCGTGGGGCCATGATGAGTGAGTCGAACTGCTGCACGATCACGACGACCAGCAGCGCCCACAGCGCCGTCAGAGGGCTGACGAACAGACCGGCCGAGGCCGCCAGAAGACCCGTGATCACGGGTCCCACATACGGGACGACATTGAACAGCCCGCCGATGACGCCGATCGCGAGCGCGTAGGGCACCCCGGCGATCGACAGTCCGACAGTGAACAGGACCGCCACGACGGTCGACTGGATCAGGGTGCCGCGCAGCCAGCCACCGAGCACGCGGGTGACCGTCTTGCCCACGTGCGTCACCTCGTCGCGCGCTCTCGGGCCCACGACGGTGAGGATCTCCTTCTGCAGCCTGGGGAGGTCGGCGAGCGTGTAGAACCCGATGATGAGGGCCAGCACGAACCCGATCACGCCCCCGGCGATGGAACCGCCGGTGGCCACGGCCGAACTCGCGATGGCCTGGGACCAGGAGCCGGCGCCGGCGACCAGCTGATCGCGCAGGCCGAGCGCGATCGCTTGGAGCCATGTCGGGATGCCGCCGTGTGCACGCGGATGCACGATCAGTCGGTCCCACAGGCCGTACGCGCGCTGCGTGTAGCCGGGAAGGTGGCCGACGAATCCGGCGACCTGCTGGTAGATCGGCGGGATGATGAACGTGAGGACGATCGCCACGACCGCCATGGCGGTGAGGTAGCAGAGCGCGACCGCCAGCAGGCGGTTCATGCGGCGGGAGACCAGCCAGGCGACCGGCCGCCTGAGTAACAGGACGATCAGGGCGCCGATGATGAAGGGCACCAGGGCGGAGAACACCGCCCCGAGCGCATACGCTCCGAGCGCGACCAGGATGAGGACACCGATCGCGGTCCACACACGGATCCCGGCGCGAGTCCAGCTCTCGCGGGCGTTCGGATCAACTGTCATCCGACGACATCCGCGACGAGGTTCTCGCGCAGCACCCTCAGCGTCCTGCGCAACAGCCTGGAGACCTGCATCTGGGAGATCGAAAGCATCTTCGCGATCTCGGTCTGCGTCAGTCCCTCGAAGAATCGCAGGTAGAGCACTCGCTGCTCCTGGGGCGTCAGTTCCTTCAGGGCGGCGGACAGGGTGGTGCGGTCCTCCACGACCGACATCAGCTGGTCGTCCTTGCCGACGTACTCGAGGATCGAGAAGGTCTCCTGCCCGTCGGAGTTGCGGTCGGTCTCCAGCGACACGAAGTTGTACGCCTCGGAGGTCTCGAGCGCCTCGAACACGTCGTCGGGCGTGACGTCGAGGAAGGCGGCGATCTCGGGGACCGTGGGTGTCCGCTGTATCTGCTGCGTGAGCGAGTCGATGGCGTGGTTCACCTTGAAGGAGAGCTCCTGCAGCCGCCGCGGGACCTTGATCGCCCAGCCCTTGTCGCGGAAGTAGCGCTTGAGCTCACCGACGATGGTCGGCGTGGCGTAGGTGGTGAACTCGACCGCACGCTCGATGTCGAAGCGGTCGATCGCCTTGATGAGCCCGATCGTCCCGACCTGCACGAGATCGTCGATCGGCTCGCCGCGATTGCGGAAGCGGCTCGCAAGGTACTTCACCAGGTTCAGGTACATCTCGGCCAGCTGATCACGTGCGGCCTGGTCGCCCTGCGTGCGATAGCGGATGAAGAGTTCCCGCGTGAGCGCCTTGTCCCACACGAGTTTGCGCGACTGGCGCGCGGTTCTGCGACGCGGTCCCGGCACTGACCTTCAGCCTGCTCTCTTCGTGAGCCGAAGGAAGCACTGGCCGTTCTCTTCGACGACCTCGAACTCGTCACAGACCGACTCGAGGATGAAGTGCGCGTAGCGGCGCCCCGAGTCGGAGCCGTCCTCGCTGGTGCAGGGTCCCGGGAACGGTCCGACGACGAGCGCTATCGAGGATCCATCGAGCTCGAACTCGAGCTTCACGTCACGGCCCTCGGCGCGCTGGGCCGCGAATATGAAGGCCTCCTCGACCGCCAGCTTCACGTCATCGACATCGTCGATGTCCATCCCGACTCGTGTGGCGAGTTCCGCGGCCGTGAGGCGGGCCGTCCTCGCGAACTCGCCGAGGGCGGGCAGTGTGAGGGAGACTCGATCTGCCGGTGTCATCGGTCCTCCGTCCGGTGTGCGCCGCCTTCGTCCGGGCGCCCTTTGCGATAAGAAGCAGCCTCGACCGGTCAGAAGCGACGGCCAAGCAGGATCCCCATCCATCGGCGCACGCCGTCGGCGGCGCCGGAGACGGCGGCGACGGGCCCTTCGACGAAGTCCTGGGCCGCTCTCGTGGTGGTGCTCACACGGTCCGAGACCTCCTCGATCTGCGCGACCACGCCGTCGGCCCTCGCGACCGCCGCGCCCACCGCGTCGAGCGTCCAGTCGGCCTTCGCCATCAGCGGAGGAAGATCGAGCGCGAGACGGTCGGAAAGCCCGCGGACCGAGCGCGCCATCTGCACCAGTTCCACGACGCCCCAGATGGCCACGATGGCGAGCAGCGTGCCGGCGACCATGAGGATGTCACCCAGGACCGTCACGTACTCCCACCCCTCCAGCCGCAGCTTCGCCGATGACCCACGGGAGGTCCCGAGTGTAGCAGACGCCCCGGCCCTTCCGGTGCCCCCTGACGGTCGCTGATCAGAGCGTGCGGCGCTGGATCATGCGGCGCCGCGCCTGGGCGCGCTCCGCCTCCCACCCCTTGTCGCCGGCCTCGAAGAACGCACCATCCTCGAGAGGTTCGGGAAGGTAGCGCTGCGCCACCCAGCCCTCCGGGTGGGAGTGCGGATACAGGTACGGGCCGTACGCTTCAGAGCCCGGCCGGTGCCGGTCTCTCAGATTGTCGGGGACGGCCCGAGCCGGACCTGACTGCACCTCCCGCAGGGCGGAGTCGACCGCCTTGATGGACGAGTTGCTCTTGGGAGCGAGGGCCATGTAGATCGAGGCCTGCGCGAGGTTGATCCGACACTCCGGCCACCCGATCGCCTCCGCGGCCTTGAAAGCGGCCTCCGCGATCAGCAGGGCGCGCGGATCCGCGTTGCCGACGTCCTCGCTCGCGAAGATGAGGATGCGTCTTGCGATGAACTTCGGGTCCTCGCCGCCGTGCACCATCCGCGCGAGCCAGTACACCGCAGCGTCCGGGTCGCTTCCCCGCATCGACTTGATGAACGCCGAGATCACGTCGTAGTGGACGTCCCCGCGCCTGTCGTACGTGAGCTGCCGCTCTCCGGACACCCTCTCCAGCACTGCGACGTCGATCGCCCCGCCTCTGTCCACGCCCGCAGCCGCCTCCTCCAGCGCGTTGAGAGCCGCCCGCGCGTCGCCGCCGGCCCGGATGACGACCGCCTCCTCGGCCTCCGCGGTCAGCGTCACCGCGCCGCCCAGACCGCGGTCGGGGTCGGCGAGCGCCCTGCGCACGATCGTCCGCACGTCGTCGTCGGCGAGCGGTTCGAGCTCGATGATGCGCGAGCGGGATATGAGCGGCGCGTTCACCTCGAAGAACGGGTTCTCCGTCGTCGCGCCGATGAGAACGACGAGCCGGTCCTCGACCGCGTGGAGCAGTGCGTCCTGCTGCGACTTGCTGAAGCGGTGGATCTCGTCGATGAACAGGATCGTGCGCCGTCCTTCGAAGGAGAGCCGGTCCCGTGCCTCGTCGATCGCCCTTCGGATGTCCGCGACCCCGGAACTCACGGCCGACACCTCGGTGAAGGCGGCCTTCGTGGTGTTGGCGATCAGCCGCGCCAGGCTGGTCTTGCCGCACCCCGCGGGTCCGTAGAGGATCAGGGAGCTGATCTCGTCGCGCTCGATGGCCGAGCGAAGGGCTGTCCCCGGTCCCACGACGGCGCTCTGGCCGACGAACTCGTCCAACGTACGGGGTCGCATGCGCGCCGCGAGCGGCGCGCCACGCGCGGACGCGTCGGAGGCCGCATCGGAGAAGAGGTCGGCCACGACGCGGGCGCCTACTTCGTCGCCCGCAGCGCCTCGCGCTCGAGGAGCCCGCTGTCGACGTAGCCGGCGAATCGATACGTGACGCGGCCGTAGTGGTCTACGAACAGCACGGAGGGCGTTGTGGACACCCTCAGGTCGGCGATCAGGAGTGCAGCCTTCCGGATCTCCTTCGTGGCCGTCGTCTGCGTCGATGGAAGGACGCCGGGAAGGCCCGCCGTGTAGTCGAGCGTGACGAGATCGATCATCCCCCGGTACTTGTCCATCACCGAGTTGATCTCGATGCGCTCGTCGTTGGAGACCAGCGAGGTCGGGTCGTAGATGAACATGAGCATCGGCTGCCTGGCCTGGAGGTCGGCCAGGACCTTCGTGGGCACGCTCGCCGTCGCCGTCGGTACCTGCTGGTAGGGCAGCACGGTCTCCGTGGGCGAGAGGACATCGGTATTCGTCGAGACGGTAGCGACGGGCGGGACGTTCGTCACCGGCACCTGAGATGCCGGCACCGCCGTGGCCGACGTGCCGTCCGATGAGGTGCACCCGGTGAGGGCGACTGCCAGCGTGAGTCCGACGATCCCCGCGAGAAGAACTGCGACGAGCCTACGCATGTCCACGCCCTTCATGCGATCCCCCGCCGCCTTCGGGGCGACGCCCTTCGGCAACCTCGCCTTGCCGTGCCCGGCCCGGTGAACCTGCCTCAAGCAGGTGGGTGTCCACACCGCGGCGCCCGCGCTTCCCCTTATCGGGGATACCACTGCCCCGCGGCGAACGGGACTCCCGGTTAGGAAGTGTTGGTTCGACCGTCGACGCCGGGTCACGAGCAAGGCGAAGCCGCTGCAATACTACCCTTCGCTTCATCGCGCCGCCAACCCCGGCGGCACATCGTCACGCGCCTCTACCCCGTCACTCGGCACGCAGGTGCAACTCCTTGAGCTGACCGGGGGAAACACCGGCCGGCGCGCCGGTGAGCGGGCAGGAACCGGAGCTCGTCTTGGGGAAGGCGATGACGTCACGGATGGAGCGCGCGCCCACAAGGAGCATCGCGAGACGATCGAGCCCGAGCGCGATCCCGCCGTGCGGCGGGGCACCGTGTTCGAGCGCCTCGAGCAGGAAGCCGAACTCCTCGCTCGCCCGCTCCTCGTCGTGCCCGAGCACGCGCAGGACCTGCTTCTGTACCTTCGGGTCGTGGATGCGCAACGTGCCCCCGCCGATCTCCAGCCCGTTCATGACGAGGTCGTAGCTGTAGGAGAGGACGTCGCCGGGCGACTCCTCCAAGATGCCGAGATGCTCGTCGAAGGGACGCGTGAACGGGTGATGGCTCGCCTGCCACGTGCCCGAATCCTCGTCCCACGTGAACAGCGGGAAGTCGACCACCCACAGCGTCTCGAAGCCGGTCCTCTCGATGCCGAGCTCGTCAGCGAGGTGCAGGCGAAGCGCCCCGAGCGCCTCGTTGGTCATGGTGCGAGGCCCCGCGACCATGCAGACCAGGTCGCCGGGCTCGACGGCCAGCGCCGCCTTCAGCCCTTCGGTCTCGTCGGCACTGAAGAACTTGGCCACCGGCGAGCGGACTTCGCCGTCGGACGGGAAGGCGACCCATGCGAGCCCCTTCGCTCCCGCGGCGACAGCGACGTCGTTGAGGGCGTCGATGCGTCCGCGGCTCCAGTCGCCCGCGCCCTTGGCGTTGAGCGCCTTGATCGCGCCGCCGCGTCCGAGCACGTCTGCGAAGACCTTGAAGCCGGAGGTCGCGAAGTTCTCGGAGACGTCGGCGAGCTCCAGGCCGAACCGCGTGTCCGGCCTGTCGGAGCCGTATCGCTCCATCGCTTCGGCCCAGGTCACCCGAGGAAGCGGAACGGTCAGTTCCTGTCCCGCCGCATGCATGACCCCGAGCATCACCTCCTCCATCATCTGAAGGATGTCGTCGGTGCGGATGAAGGACATCTCGATGTCGACCTGTGTGAACTCGGGCTGGCGGTCCGCGCGCAGGTCCTCGTCGCGGAAGCAGCGGGCGATCTGGTAGTAGCGCTCGATGCCGCCCACCATGAGCAGCTGCTTGAAGAGCTGCGGCGACTGAGGAAGCGCGTAGAAGTCGCCCGGGTTCATGCGCGACGGGACCAGGAAGTCCCGTGCGCCCTCGGGAGTCGAGACGGTGAGCATCGGCGTCTCCACCTCGAGGAACCCGCGGTCCTCCAGCTCGCGCCGGAAGCGCTGCGCGATCGCGTCCCGCAGGGTGAGCGCCGCCAGCACCTCAGGCCGCCGGATGTCGATGTAGCGGTAGCGCAGTCGGGTGACCTCGTCCGTCTCGATCCCGGCCTCGATCTCGAACGGCGGGGTCACCGCCTCGTTGAGCACCTCGAGCCCGGTCACGACGACCTCGATGTCACCCATCGGCAGCGCCGGGTTGACGGTCCCCTCCGGACGCGGGCGGACCCTGCCGCGAACGACGACGACCCACTCCGGCCTGATCCGCGAAGCCATCGGGAACGCGTCGCCCGACTCGTCAGGATCGAAGACACACTGCACGATGCCGCTGCGGTCGCGCAGGTCGACGAAAGCGAGTCCGCCGTGGTCGCGGCGGCGGTGCACCCAACCGGCGACGGTCACTTCCTCGCCGGAGTGCGAGGCGCGCAGCTCGCCTGCGACGTGCGATCTGATCGAGTACCGGGCGTCGAGCATCCGTTCACGGCCTTCCGTCATCGTCGGCGCTCCCGCGCGCGGGGCCGTTGGGCCGATGGCGAGGGTATATGGCAGGATAGCCGATTCCCATCGATCCGGAGGACACGATGCCCCTCAAGGCGCTCTTCCTCAACTGCACGCTGAAGCCGTCGCCCGACGTCTCCAACACGCAAGCTCTCATCGACAAGGTCGCGGCGATGTTCGAGGGCCAGGGGGTCGAGTCCGAGTCGGTGCGGATCGCCGACCATCACGTCGGCACCGGGATCTCCTCCGACCTCGGAGGCGAGGACGGCTGGCCGGCGATCCTCGCCAAGGTGACGGACTGCGACATCCTCGTCATCGGCACACCGATCTGGCTGGGTCACATGTCGTCGGTCTGCCAGAGGGTGATCGAAAGACTCGACGACACGTATTCAGCCTACGACGCGACGAACGGACAGTTCCCCCTCTACAACAAGGTCGGCGCGGTGATCGTCACCGGCAACGAGGACGGGGCACAGGCGACCTCGTCGGAGGTGCTCTACGCGCTCCAGTCGTTCGGCTGCACCGTGGCGCCCAACTCCGACGTCTACTGGGTCGGGGACGCCGGCGCGGGTCCGAGCTACATCGCCGCTGGCGCCAATCGGCACTTCTACACGAACAAGGTGGCCGCCTGGATGGCGTACAACGCCGTGTGGATGGCGCGCCTGCTCCGGGACCACCCCTGCCCGACGAATCTTCTGGCACTCGCCGCCGAGCAGCGCCTCGTGTCCGACGTGCCGAAGGAGGACCCGCACGAACTCGACCGTCAGAGGCGCGAGCAGGAACGGCAGAAGAGGTAGCGGCCTGCGGCCTCGCCGGCTTCGCTTGGCAGTCCGATCAGCGGCCCCCGGCTGAGGCCACTCGCCCGGCGATCTCGCCCAACGGCACGCGCTCCTCGACGCCGCTCGACATGTCCCTCACGACCGCGCTGGCCGACGCGAGCTCGTCGTCGCCGATGATCACGACAGCGCGCGCGCCGATCCGGTCGGCGACCTTGAGCTGGGCCTTCAGCGAGCGCCCCTGATGATCCATCTCCGCGGCGACTCCGGCGTCGCGCAACGCCCGCGTGACCTCGAATACGACGAGCGCGGCACTCTCGCCCGCCCGTGCCACGAAGACCTCCGCCTTCGGGGGCGCCGGGATCTCGACCCCTGCAGCTTCCAGCGCGAGCAGGGTCCGCTCGAAGCCGAGCGCGAAACCCAGCCCGGGCGTGGGCGCGCCGCCGAACTCCTCGACGAGGCGGTCGTAGCGCCCTCCTCCACCGATGGCGTTCTGGGCGCCGAGCCCCTCCGCCTGCACCTCGAACACCGTGCGTGTGTAGTAGTCGAGGCCTCTGACCAGGGAGGCGTCCTCGACGTAGGTCACGCCCGCGGCGTCGAGGATCCTGCGGACCTCGGCGTAGTGTGCGGCGCACTCGTCACAGAGCTCGTCCCGCAGCAGCGGCGCGCCGGCCATCACCGTGCGGCAGCCTTCGTTCTTGCAGTCGAACGCTCTCAAGGGGTTCGTCTCCGCGCGCCGGACGCACTCCTCGCAGAGGTCCCCGGCGTGCTTCCAGATGTAGGAGGCGACCTTCTCGCGGTAGGCCGGGCGGCAGCGCTCGTCTCCCATCGAGTTCAGCAGAAGCCGCATCCGCTCGGACGGGACGCCGACCGCGGCGAAGAACCGCATCAGCATCACGATGACCTCGGCGTCCAGAGTGGGCTCGCCCATCCCGATCGCCTCGACGCCGATCTGCCAGAACTGGCGCATGCGGCCGGCCTGCGGCCGCTCGTAGCGGAACATCGGGCCCGCGTAGTAGAGCTTCGCGCTCTGCCCGTTCGCCGTGAGGTGGTGCTCGATCACCGCGCGCACCACCGACGCCGTGCCCTCCGGCCTCAGCGTGAGAGAGCGACCGCCCTTGTCGAGGAAGGTGTACATCTCCTTACCGACGATGTCGGTGGCCTCGCCGATACCGCGCACGAAGACGTCGGTGGCCTCGAACAGAGGTGTGGCTATCGGCTCGTAGCCGTAGCGCGAGAAGAGGTCCTGCGCGACGCGCGCGAGATGCTCCCACGCGCGTGCCTTGACCGGCAGCAGGTCCTCGGTCCCCTTGGGTGCCCGGTAGGTCGACTGTGCCACCTGCGCGTCGCTGCCTTCGATCGGTGTTTCAGGAGATGCTTCGACGGTCACCGAGTCTATCAGTCTTGCGCAGCCGCGAGGGGCGGCGCGCGGTTCGAGACCGCGGACCGTCAGTCGCGCGAGCGCGGCCAGAAGGGGTTCGCGCGCGCCTCGAACTCAAGGGTGGTGTCGGGGCCATGACCAGGATGGGCGACCGTCGAGGCCGGCAGACTCGCGAGTCTCGCGATCGACTCCCGCAGCGCCCTCGGGTCGCCGCCCGGAAAGTCGGTGCGACCCACGCTTCCCCGGAAGAGGGTGTCACCGCAGAAGAGGTCGCCCACGTCGCGGGCGAACAGGCAGATCGAGCCGGGCGTGTGGCCGGGGGTCTCGATGACGTCCAGGGAGAGTGCGCCGGCCTCGACCACGTCGCCATCTGCGAGAAGGCGCGCCGGGCCGGGCGCCGTCACGAAGTAGCCGAAGGCCGCGCCGCCGTTCAGGTCCGGGTCCTCCAGACGCTCGGCGTCGGCCTCGTGCACGAAGAGCGGCGCTCCGGTCTCCGCGACCACGTCCGACGCTCCCCCGATGTGGTCGAAGTGTCCGTGAGTGAGCACGACCGCGGCAACCGGCCGTCCTCCGATGGCGTCGAGCACGCGCTCCGGCTCGGAGCCGGGGTCGATCACGAGCAGCGGGCCGTCGGCGCCATCGCCCACCAGCCAGCAGTTCGACTCGAGCTCGCCGACGACCACCCGCTGGATCCTCGCGCTGCTCATCGATGCACCGCCTGGTTCGGCATCATGCGATCGGCCGCGAAGACCCCGTCGAGATGCCGGACACGGGCGAGCACCGCGCCCAGCTGCTCCATGTCGCCGAGCTCGAACAGGAAGCGCATCGTCGCGATCCCCTGCTTGTCGGTCGCGATGTTGGCGGCGAGCACGTTGACGCCGGCCTCGGCGAGCGCGAGCGTCACGTCGCGGAGCAGTGCGGTCCTGTCCCGCGCCTCGATGTAGATCTCCACCTGGAAGCTCGTCGCGGACCCACCTCCCCACTCACCTCCCATAACCGGCCCGGGGGGGCTGGGCACCTCTTTCCCGTCGGACAGTCGGGCCGGTGGGCCGCACCGCCGCCCCCCCTGACGGGGCAGCA